>JAAUYG010104969.1_pt1 | contig 20552 bp, 14 predicted proteins | sample 7278091 | NCBI WGS metagenome assembly JAAUYG01 (sample SAMN14350201, study PRJNA611818) | marine sediment metagenome | isolation source: surface marine sediment (0.6m) | place: French Polynesia: Moorea | collected 2018-08
AACATGATATCCCTCTTCTGTCACCACTGTCTGGTGACAGGAAGGCCCTCTGCCCCCCCGCCCCCCCCCCGACTGTTCCCAATTTTCATTGATTTCCTCTTGAAGTTCCGATGGTAAAAGCATTGTCACGAACTCACTGAGGTGCCATCGGCGAGCCTCTTTCTCCCCCTCTCATAATATTTTTCCTGTTGGAACTCGGCACTATAATGTTGTGTGTGCTGATTAAATGATTTTGGCATTAAGGCTATTTGCTTAATTCTTCCTGCGGAGTAAAACGCATGCACCGATAGTGGTCACGTGTTATAACAAGTTACAACACATGAGGTCAGCTGATGACCATATCACCAATATCACAAAATCATAGTTCATGCTAACAACTCATCGGAAAATTTAACGTGTTGAGAGTTTACGCTTTAAGGGGACAATTCAAAATTTCCATAATGTCACCAACATTATATGAAAAATACTAACTTAAGTAATATACCTGATATGTATAATAGCAAGTTCTATTTACCGTATATATAATAGTTGGTCAAAACTTTTCATGAAATATGAGACCGAGAATTTTTTGTTTGAAAAAAGATAATGGAGTACATATACCGGTATATCTAAAGCAAATGAAACATAAGGAACATAAAGAGCCATGAAAAATTCTTTTCATTTCGCCAAAACTATGTTGTCAATAATCCATCTTAACATACATGACATATGCTGAGCCCATGCTTCAGTGTTCCTATTTTCTGCAGATCCAAATAATTTGCCAAGCATGTTTCAAATTATCTGCAATACAGAAAACTGATCACATCTGGTTTATTGTAACATAAATCCTAACGTGCCATGGTGCCCTACAATAACCTGATGAATCATAGGCAATTCAAATTGTGACCGTATCCAAATGCCGTACACTCGAACAATTTACCCTTCACCCCCTCCTCCCTCCCTCCCTCCCTCCAAACGCGCCCATCTTTTGTCTCCGCTACCCAATCTGCCTTTCGCAGACTTAAATGGGCCACAGTGCATATTACTTAATACGCCACCCAGTGTCCATTTACAGAATAACAGCAGACAAATCCTTGTGATCCTACCCACCGCCCCCCACAAATCTTCCTCCATCCAGAGCTGTCCCTCTATTTTGTTCTCCCTATCTCTGGACTTTGACAGCAAGAATGAGTACGAAAAAAAAAAAAAAAATCGTCACAGGCACAGGGCATGCATGCATGCATGCTGGACCAAATCGGTCAGAAAATGCATGGGAAATGGTGGGGCTCTTCCTGTGGATTTTATCCCGGAGTAATCTCTATTGATTCTGCAATAGTCCGCACAAGACAAATGGATCCAAAACTTTGCTATGATATCAGATGACTCTGTTACAGTGGTGCAGAGACTACGCGCTGCAATACTGAATGCTTGCTACAGAAAGTGAAAATTTTACGAACCAAGACACAGAAAACTTAACTTTCGTATAAAAATTTTGAAAAGCAAAGCAAGATCAATTACAGTACATGTACATGTAGCACAAGTATTTGAAAATTATATTCAAAATTCAAACAAACTTTACATGCAGGTAACGCACGCTAAACCAAAATGCTCCAATTTCTGATTCAGGCATTTAATGGTTTATACACCCACCTTATCAAAGATGGTTTATCCAAATTCATTCTCCCACTGACACTTTATGACTATACCTGCCAAGTCCCTGAGATCTATGTGCCAAATTCACTAAACAGTTCTGCACCCGTTCCAACAGGTTACCATACTCCCTCCTTTAGCTTCCTCCAAAACCCTATAGCAGAGTTTCTTGAAAAAATTCTCAAGTTCGACACTGTTCTTAAGCCTGGACAAAGCCACTGTTGTAAGTAAATTAGAAACTGCGTAAGAGCAATTTTACAAATTGAGATTTGTAAAGAACTTTTACCTGGATTATGTCTTTTTGCTAAAAATACAAAGCATGTGCATGTCTAATATCACCTCCAGAGTTGCCCAGGTGGGCCGGCAACCCTGATCGGATAGTTTTTTCGTGTCTACGTGGAGAGCTGAATGCCAAATCTCTCTGCTGCGATAATTCATGATCCTAGTGACTTTGATCTTCCTTCTGCTTTGCAGAAAAACGAAATAAGTGGTTCTTATAGTCCTGGAACTGGCTTCCAGTGGCAAAAACCTTTGTTACATTGGCTTGCTGCTATTAATCTGCGAGTGATGCTTCAATCACAAGTTACAACTATACTGAACCGGGAATGCCAAAACTTTGCTAGAAACATCTTTCACAAAATACACCAGCCAAGTTTATCAATGGTCTGGAGAGATTTGCTGTTGTTGAAAGGAAAAATATATATTACACAGAGAATATTTTTACATGACAACTGTAGACTTCATAGAACTTGGATAACACTTACGGTTAAAGTTTGAGAACCCTTCAGTAAAATTTGATAATGGTGCCTATCCAGCATGGCCCAGTATGGTTCCATAAAAAAGTTACTAACTGAAACTGATACATTTACTTGCGAATAAACTTATAAAGGTTACTACATTGTTAAAAGGTCAAACTTCCTGAAAATCATTTCTGTCAAATTATTGTACATGTTGTAATTGAACCTAAACTTTGATATGCTAGCCACTATTGCAGGGCAGTAGCCCTCAAGGCTTTGTTAACTTGACTGGAGTGTTTCACCAAAAAATGTATAAATCTGCTTAAAAGTAAAAAAAAAATCCATTAAACACAGTAAAGCAGGACGCGGAATCTCCATTGCTAAAGGCACAGATGCATATCTTTTTTGGGGTGTGTCTGCTCCTCATTTCATTTCACATGAACAATAACAGCAGAATGCCCCAGACTGCAAACACATTAACTGCATTAAGTCTGATCAACTCAAGTATTCAAAGAACAGTTTTCTATTCCTTATAGTACTTATATTTAGCAGTAAATCAGATCCGAGAGAGATAATACTTCAACATGTGCAATGAGAAACATGTACTTGAAAACTGGACTTGTAAAGCACTTGAAAAACAATTGGAGAATGGACCAAACACTTTTTTTTCTGAAAATACAAAATTCTTACTTCAGAACTATCCCTTGGATTCCTTGAGACTTTCTTTCGAATTTTATTCCATATTCCAGGCATATCTCTCTTTTTTAATTTTGCAAAGTTTTAGAGACCTTTAACTCCAAAGAATATAGCATATGTCTCAAAATGCGGAGCAGCGCCAGCCGAGTTCTCCAGTTGGAAGGATTCACCATAATGAAAGGTTCGTGTAGTCTCAAATCGCGACGTTCGTGGTGCCGCATTTCGTGTAAACACAGCCGACGTCAGGCCTTTTGTCTAATTGCCGATCGCTACATCTTATGCTGATCCCGGTAAACTAAATAGGCAACCTGGCGCAATCGACCCCCAGTGCTTCCCCCTGGTAGCATATGCCGGAACTGCCTATCCAGGTGTTGCTGCTGGAAGCAGCTGATCCGGAAGGATCTGGATCTGACAGGTAACGCCTCCTCGGGGTACTGATAATTCCACGTTTTCTTCTTTGGATGTATGTATAAAATCCTCACAGAACCCACCTGGGTTAGCCTAAATGATTTTTACCCCAAGTACCGACTACCGAGAAAGAGATATATCCCCTACCTGTTTCTGCTGTGCTGTATAAATGGCTAAAACACATTTTTCATGTGTCATCATATACATACAACTGATATATATGTTATAGCACAGGAATAGTAAGGTATATCCAACATGTCCAATGCAACTGTGTTTCTGTGAAGAAAATTAAAAGGCCAATCAAATGTTGTAATGAACCATCACCAATATACATGATATAAGAGAACTTTCACAATTAATTTAACGTGTTTAATTTGTGTTTAGGAACATACTGAACATGAGGAACAGAAACACAGAATGTTGCAAAAGTATAGTAGTTAATCGTACCCACTTTGTCAGGTATCATAGTATACATTTAATTAACATTTACTTGCTCAGTTGCTCAGTTCAAATTCATCCATTCATTCATTCATTTGCTAAAGTGATCATAGGAAAAGCCTGCGAGTTAATGCAGCCTGTGAAACAGTGCACCAATAGAGCCAGAAGAATTATACACTATGACTTGAAAGATCTTCTTGTAACAGGTACAAAGATATGCAATGCAGAACTAAAGGGATTTGCAAGACTACAGCTCCATGAAGATAAGTTGCTTTTCTTTTTTTCTTTCTTTTTATTCTTCTTTTTCCCCAAGTTATAAATACTGCTCCAAAGTATAATATAGTAACTTGTCTGGTATACTGTTAGATGTAGATGTATTGCATGCAATATAAATGCTGCAAAAACAAATTCCGGTACACAGACCTTTCAGAAATTAATAACAGAAGATAAAATCCGTCAGAGGGACAGGATGCCATGGAAGGCTAACATTGCTGTGGAAGACAGTGGATTACGAGATCCGGAAACAAAAGTTATAGGAGTGTAGCATTCCAGACATGAAGGATCAATGCAGAAGTCTTTATATTCCCTGCTTTATGAGCAAGGGTAAATAATTTCTCAGTTTCTGTAAGCATCCAAATACAACATGTTCATATTACATATATAATAAATATATCCACCCATACAGAAATTTAATCACCTATTCCCAACCACTGGGGATTTATTCTCTGCAGTCTTTTTTTTTTTTTTGTCCTTTTGAACATGCTGAAGGGAGAAACGTTACTGTACATGATATACATGTAGCCGGAATGCTATGTATCAAATATATATTGTATCTATAAATATGTACAATATATAAGCAAGATAAATGAGTAAATTATTTAAAGAATTTCTGAATTAAAAATCTTAAAATTTACCTGGTTCTGCGATTCAATTCAGAAAACTGTCAAAAGTGGCGCTTTCAAGACTGAAAATAAAAATTTATCTGCTTTCATCTTGTTAGCGTTTTTATCCCACAATCGGCTGTGGAATCATGTAACATAACATGGTGAAAAGGAAGAGGTGCTTTCATGCAGTCAATTTTCTGCCACGGCAGCGTTAACAGCGGGTCTAATGGGCTGTGGTCATACGGTGGCAGGTTGTGTCTGGTAACACCCAGTTCCAACTTAAAAGACTCTTGGGTGGAACCCGCACACGGCAGAAAAAAAAGTTCCCCCATCTTCTGCAGTCGACGGCAGTATTAACCGCAGCCAAGTAAGAGAGAGAAAGCTCATCGATGCAGGGAGGACTCAGAAGATCACCCCCTGGTGGTCATCGAAAGAACTGCTGATTCATAACATTCTATGACCTTGTTCTGCCGATTTCAGGTGTAAATAACAAGTCCAGGTAAAAAGGGACTACATATCCCATCAATGGGTCTGACCAATCAATCAATTTGAGAGTGCGTATTCGGTTCGGTCATTCCCTGCGGATGGGGCCAAAATTGCTACCACTTCTAGATAAAACCAAAGAGTGCCCTCCGATGCATTTGAGGCTCAATTAAGAAACATCCCACTGTGCCATAACATATTAATCTGCAGAGAATTTCTCACTTTTTGTTCAGTGATACTGTATCTTTTTCTTCTTCTCCATTTTATTTCCTTCATGGCAGTTGTCTTGATTCAGATTTTTAAGTTTAACACGGCATGCATACATGGTGCATTTGTATAAAACAATATTTGCTCTGACATACTCTAGTGCTGAAATTGATGTACATGTATTTGGCTGTCTGATAGCTGGTCTTTAAACAACTTCAGAAACCTGTCTAACTGAAGAAGATATATATTTCTACTTTTAGTTATTATAACCATGCCTGTTAATTTATACCTTTATATCACTCTGTAGCCAAGGATCATTTCGCAGAGTTTGAGAAACATGTAATTGTTATACCAGCAGTCTTCAAGTAAACACCTGCATGGCTTCATTTACATTCCCAAATTACATATTTTCAGAAACGGAGCCCTCAGATCTGAGTCAGAAACAGCATTCTCAAACCTGAGATCTGGGCAACTCTCTGCTCTGGCATCATTTCAAGACAAACACCATAACACCAAGTGCCTGCTTCCGAAACCCTGGGCCCACGGGAAAAAGAACTTCGCTCAGCTTTAAAAGAAGGCTTACCTCATGTCTGGTTACCTACTTGGCAAAATCCAGTCCCAGATTACCTTATCTACATCTACATGATGTTAACTTCTTTTTTTTTTTTTTCAATTTATCATTTGAATTTTGTGATTTTGCAAACATTAAGCCTATGTGATTTTTTTCCCCTCATCTAAACATATCCCCTATTATTGCGAATTGATATCTTACATGTCTCGGTGTCAACTTTCTTTTTTAAATTTTATCTGGTAATTGATTAGCAGATAAAATTGGTCTAGCTCTGTTTTGATTTGATTTGCCTACTAGTATGTCTGCAGCATACTGTCCACAAGAACACTAGAAAGCCCTAACATGTACCACTAAGCAAGATATTCATTTTGCATATTCTTCAACATGATCAAAGACATAAAATTCCACTGCATAGCATATGTAGCATCCAATATAACAGCCATCATTTATATGCCCCTCCCCCACCCAATACCCACCCTTCCAACATGTCCAACGACTTTTGTTTTAACCTGCAGCATGCTCCATTGAGATATCCCATGGCTCCAAATGACTTTCTTTGGGGGTCAATTTTATTTGTCTCCCAAACTGCCAAGAATGGACCGATAACTCATTTGATGCATGAGCTAAATAAGGTCATTGGTCAGTGGGGAATTGGGCGGAACACCCTTAACCAAATAAGGGCATGGAACCAACCAGCTTCTGTCAATTCTTCATGGCCCTAATTTTATCTGACGCACACGAACACGCTCACGAATGCAGTCCAGATATTCATATTGTCACTCCCCATAGTGGTATTAGCCCTTCCCTTGCCTAATTTAATTAAATTGATGATCATTCTTTGGTGTGCCACAATTCCTTGCCATACAAGCGACATTCCTTTGGGAAAAGCCAGAACCGAGTTTTTCATTTCCTTATCCCGTCAACCTGCCAATCTTCATCTCGCCTCAAGTTTGCACCAATGAACTTCTGTTCTCACTCATGACCTTTTTAATTGGCATTAAATCAATTAATTTTTTTGGCCAGGCTTGCGTGAGGTACCAAATGTCTGAAGAGCAACCCATATAGCTCCATTTTTCTGCTTCTATATTTTAAACTTTTTGCCAGTGAAAATGATAATGCACTTTATAGTGTACAAAGTATTGCATATGCCATATACCTTATTAAGCATGCTAAACCCAATTTCTACATAAAATATTCTTAGTTTTTGTGTAGGTATGTTTCAACTTTTATCATGTTTATTGCTTAGAACACCAAAGGCGGACATTTTACAGCTTATTCTATTTCTATTTTAGTCAAAACATGAGAAGTGTAATGCAAAAAACGAATTTTTCTATAATGTATGAATGGGACCATACAGTATATCTGTTAACTCCTAATCAGCTAATACAGGTAATAACTGGTACACAGTAACATGATGTTTTACCCTAGGCAAGTGGCTAAATGGTAAAACTTCATGTCATTTAACATGACCAACACCAAAAATACATCGTATGCCTGTAGACAACAGTACATTTTGAAGGCCCAGCTTATGCCGAATACACAGGCACACTGTACTGTTTTAATCATTCACTTTCCAATTCAGCAACACTTTATGCATACATATTGATAATTTAGGTTATTTTTTATTTCTTATTCATTGATCCTTATTCAATATCTCCTTACTACTGCTAAATGCAGCATTTTATGAATATAAATACTGTCAACTCCCCATCCAACAGCTTACTGGTAACCAATACAAGTTTATGCCTTGTGCGTGATATACAAGTACAACTGTACTTGATACTATAAATATACAAAATGCCAGAGAAAAAGACTTCTTCAGCTGCATCGAATGCATCAAAGGGAATGGAGAAGCAGCCCAAAGTGCACAAGATACTGGTCCAAAAGCAATAATAGCTGTGGCACCAGGCACCCATGTAAAAAGACTGGACCCAACTCATACTCACACAATAGATAGTGTTTCACACGGTGTTTCATATGTTTCAAGCTTCAAGATTTCAAACCTGTCTGCTAGCCATAAACAGAAGTGCATACTAATGGAAAACTTAACCACCTTTAATCTTGAACGAAACTTTGTAAAGGGAGTAATCGTTTTCCTATTGTTTGCCATAAGAACCTCGGATAAGTCCCTCGAAAACACTGATAGACATGGCTACACTATAACGGTGTACACAGGGTCTTCTCAACAACCGACTTATCTTGCCTTGCAAAGTTTCAGAGTATTATGCCTTGTGCAAAGTTTCAGAGTATTACCTTCCTTGAGTTCCAGGCAGAATTTACAGGAAATATACCGTAATCTGACAAAACAATGCCACGCCTGAAAATCGCACTTGTGCGAAACACTTGAGAGAACCATTATTTGTAAATGTTTAGCACTCACCTTCCACAAAACCAAAATTCTTCTTGCTAATTCATACAACTTTTTTCCAGTTGTCTAGATGAGTGTTGATAATAATATACCTGTATTTCAGGTAAACAAATTTACTTTGAGAGGGGGGTTTTCAACAAAAGTCATGTGTGTAAATTTTAGTCTGTACATGCACAATTTCAATACAATATAATGGCTGAAAAATAATGTAGCTTTCTATAATCAGCCAATTTATGCAGCCCACGGGTACTGAATTTCTGTAAGGTGAGAAAACAACTGAATGTTTGTGTTTTGTGTATGGTGCACCATACTGTTGAAATAAGTTATTAGACACATGAGACAAAGACAGTTTCCATCATAAATCCTGGTATACACTATTCCCTGTCCCTCTATTTTACAATCCTTTAGACACATTAAGACCACATTCATTATAACATCATGGGTTGGCAATGGCCAAAACACATATGCACTACTATTAACATGATTAATGCTTTGATTTATCCTATAATTAAAGGTTACAGCCTAAAGCTTCACTGTCGCCCAGGAAATATATAATTCTGAAATAAAATACTACTAAGTAACACTACTACGTCCAAAGGTGTAAATTTGGTGAACTATTGAAAACCTTTATTTTAATTTCACAGACAGCAGCAGAACTGGACAGTTCTTGAAAATGCTGACGTCTTAGTTCACTTAGTTCGTCTTAGTAGACTTAATTCACCAATATCATGAATATGCATGACTTGAGCAATGTGACTGGCTAATAGTCCGATTTTAGTCAAACCTTAAGACTTGAGTATTTTCAAGGATTCCAGCCGTGGTACATGTAGTAGATGCAATATTACAGTTAAAACATACAAGCACTGTTTATACATGTCGCCTGTAAATATATGTTTCTGAATCGGACATCCTGACCTACCCTTAATAATACATAATGTCGAGTTAGTCCTCAGGGCAATGCAGAAGACAGATCACACATACTGTATTAAAGATGCAGTTCCTGGCAATAAAATCCTTGAATGAAACATGTAAAATAGACAAATAATATCCCAATTTACTACACATGCAATAAATGTACCTTCTTGTCAGTAGCCTAACTTGCGACTGCCCAGCTGGGACCCACGGTGAGCAATTTTGACATTTTGCCCAACTGTCACAGACTGCCAATAATGAGACCAGGCAAAAAATCCTTTGGTCAACACGTGTTCCATTTTCAAAAACTTCATACAACAAAGAACTGCATAAAACATCTTGGAAACTGAATCAGGTTTGGTTGACAAGGATTAAGTTGCCTCCCAGAAGCGGCCCACGAAAAAAAAATTTTGGTTCCCATGTCTTTCTTGGTCTTGTTGTACGTGAGCAGATGCTCAAATTTTCTTGTCAATTACCTTTAACAATCGATGACAATTTTCCTGATGCCAGCAAAACTTTTGCGCAGGCAATTTTAGAAGCTCAGACTGACAAAAAACAATTCTTGCTTGAAAAGCCTCCTTTGACTTCAGTGGAACATGACCACACATCCAACAGTTCCGCTCTGCAAGATTTTGACCAAATTCACTGAATTTTTTGTCTCTTCTGGGAGAAAAGTAAATTAGCAGAAAAATGCTAGTGACACTTCAAAATGATTTTTTGCAAGTACTTGTCAATAACAAAAAAGTTGACATCTATTAAATACGGCAAGATGAGACTGTAGGTGGACACCTCAGCGGTCAGCATGGTCAGTATCAGGATAAGGCTCAGGGGTGGGAGGTGGTGTAGAGAAGGAAATAGTAATAGGAACACGAAGGCCACACAAATTTAAATTTAATTTCTCGTTTTGTGGAGTACCTGAAGCATTTTTTTTTTTCAAACAGAAGTAGAATTTAATTGTCAGCACAAATGACTTTTTGGTTTGCTTTAATGAAATGAGTTCACACACCTCTTTCAACAAACACCGATAAACAAAAGTTAAAGCAATAAAACCTTCTTTAGCAGTTTGATATCACTTGATAGTTCTGCAATAAAATACCCTAGCAATTTTTTAAAAGTACTGAATAATGGCTTTTCAAGCTTCAAAAAACAGTTGTCTTTTTTCACTCCAAAGTTTATGGTATCACGCTTGAAATCCCAAGACTCTAAATGATCACAGTCATTTTCATTTTTTAATTTTGTATGGTAATTTGAAAGCTTACTTTGTCTATGTCTACACATGAAAAATGCAAAAAAGGCATCTATCAATCAATCTCTGATCAAGGATTTTTTGCCAAAACAATCCTGTAAAACAAAGCAATAAATAGGTGTGGCCTAAAGTAGACATTGTACCCAGAGCAGTGCGATGACACACTGGTGTTGCCCAAGTTACAATTCTAACAGCAAATCCAAGCTGCTAAGTAAATTGCAAAATATTGTTGGTTTTGGAATTTTTTATCTCATACAAGGCGAGACTTACCGGTAGTTCAACAGTTACCTCTCTAGTTATAAACACCAAATACTTTCTATGTTCATGCAAGGAACGTTGGTTGCCATTTGTAATTAATAACAAATAAACGGAGTTAGCAATCATGCAAAGTATATTTACATCCAATTTTTTTTTTGTTAAATATAGTGAATCCTATCCATTTAAATCTTTTTGCTAGAAGTTGTATATCCTCCGAATAATCTAGCTATGAACATACTGAACAGCTTAATATTAAAAGTTTTAATTAAAAGTTTTGAGGCTCAGTATGTTCTTTATCAGAACATACTGAGCCTCAAAACTTTTAATTAAACATGGGAGTGTTTTATCCAGAAAATATTTGATTCCACATTATTTGTAACATCCAGCAGCATGCACGGAGCTTAGATGTCGATTATCGGAACAAAAATCTGGAAATTATGTATAACATCCAGCAGCATGCACAGAGCTTAGATATTGGAACAATAATCTGGAAGTCGGTTCCTGCTGTTCCAGAGATTGTGTTCCGCTCCCCAAAAAGGGTGTTTCCTTATCAATCAAGACCTTCAGACGAGTGAGCGAGCCTTACAACTTGGCAGATAACGGCCCTGTCTGCGTAACTCCAGCAATGAAATATCCAGGATATCCAGGAGGCAAGAACCAGAATGTGTGATCAGAAATTTCAAAAGAGATCGATTGAGTCAAGATAAAACCACGCAAATCATTGCAGCGCTAAGCGGGGTTCATGCAGGTGTAAAAGCATTACTTCAGTATCAAGTAGGTTCCCCCCCCCCCCCCATATTTCTGCTTTCCACATGTGGATACGACTTTGTACTTGATAAAGGTATTTAATCAGTATGCTAAATTTGCAACGGAAATGCCACTCATTTTTTTTTTTTTTTTGCTCAGCATACATAATACTCCCATAAAGGGGGATGGACTATTTGAGAACGCACGCCAGTAGCATGAGTAGCTTCCATATTCAGAAACTAACTGATAAAAGGTTCATAGACACACTATTACAATCTATTATGCTGCCCTACAAGCAAGATAAGGCCAAAGTCATGATCAGAATTTATCACGTACACAAATCCACAAAACTACTAACTTCATTTTTTTGGGGAGTGAATGTTTTTGGACTCTGGAAACATAATTTCTGACGAAACATTCTACACACAGAGTCCCTGTTCAGCAAGGGAGGACGGGGACACCGGCCTGAACATCCCAGCTGTCATCCTCCAACTGGTGTCACATGATCCAGAAGGGTCATGTGACACCAACAGCCATTAGTTACCATCCCCTGACGAAGGCAGAGAGATTCTGCCGAAAATTCGGGAACTTTTTTCCAACACTACTGACTCTGTGTGTAGAATGTTTCGTCAGATACTAACTTCATCTTGTCATTATTAGCTTGTCAGTAACAGTCACGTCCCTTGATTTATGCAAACAATAAGTAGTCTTCAACTGAAACTCAGGCCTTTTAGATAGATATACACACTTTCATGAACAAGTACAATATTAGCCAAGTAGCTAATAAACTGATAATATATATAAAGTATATATTTATATTTGAAGTATAGGAATGGTTAAACACTCTTAACCAAGAGAGGGAATATGATGAAAGTGTCTGAAATCACAGACACCACTGTACCAGTACATGTACAGTCAGTCCCTCTTATGGTGACCAGTCACAGAGGCCACCCTCTAATGTGGCTAAAAATCTTTGGCATTACTACATGTACTATAAATACATCTAGTTCTCTCCCTCGCCATAGGTCACCTCTCAAATGTGGCCACAATTACCCAGCAAATGGGGTGGCCTTATTAGAGGGAGACTACTGTATGTGCTAGTCAGCTCTACCCCTAAGACCTGTCAATACATCTCATCAAATAAGTGGAACAGCAGAAACACATGTAAACACTAACTTTTACACAGCTTGTTATCGCTCACCGTCATGTAGAGATGTCCGATATGCAATGCTCACCTCAAAATGGTCACCATATCCAGATTAATCAACCACCTTACTCCATAATCCTTTCTCATTTAGGATAGACTAGTCGATCGGATAGTAACACACATTTTTTTTTTTTTTCAAAAAAACAACCCAAATAATGTAATCCATATTTCCTGGCTTGCTACAACCAACTAATATTCATTGACTCACTGGTGACAAATATAGGCACCCTAGCTTGTCAAGTTACAACCCCAAATGGTGTAGAAGATGGTGACGGGGAAAACATGGGAACGGGTAGGAGGGGGGAGGGTGGCATGGGAATAGCCCAGCGATCAACTGCACAGCAAAATCAGATCTTCTGAATTAACGTCCATTGTCATTTGTCAACTGTGAATCATTCTGTTCTACTGATGCTCCTCCCTTTGCACCCCCCCCCCCCCCCCATAGCTGCCCCCATTCCCCCTGTCTCACTCTAGGCCACGCCTTTTACTTTCCCACTCAACCAGCTTGACAGAGAAGTTCTCGCCCCAGTTTTCCCTTCAATGGATTAAAACTACCGTTCCATAACGTTCCCTAATTAGTATAATCTGGTTTTCCATGGTCAATATTGTGGCATGACAATGCCTCATCACTTGTAACCAAGGAATATTTTTTCCACAAACGCCATTTTCTAAACTCCATTCTCCGTAAATAGCTGCAAGTCATGCATCAACATTGCCACTGTTATGAAACAATGAATGATCCCTGTCACCTGGCACCGAGCTCTGTGGCACACATGGCACACGTTGACACAAGGATTTATGTATTTTTTCACCCTTTCAATGCATTATTGGATTTTTTTCCAGGACATGCTTCAGTGATTCATGACTCATGCCCACTATGGCTGCATGGATCATGTAGATAGAGCAAAAAACAATTGAGAAGTTAATTTCTCATTAAATCTATTACCGTGGTTTGATAAACTTCTTTATTTGCAGATACTAGTTGTTTTCCACTTTTATTTTAAATACTAAAACTTAATTTCAGATCCAATTTTCCAATCCAAGTTTTGAAGGGCCTAAGAACTTGGGTCGCCAACCGATTTTCGACGTCCCAGCACAAAAGTATTATATGATCAAAGTGGCCAGAAGTATGCATGATTATTTCGGTCACAATTCTCAGACTTATAACAAATGTAGAAATAATGTGTTGAAAACTGAACTCTTTTTATCCCATGAAGTTTTGGTCACAAAATTTTAAAATTTATATTTAATTTTTTTGAAAAGTAAATACTTTCATCTTATTTTGCAATATTTTAAAGGGTGGTGAAATAGTTTTAAGCTTGTAACAGATTATTACCATCAATTTTTAAAATCTTAATTTGCAATTTTTTACTTTACTTAGGCCGATCAACAAAGTCTACAATTAAAGCACCAACAGCGGTTTTACTCATATACAATGTAACATATTACACAAGGATAAGGATGAGAAGTCCACACATTGAACCTCGATGCCCAAATGGATGTAACACATCAACATGGATGTGAATTACTGGCACATCCACAAGACTTTTCCAGAGTAAAGCCAGCAATGTGAGGCTGAAGCCTTGAGAAAACAACTTCTCTTCAATGCTCTTTCAAAGGAATTGTTTGCATTGCTTGCCGGACCACCCAGAGCAGGGCCGCAGTTGTTATAATAGTGACCAAGGATATCGGAAAGGTATCGACACCTGCGATTGAGCCTCCAAAGAAACAAACCATATTGCGATCTACGGAAATCGTAAAAGGTTTTACACAGCGTGGCTAGCACTGGCTATCTGTATTTGTTCCTGAGATCATGATTGTATCACTAAAGATGTTTCAAGATAAAGTAGAAATGTTTGTGGGAATTAATGTTTGCACATTCGAAGTAAACACATGTTCACAGGCATTTAGTTTACTGCCTAACATTAATACTGGCAATGAAAAATTTATCTTTTTGGTTACCTTCACAGAAATTAAATTTCATGCCTTTAAGCCACAAAATTTAGCAAAATAAATTCTATAAACTTTTAACGTAATTTTAAAGTACATGTACACATAATTCTAAACAAAATGTTTTTCTTTTTTTTTTGCCCACCAATCTATGGTTTTGCACCTGAGAGTGATATTTCCAACCCACAGAGAAAGCCCATAATTTTACAGTCGTTGAAGACATTAATTGTATATCCTCTAATAATGATAATCCGAATATATAGGCTGCGAGACAACAGATATTTTTCTGAAAATGTCAAGTTCAGACACTTGTGATCCTTGGTAAAATATTTAACTACTCCAACATGTTCTACAAGATTAAATATTCAAATGATAAAGAATTGTTGGGAGCTTGCAAGCAAATGAATGTTAACATATTGTTGTTATTTAACAAAAGTTCAAACATGTGGCATCATGTAGCAACTAATGGAAAACCCATTCTTAAACAATTAAAGAACTGGTTAAACTGCATAAAGAATGCATATATGATCGCCATTATAAAACTCTTCCACATTCAAAGCACACACTATATGGGTGAGTCACCAAATGGAGTTTTTTTTTCTGTTACTGCTGCTAATTTCCACCGATCACACAAAATTCTCCTAAATTACCGCCCTAATCATGATAATTAGCCTGGATTGCCCCCCCCCCCCCCAAGATCGTAAAGCTGTAGCCTTTGTTCTGTTTATCCCTGTTTACATAATAACCCCTCAGTCGAGTCCATGCCAGCAAAATTTTCTGCTATCAAGTGGTATTAGTAACGATGCTGGTAATAGGATATTTTCAGCCTGTGTGAATAACAAATACATGTATGCGGGAGGGCAAGCCCACATTTACAGCAGGAAATTGATCAAATGAAAGTCTGTAAATTAATTTCCAAAATTTTTAATCAACATGCTTTTTTTGCATAATAATAAAAAAAAATGTGTTTTAACGACATTTTGCCTTTTTTTTTCGATATCGTTTTTTTTTTATAAAGTTTTGGTATGTGATAATCTATATCACATAGACTTTCTTCAAGCAATCATTTAGTCCTACCCAATGATAATCAACCACATATACCGGTATGTATATAATGTCCATACTTTAAACTGCAAACTGAATTAGTACATGTACTAGTAACTTTATTGCATCTTGTAGAAGTATTTGTCAAAGCATACACTTTCTTGGGTGCTGGGAAGTACACAAAATTTGATTGCAAACTTTAATTTGAAGATGCATTTGTCCAAACATAAGCATTTGCTTGAGTGCAGAGAACCACACATTTTTATTCTGATAAAATTGTAATCAGCATCCCTTTACATTATCAGATTTCAAACAATATTTATTATTGCATTTGTACAAATATTTTGCCGATTTTTACAAAAATTTTGCCATATTTTATTATTTTTTTTATTTGTTTCTGTTATAAAGCAAAGCATTTTTGTATTGCACTTTGCCTATACAACGTATGTACACAGAAACACGTAAACCAAGACCGATAGCCATAGTATTTTGAGGATGATCCATGCTCTTCTGTAGTCATCAACATAATACAATAGTACAAGCCATGATGTATCATGTTTGTCGGAACTGGGGAAGGTAGGAAGGAAAATCAGACTGCATGAGCACATTATGATCCTAGAGAACGCACGTTAATAAAGCTTTCTTATGGCAGACTTTTCAAGCCATATTTCATGTCTTGGTATTTAATTAATTTTCATCAAACTAGACACATCAATTCACCAAGAATTATATGTGCAATCAGATTAAAGGCCATGACCTTCAATCAGACAAATAAATCTGCAACAACAGGCCAATGATCTTAGGCATGGTCGGCATGCTACCATCAGACTAATGTGCCTTCTTGGTGGCTCAGAATAGCAGACCATTTACATGCCGGTAATTATAATAACATACCTTGCAGGCGGATGATGAAAGATACTTTCCGCCAAAATTTTTAGATTAATTTTCATATGATACCGTAACTTTATGCATCAATGCATGCATTATTATTTTACAGTAGTCCCTCTATTTTACAACCCTCTATTTTCAGACCACCCTTGATTATAAGACCACTTGATTTGGTCCAAAAAGGTACTATAGTAATTTTCTGTGTTAAATGATCTTTATTTTAAGACCACTGCAATATAAGACCACATTTTCTTGGTCCCATGGGCGGTCTTAAAATAGAGGGACCACTATACTTGTAAAGAAATTGCAAGACAAAATTTATGCCCTTTTTCTCCATAAATGATGGATGGCTAAACTGCACGGGTTTAGTAATGAGGTAAATCAAAATGTATGGCTAATTGGCGGCAAATAAATGTACCTATGTTTTATAAGCAGTGTATATTGAAGTTAAAATATGTTAACATGATTTAATGGACAGTGATCCTGCAATTTTAGACCCTTCCATTTAAGAATTCCCTGTATTTTAAGACGATGCATCAGTGATGCCACTGTTAAATTTTCAATATAAAACATTTCTCCATTTTAAAAGACTACCTTCAATTTAAGACCATATTTTTCTGGTTGAATGGGTGGTCAAAAAATCCAGTGAGCACTGGACACTTGAATGGTTTCCTTGGCACTGAAGACTTTTGAATGGAAAACATTAATACTATCCTGATCATTTATATAATATATTAGTAAAAGTAGTAATATACATGGGTATTCCTGAATGTTCATATCAGTATATCGAGTTTTTATTTCAGAACTTACCTTGGAAACATCAGGAAGCTCGGGTTTGGATTTACTCCGAAAACTTCGATTTCCTTTATGACAGGCCAACATGGTGTTTATTTAGGTAGATGCTGGTAAATCAGATCCTTCTTTTTGTCTTGTTCGTTGCTGTAAACTGGGTAAATATTATATAAAAATCTCACACTGCATGGTGGTGTAGCCTCAGGTAAACCCTTGAGCAAATCTTGTTGCGCAATTTTCACTGGTGATGGGTATATGTCAAACTGGAGACAATATAGCTGTCACTTAATGGCTTGTTGTTACGCATAACAGCATTCAAAATGCGTGCAAGCCTATGACAGCACTTACAAAATATGCCCTCTGGCAAAAGTGTTTTTTTAATGTGAGATTTCCTCCACTGCAGAACTTGCTCTCGGAGCAGTAACTGTCCTGGACATGTAAACAATGTCTATATTTGCATAATGCCACGTTCTGCCTCCGCATGCAATGACTAGAAAACTTCCCGACATTGTTTAACTCACATTGCCCATCCTAGCCTGTCACATTTGCTTCATCGGCATGTCTCTGCACCAGCCTGAAAAAAAAGTTCCGCCCCGCAGCCCTCCCCGATGGCCTCACAGAGCTAAATGGCCACTTCACGCGAGTCCAACCCGTTGTCTCTTTGGCTGCAGTTGTCAAATACAACTTCATGCTAACACGGTGGCTTGATATACCGCAATCGCGGGCGGGCTGGCTACGGCAATGCAGTCAGTGATATTTTTAACTTACAACGTCTGGGTGGAAAAAATAAACTTGCAATAACCTCCGTTATATCCACAATGACTGATGAGTATATAATATTGCTCGCAGAGCATGACCTGTCACAAGTTTTTCTCCGAACCATGTGCATCTAATTATGCATACTCGATCTTCATCCTCTCCTCCAGCATAATGCCCATGTTGTTTCGTCTGTATCTTCGTCTACATCTTCTTCCGGCAGCAAAGAAAACAAGATCCTGCACTTAAAAAACACTCAGTCTGTCACTTGAGAGGAGTACGGTCAACCGCCTAAACAAAACTGCAATTACACATATATTTTGACATATATATGAAGAGTAGCATCAATACTGTAAAGATCTCAGGACATAACTATACGGCTACGGTAATATAAACCGTTCAAACCCCGCCCCCTCCCTCCCCCCCAAAAAAAACAAACAAACATCGGTATATAGCTACTGGTATAGTTACTTCAGCGAACAGAACACCAAAACTCATAAAACTTCATGGCTGCCAATTCTTCTTGGAGTTTGCTTTATCCGCAACAATTGCCGGAGACCTGCTTTCTCTCAAAGATTAACTTAGCACATGGGCGTTATAATGGCGGTACCATGTTTCCGTAGCGACGACCAACCACCTGGTTTAATTCCTGGCAGTAACACTTTTAGAGCAAACATCTGGGTAAGACAGGCCCAGAGGAAATGTGGTAGAGTCCAGAAGAAAGTGAGAAAGCCAAGAAAATGAGAAGCGAAGGGGGTGGAATTCGTAGCAAAGAAATGAGAAAGGAAGAAAGCGGGGAAGGGGTAGGGAGTGGAGGGGTAGCCTTATAGTATGCATGCAGTCTTAGACAGATAGACATATGCCAATACACCAACCACTGGCAGCAAACCAACATTTGACAAGGTTGTGAAAAATCGGCATTCACGCCGAATGATTGATTGTGGTCTTAGGATGAGAAGAGGCAAAGGTGAGCAAAGGTAGAAATCGGTGTTTTCAAACACAACAGGCAAGCATTGTCTGGGTGCCACCCCACTCCCCCCCAATACAACTCTCTGCAATTTCCCCAGACATACATCTAGGGCAGTCTCAAATATACACAATTCTAAATTGGCCCCAGAACTTCAGCTGTATAAAATTACAAAGCTAAATTTATATAACAAAAACCCTTATAATATTCCGGGGAATAAAAAATGAAACACTGGTAATTGGGTTGCTAGAATCATGCAACTTCATAGACACAGCTTCTAAATTTTTAACATTTTGAAAGCCATATGCTAATGGTACCCACAAAAGAAGAGAATTTTATATTAACCACTTCAGTATTTAATTTAATAAACTTTAAAAATTAATAGACAAGTTTATTTATCCGAAACATGATCAAAGAAACAAAATACAAAATCACATGTATAACACTGTCAAGAGTGATGCTGGTGATAAAAATTCTGGCTATTTCTTCATTCTGACAAGTTCAATAAAGTAACTTTACCCCTAGGGACGGTCACATAAGGAGTGTCACAAACCTCACAGTCTGAAGTTGACAGAACATATAAATTATACAAGGACATCAGAGGACTTCTGACCCAATTTCTGACTGGTGACAATGTATCAAAGACATTTTTCTCCTTGGAGGGAACTAGGATAATGATGGGCTAATTGCCCCTAGCCTTGGACCATGTCCTGCTAATGTGTAGAAAACAATTTGGTCCCATTTCCTGTCAAGTAGAAGACACATGTCCCTGCAAATTATCACCTAAAGATTCATATAACGTCAAGAAGTAATCGTTAGCTCATAATTAAAGTCTAAATATGACCCTGTATGTCAAGCTCACCTTACACATGTACACAAATGAAGAATGTATACATATACATGATATATACTAAAATTATTTAAATTGGTCTGCAATTCTATATTGTCAGGTCTAATGCCGGGTTCACACGACTATTCCGGACAGTGTTCCGGAATAGAAATCAATAAAATCTGCGGGTGGTATGTCTGAACTCGAAAAGTTATTCCGGTATAAAAAGCCCGCGCTGGTGGAAACCGATATATCTCCCATGTGGCAGTGTGTGCGTCCATGTGACTATTTCTAAGGACTCACGAAATTTGCCTTCACGAGCTTAAAAATTGATGCTGACTTGTTGAGACTTTTAATTTGTTTCCAGACGCTCGCTACCCTTTTATTACCAACTTGTCTGAGAGTTTTTTGCCGTTCGTATTTTTCCCTCAAACATGGCCTAATTTCTTGCTTCCCACACATTCCAAATCAGAACCTCCACTTCATTCTTCACTTAATTATTTGCACGTGCCATAATGATCGAATTGGATGAAAA
>JAAUYG010097858.1_pt1 | contig 20522 bp, 16 predicted proteins | sample 7278091 | NCBI WGS metagenome assembly JAAUYG01 (sample SAMN14350201, study PRJNA611818) | marine sediment metagenome | isolation source: surface marine sediment (0.6m) | place: French Polynesia: Moorea | collected 2018-08
AGCAAGAGGAAGCAAACGTTCATTTAAAGTGACATGACGTGTTTGTGAATGTGTGAAATTAAACAATTCTGCCACGTTTCTTCAAGTCGCTGGCCAAATAATAACTGGCTTCAGGTAGGAGGTACCAAGGCTGGCAGCCAACTAATAATACATATACACATTTATAAACCAGACACGCACGGGTTCACTCCAAACAGTCTTCGGAATTGAAAGAGCTGCGTTATACAGGCTCCCTAAACTCTCCTGCTCTACCCTCGTAAAGTTGCCGGCTGCCCTATACTTCCATCATTTCCTTAGCTTATAAGGACGTCGGAAACGATTCGGTTCAGCAAGCCACAAAGGACCTCTCCTTTCATCTGGCTGGCCGGTGTGGGGGCCTTGCACCTTAATGCCCATCGCCAGGGCGCAACACGTCGTTTGCTTTTTGTCAGGAGTAGCCGAGTCTTCTACCGGCCGAATACTGCTGGTCTTACAACTGGCGGTTTTAGCTCTGCATGCTCTGCTACTGCACTTGTGCACAGCAGAGCTACTGTCATCCGTCCGTCTGCAAAACTCGTTTTCTTGCAAAGCGATTAACACCGAATTTTGTTGCAAAGTATCTATCCACCACATCAAATGACAGTCTTTTCTTGTTTTTTTTTTTTCTTTATTTTTACGATTTTGTTTTCCTTTTACATTAGCATGAGACTATATGGGAGGAAAAATTTCAAGCCACATCCCTACTGCAATAACGCAGCAGGTTCACTCTCCCAAATCCCTGTATACCCCAGGGAGGGTCTTTGCCAAAGTTGGTAAAAGAATTGTGAAATTTGAAATTTTGATTATTTTATTGTCTTTTTTCTTTTCTTTATTTTTTAACGTTTAAAATGGTAGCCAATGGAAATTATCTCGAAAAGAGGTACTGTACAGCGAACTTAATGTATCAGGTAACGTTTGACCGTTAAATATTCAAAGCCAGTCGGAGGTCATTCGGTGGATTTCCGATTTCCGACAACCTTATAACTCGAATATGGCTAGTAGAGCGAAACCGCAATCGGGGACAGAGTACCACATACATGTGGTACATTTGATCTTGCAGCTTGCAGTGTTCAATTGCAAGAACAGGCTTATAACGCGAACATTACTGCTAACAGAGCCCTCGGGGATACTAGTAACATACTCCGGGATATCAATAACATACTCGGGGATACTAGTAAGATGCTCGAGGACACTAGCGACATACTAATGTACTTGTAAAATATCATAATGTCACATTCGCCTCATAACTTCGACTCGTCTCATCTTGTACATAACTTCACATCGGCATCTCATCTCAACATCTCATACCCACAATGTCGTGTCGGTGAATAGAACTTTTGTGCTGATGTTATTTGTTATTGTAATACCGACCTTAAATAAAATTTTATCTTATCTTATCTTGTACTCGGGGATATTAGTGAGATTCGTAGAGCATAAGTTAGAAAATGTCAACTGTACTGTACTTAGATATTAAAACTCAACTCTTTTTCTTCCTATGTGTATTACTATGGCATGTAGTCCACGCACTACTATTTAAATATAACTGTTAAGTACCCATCCTCATGTTTGCGCCAATGCTATCTGTAATACGGTGTGTAAATGTATATAACCATGTCCTCTCGGTTAAGATTTGAATTAATGTGACTTGTAAGCCCTACGTAGGCTGGGTTCCTATATATGTATGTATATTTCTGTATTGCATTAAATGGAACATGTCACTAAAATAAACAACAACACCAACAATAACACATATGGCGTATCTTTGATCTTGTTGCGTTGGTCGTTGTGGGGTCATTCGCTGTACTTGAAAATGACATGCAACCCGAGAAAGGCTGGTCTTGGAGCGAAAATGACGAAAATTTGGGACCCAGGCATATTACTGATACATATATAGGAGACACTTGACCTTCTGGTGTTCGAGGTAGTTTGAGGGGCACTCTTCTGCGCTTTGTCACAAAATACCCTGTAACTTGAAAAAGGATGCCGGTATAGCAAAACGAATTGGAGACTAGTACCGCATATATAGGGTACCTTTGAGATTTGAGTATTTTTGTGTACACTTCTTGTACAATGCTCAAAACATTTAAGGGAGCAAAAGTTAGCGTAGCAGGATACAAACATGTAAGGGAGCAAAGCTTCAAACATTTACGAGAGCAAAGTTAGTGTAGTTTAGTGTCAAATCAGTGGCCATACCAGCTACTGATTTGACAATATACAGTGTTATAGTGTTTGAACATGTTTGAAAGGGTGAAGGTCATGATCGTAATGGCTCTGATACACTTGTGTTTTGGGGGTGATTCCCCTCTGGGTTATGCAAAAAAGAAAGTTTTGCTAATTTTGTTTCTGCCACAACTGAATTATCAAGCAAAATGATTCAACTAAACAGGACTACAATCTGGAAGGATTTTTCCCAATATATTTCCCAATATGGTTTTAAAATCTGATCCCTTAAATATTTTGAGCCGTGTAGTATTCGAGGCCAGCTGCTTATTTTTAAAAGCATTGAACTAAAGATGCATAGACCCATATCTGTGATTTTAAGTCATTTTTATCGATAGGTTTGGATATGAGTGTTGTATAGCATCGCTTGTAAACATTTAGGAGGCGCCCATGCATATTGGACCAGAGTATTAGCATAATTAGAATTGATAAAATAAAAATATATTATATTATAATTATTATATAATAATATATTATATTATAATAAAATATTATAAATAAATATGACCAGAATGGATGTAATTGAAACTCCAGACATGCTATGCGTTTGTTCTAACATTGCTACTCGATCTGGTTATATCTCTACATTTAACCTGCGTATGGACCTGTTAAGAGACCATTCTGGACAAATTATATACATATAACTTTCGAATTAGAACATCACCAGAGTTCACTGACAGAACTAATACCATTGATACGAGCGCATAGTCAAGAATTGCTATCGGAGCTTCAACTACAATAAACCGTCATTGTTTGTTGACATCTCTCTCTCTCTCTCTCTCTCTCTCTCTCTCTCTCCTCCTCCTCCTCCTCCTCCTCCTCCTCCCCAACAACATACGCAGCGGCAATTTCAAACACCTTACCCCTTGTAGTCTGTTGGGCAAACGACAAGCCTGAGGGCACACGATCCAACTTTTCCAGTCGGCGGAAACACGCGCTGAGTGCCAGTGCTCCACTGGACTAGCTTGGACTGTGATATATCACGGTATCACAGGATAGCTCTCCGCCAGTAGGGCACTGGAGAATCTGTATAGCCCAGCATGCACTTATACACACCTCCCGAATAACCTTGCCTACCAGCTCGTCCCCGTGGTGCAGTAGGTTAGCACCTTGGCTTTCAGTGCTGCATCAGTATGCGGTTTCTCCGTTAAAGCCCTTTATAGCAGCGCCGGGTCGCATCCCTCGCAACTCAGATTTTAACTAAGCTCTGTACCCTGTGATACCGTTATATATCACAGCCTAGTGGAACACTGGTGGAAAGCGCGTGTTTCAGCCAGTGGCTTACTGACGGAAAAAGTTGGATCCGTTGCTGAGGGCAACTTTCATGGGTTTATTCTTTCCGTATACATTGTGTCATATTACAGTTTTTTTTGTACGTAGGTTTATGCCGGGGGGGGGGGGGAGGGGCTCTCGACTTATTTCTTCGATAGGGGGTTACGGCCCGGCCCTCGCCACCCTAACCCTGGGCTAAACCAAACAGTTGCAAATGTATATCCTGACGAAAACAAATATCAGTTAGCATTCATTGTATCTATGTTGCAGCCAACTACATTTGAATCATTTTCAGTGCTTATAACCTAAGTATAATAATTTCAAAGGATCCAATTAATAATAAGTAACTTTTAAGGCATCATTTAAGAGAATATACAAGAGAGCCAACACAGTATACCCTATATTACAATGTTATGGTTCTACAGTCTGAGAACTGCACTGTCTAAAAACTGCACTGTGCGAGAGCATTCGCTATCAGGCCAAGTCTGAACAAAATGTCCGACAAGACCTGATACCCAGGGTGCGCCACGGGGAGGCTGCTCTCTGCACCCCATATCTACTGAACAAACGACCAGCCTTCGGGTGATTTGCATAGATGAATATATGGGTTTAGGCTTTGCCGGCGTACATGGTGTCGTACTACAATTTTTCAAAATAGACTTATGTAATAAGTTTTGGCTCCCTGTCGATAGATTACGGTAATCAGTATAACATTATTCACCTGATTTAAAATACGTTACTAGGCCACCCATTGCTCAAACTCTTGACGTATGTTGTCCAGCTCGTTTTTTTCTTAACATGGGAATAGCTTTGGCTACCGTACAAAACGGGAAGGGATGAACTTCGGCTCTATCTTCGCAATTCTCCATGTACCAACTTGCCAAGCTATGTATTTTGATAGATGATGATGATATCAAAGTTTAACGGCACATCAACACCAAAAGGGCCATACAGTGCCAAAGCAGGTGTAAACTGCCCTATGAGTCTAAACAGAGTCCACTAGAAAAGAATGTTATGGTTCTACAGTCTAAGAACTGCACTAAGAACTCTGCACAGTGTGAGAGCGTTCGCTATTAGACCAAGTCTGGACAAACTGTCCGACAAGACCTGATACCCAGGGTGCACCACGGGGAGGCTGCTATCATGCACCCCGGTCTGTTGTGATAGAATAGATCCTAAAGAAATGAAATCTAGCCCAGAGCAAATGGAAAAAAAAAAAAACCATGAATTGCAAGAGAAGAAAAAATGATAATAATTAAATGGACATGCTTAGATCCGGATCGTAAGAAATGAGCCCAAATGAGCTCAATGGAGTAATTGTGGCCTGAAACCATATTTTGTGCTCTGTGTCAACCCCTATCATATATCATGTGATAGTCATGTGTCAACGCCTACGATACCGACCCGATACGTTTCCATAATAAAAATTCGATATGGAAATTAAATTTAACTTGAAATAAGAATTGAAGGGTAGATGACATACCACTAGGCAACAGGTACATGTCACTCTGTGACAATTGTCACATGTCAGGAGATAAGGATGGGTGAAATCAGTGTCATACTGTAGGACTAGATAGTAGTGCCACGGCTACATGGTCTCAAATGACACTGTCACCTAGCAGGTGATAAGGTTTGTCACCTACTTACCTGATAGGGGTTGTCTCATGTCACACGACTCTCGACTTAACCTACATATAATAAGGATACATGTCACCGGTCACCTGACTTACCTAATAAAGGGTGTCATCTGTCACAAGGGTTGTTACCTACATGTACTTACCTAATAACAATGCATGTCATCTGTCACATGGTTTATGATAGGGGTTGACACATGACTGTCACATGATGTATGATAGGGGTTGACACAGCGCAGACGTGCAGACGCACGCCGGAAGTGTCGTTCTATAACATACTACTCTTGGTGTAGTTATTCTCACCGGATGTGTGGTTATACTATAAAGATCCGAAAATTATATTTGAAGGTGAGTATGTTGGTGAATATCGGACATTTCCTGGTATTTGCATTTGCACAGCAACATAAAAATGCAATCCATTTAGATAGTGTGACAAATGACAGCCAACGTGTGTCGTGCACTCGTGCATTTTTGTCTATACCGCAGTGAAAATGTGTTCTTGCAAATCCTGAAATCGCTGCCTTGTTTACATTTTTAACCCCAAGGGCACTCATTAACGCGTCCATTCCCATACAGCGTTCACCATGTGTGTTACAATGGCGCACGAAAACAATAGACAGGCAAATCTTGTTCAGCTTATCAATGGCAGCGCTGTGTTCTTTGGCGATATGACCTATATTATTTGAATTATTTTACTAACATCAGCAGAATGCAGGAAAAGACCCGTAATGTAATTTTCACGCAGGAATTTTTAGAAGTCGTTTTCGTTTCTTTGTACGTTATTTGTTATAGATGATCCTACGTATACAAAAAAAGGTTCTTGGAACCTTATTGTTTTATCGTTAGTCTCTGTCCCATCTAGTGGCACTTTCATTTAACTTGTTAATTTGCTCGTTCTTTTTCCGACACACGGACACTGCATGCCGCCATGACCGAACAATTAAATACAGAAAGAAAGAAAGAATTAAAGAAAGAGAGAGAGGTTGAAGAAGGTATGGGTCTGTCCCAAGGTCAAAGGAAGGCTTCCATCAAAACTGAAGTTAAAGGTTAAAATGCTTATTTAGATATGTACACGCACGCACGGTCTCGCGTGCAAGGTAATAAACTCCGCCAAACGAAGATGCTTCTACGTTTAATTATGCAAATACAGAAAAGAGATGCGTTCAGTTGCTAGATACAATGCTCTCTCGCTCTTGGGATACAAGCCAGAACACACATTGGACAGGCCTTTGCGAGCGTTAATGTCCTTCCTCTTTGTTGCCCCACCCCAGCTTTGCTGAGGGAGTTTATGTAACTGCTACTGTGTGTGTGGACATCAAATCTAAACCGTTACAAATCAATCAACTTCATTTTTGGCGGCAGCCTTTTCTCGGTCACAAGGAAGGTATATTTCGGTTTTGAAAAAAATGGCTTTGGGTGGGTTGGAGTATGTGTGTGTGGGCAGTGGCTAGAGATAGGGGGATTTTTGGAACGGCTATAACAGCCACATGTAAACCGCAAAATTCAGATATGTGGTTTCTTTTAGGCACAAATATATAAGAAAAGTCCTACTACACCACTAGATTTGACACTGAGTGACCTTAAAAGTTTAACTCGAAAGACTACTCAAATTTGCGCAATGTTGCGCAAATGCGCATGCGCATGCGCAAAGTTGCGCATACATTACTATAAAAGACTAAAAATTAGTCATGTATCAGGCATCAACGGGGCATCGTTAGTTTTAACATTGAGTGCCCTTGAGACGTCGAATTCAAGGGTCACGCATCTGGGACACGTACCACATGTTTCTTAAAGGACTCGGCACATATATTACTCTAATATAATGACAGGAAGTCACATGACAGTTTAGATGAACCGTTAGATTTAACCATGAGTGAATTGGCCAACTTTCTGTGTGGAGTGCTCTTGAGGACACATCACTTAAATGGCATACTTTTAGTAGTTGTGTGGCATTGAAATGCCGAAATGAACTGAGGCCATATATTCTTATATATACGCCACATATACGAGTTCAGTTAGCCGATGTGTTACCGTTAAACACTAATAGGAGGTTGTAAGTCGGGATCCAGCCATATGGTCAAATATGACCTTGTGTGGCCTTAAAAGACCAAGTGTAAAGTCACATATAATTTGAATTGAAAGATATATATTTAACTGGCAGTATATTAATTTTAATGTCGCGTAAGAGAAATTTGTGGGCGGGTGGGGTTTTGTGTCTAAGTGGTCTTCTTTCACTCTCTATGAAAATGCAAGTCACAATTACTAGACCTTTGGAAAAGCAGCACTTATGTGACATTTAGCGCTGAAAGAGGAAGCTGATAGTTAAATACCAAATATTGCAATTTAGTACATTGAATGACGCAGGTTAAAACGATGTCTTCTCCGTTTATGGCACGTAGTACTTTTATAAAGGGACTTTATTAACATGTTAAGGTATACACACACGTTTATGTGTTGCGTATTACATTTATTTACTGTGACTTGGTTGCCTAACCCAGACAAGCAAAACTGACTTAACCTGTTAAATGCCGAAATTCAACAAAGCGGAAGAGATGGACGTCACAAAGACCCAGCCGGCCTGTCAGACGATCCCTGTGCTGTGTTTAGTCCTGGCTGTCGCTGCTGCCGTCTCCAGTGTGATCCTGTGGTACCAGAATGTCACACTGGCCACTGATCTGGACCAGATCCATGAGACTGTTCTGGAAATGAGGAAACAGCTGCAAACGAGCCAGGAAAGCCAGGTAAATTGTCTTTTTTTTGCTATAACAGAATAGTCTTCTATGTATTGCTATAACAACAAAATATGGCGTTTATAAGATGTGGGTCCGCTGCCATAATTTATGCGAACATCTATGCTCAGAGTAATTTTACTCACATGACTGACTTGTTTTAGAATTATTTATAAACATTTAAGTTACCAAGACCCTTGGGGAAACTGGTGTACTTATTAAATTATTAAAGCATAATAATCAGTCTTTCTCTAAGCATGCTAATATTCGTTGGTGGCTGAAATGAAAGCTTCTGAGTCATATCCAGGGTGGCGAACCTACTATGCGGATGGGTACCGGAAGTGGATACCGCGTGGAGGCTGGACGTCGGTTGCGACGTGCTGTGGCAGACAGTGATGGATCCAGGGGAGATAGCGAGGGGGAAAGGACAGGGGATCCCCCGGAAACTGTCACACGCCAGGAGTTCCAGGGCGTTGTGAAGAGGGTGCGCAGACTGGCAACTGCGCATAATGGCTGTGAAGAAAGGCTAGAGGAGCTGGAGGCATGGCAAGATTACCAGGTACAACCCACAAATGCTCACCCAGGGTATAGGATAGATACCACCTATTTACACCCAGTTCACTTTTAAGCACGAGCGCTTGCACGTGTTACTGAAGAACAGGGCATTTTCTTTGTATTCCTTTGTCCTTTATACATGTGTAGTGACATTTATAGAATGTAAGGATAGCTATAGAATGAATTGTCATTTAACTGGATTTTTATGAACTTACATTCTATATGTATGCTATTTTATACATTTTATGCTCTTCAACTTGGAAGTCATGGAAATAAATGAAATAAAATGAAAATTTTTAACACATACCTAGGCTTTATAAACTAATATGTATATAGGCTGATAGGTATATGTGAAAAATTAAACTGACACACACTTCATGAACACCGGTAATAGAAACTAATCCTTGGGGCCGATTTCTCAAAGATCTTAAGCCCTCTAAGTGATCCTAAGCATTAGAAAGACAACGGTTACCAAGGTGATTAGTGAACGTAAGCCTTTCTAGACGTAATTTCCCTGAAACTGGCCTCTGGTTTTCTTAAAAGTTTTATGGCTTCATTTATATTCAATTATTTCTGCTGAACTTAATCAAAATTTAGGAAAAATATTAATATATTTTCTAGGTAGACGACAAAGAGGTACTACTACTGTAACGGTCGCAAAATCTGCACTATCACGATGTGCTTGCTGTACATATTTGTATTGCGTAGGCAAAAATGCGGAAGTTATACTATTGCTGTTACTTTGAGAAGAACTACTGTATTATACATCCACAGGCTATTCAACGTACAGAAGGTAGACTCGCATATAAAAATCTATATTGAAAGGTTATTTCCTGGGCGTGGTTGAATGCTTCCGTTAGGTATAAAGTACGATTAGGGGCAAATAAAGAAAAAATAGGTAGAACGATTTCGAAGGAATGAAGTAAATTGATCCAAAGGAAAAAGCGTAAAAGGAAGGTAAGAAAAAGGAGACACACAGGAAGTCATTGTGTTCCTGGTAAATATTGGGAAATGACCGGTATTTCTTAACCCACATAGGGTGCCCTGGTACATTTCTATGCCGGAGAAGATCAAACGACTGCGGAGCAACTTTCAGTTACCGGTGAGTACAAATGGCCAAATATAACTAGAATCTCCTTCGAGAGTTCTCTACACCAGACAAAAAAAGAAAAGAAAGTTACTCCATTAAACTGTAGAAAATGGGCAATATGAGGTGTGAGACTTGACTAAACTGTAATAGCACAGCAGTTGATGAAGCTCAAAACAATAAAGCAGGATGATTTTGATGTGTGATTTTGTATTTAAGTTGTGTATATTGCAGTTCAGATACGTTGTAAAATCTCAAAATGTAACTACGGCTACATTTATTTTTCATGCTAACTTGCATCACAAATCTGATTGTATGGCAGATCCAGCAGTGATTTATTACATCTTCTTAAACCTCGACTGTAAACAGTCAATACATACCACATTGCTGGTACGGTCTTTTCATCGTGGTCGGTTAATAAACGCTAGAATGTGTATTGCAACTGTCAGTGGCTCAGGTACTGAACGACCTCTTGGGTTTATCCGAAATTACCAGACGCAATTCCTCTGTCCCGTGTTTCTGCCAGTAGGCTCTATGTTTGACTAAAGATCACAATCGACTTACATCTAATCAACCAATTACCCGCTTTGCTGTAGACATGTGAAATAATCTTTGACAAAACATGTTTCTTTGTCAGGATTTGTCGACACAGAGAGCGGCCATTGGGATAGACAGGGCCTGACACCTAGTGGTAAGAATAACTGACATTTAGTGTTGCTTAGAATAGAATATAATAGAATAGCATAGAATAGATAGAATACAATACAATACAATACAATAATTGTTTAACATCGGTAAAATAAGTCAGGTCATAACAGGTCAACAATAACATTAACGTAAGATACTTGACCGAAAATGGGATATGAATGGACGAAAATAAATCTTCACGCTTAAATCGTGTATACGTGCTTGAATTTATGTTGATTAACCTTCGAAAGGCAATCCACAACTGAGCTGACTGTTGTATTATGTATAAGCGTCATATTATTAAGCATGAATGAGATTTTGAAACGCCATATAAATTAAGGTGCGAGGTGAATTAAGGACGGTTACTTTAGTACTGGCATTTGCACAGAAAGGAATTAAGCCCTGGCATGGATGATAGTGTGTAGGGTGGGGTGGGGGGAGGGTCATTTGCAGCTTCTACCCAATGTGTGTTGAAACGACAGCTATGCTTCCAATTGTAGAACACTCATTTTGAAATAAAAAACACTATCCTGTAACTAGATCTAGTGTGTCGTTAACTGGGTTATCGTTTCTTATTATCGACCTGCCTCTCTCAGACGGCGCCTACAGATTTTGGAAGGCTGCCCAGGGATATGCTAAAAGAACATTCACGTACAACAACGTCACTGGTCACGTGACTGTCCGGAACAGTGGAATTTATCTGGTATACGCCCAGGTAAGTGGAGGAAGTGACTAATTGTTAACAACGAAAGAAGGGTGTTAACTGCTTTACAATGAAACCATTCTGTTTGGAAATAGAGCTTGAGACAAGAGGCACATGAAAAAAGTTGTAAAACAGTATTGTATCAAAGATACCAAGAGTGTATATGTTATCTACTGCATCATTCGAACCTGAGTGTATGAAGGGGATCTATTGAAACTTTTATTGTTGTCATCCGGCCATTACCTGAAGCTACGTGAGTATGCATGTCCTTTGTGGGACGCTAAGCTTCCCCATTATTTGTTAGATATATAGACACTGTACCTTAGGCTGTTGTCTGTATCCCAGCTGCAGTAATGGTAAAGTGTTATCTCTGGAGAGAATTGCTATGTAAAGTTTATTTAAGCGCCACGGCCGACATAAGTTACAGTGAAACCTGTCTTTAAAACCACCTAAGAAATAGGGACAACCTGGGAATCATAAGGACAGCTACTCCAGTCCCTAGGTCTATTCAATACATAGAAATAGAGCTGAGAAATAAGACCACATCAGAATTCAGGACAGTTTTTCACAGTCCCTTGGGTGTCCCTAATTCCCAGGTTCCACTGTATTACAAGTCAGTAGATTATAGTCTGATAAGTGCAAAACAAGTAAGATATTTACGGAGTACAGTTTGAGTAAACCTCATACCATAAACAACTATAAACTATGGGACATCGCTTTTAAATTTTTGCCTTACCAATGCCATTCAAAATGCAAATTGAATTCGTGTACTGCGTATGTGCGTGTGTGCATACATACAGTGACGGTGTGCACGTGAGTTATGGATATAAACAATGCTAGAATTAGTTCAAACATGTCGGGTATTTACATGTAATATTTAATAATCTTCACAAAAGTAACTTCACGTTTTTAAAATATGGCACATTTATTAGGACGGGTGACACTACTACAGCATGCATTTTATATCTTTGTCCGTGTTGTTTTCAAGGTCATTTGTGGCCATTTGGTGCACTTGTTTCAACATTGGTCGGCTTATCACATAACAAGACTGCGGGACGGGGGACGACATATGCGTGGATCATTTTGGGCTTATTCAATGCACTTAATATCTTAAAATCAGCATGTAATTCAGAAACGGCTCATAGTAGAGCTAAACAGACTAATATTTGGTAGTGCAACATACATATATGGCTTCTCTTTGACCTTATAGAGTTCAGGGTCACTTCGATTTCCCCCTTTTTAAACTCCAAGGAAATATTTTGTGGCAAGGTGGTGACAGAAATAACTATGCAGTAACTGGTGCACATGTAGTTACAAGCTAGCTTTGCACATATTACCTAGATAAAATAAACCTCCGCTTCGAGGTCAATGGACCTATTGTGTCTGCATGCCATCTCCCACCTTTCCCTGCCTGTGATCAGGTTGTGTACCGTGGAGTGGTGCCGAGGAATTCCTACGGAATCTACATTGGTGACAGCGTGAGCCAGCCCGCAGCCCAGTGTCTGGCATACGACATGTCGCAGATTGGACACCGTAGACACCACGGTTCCCAGCCTACTGGTAACCGGTTCCAGCAATGCAGCACTGTGACGGTGCAGCACATCCCCACCGGCACACACATCTACATAAGGGGAATGTACCAGGGCAGGACATTGCTTCCTAGGCCACCGCTTACTTTCTGGGGCATTGCCAGACTCGCCTGATCACCTTTTGGCCAGGTGTAATGTGTCCTGACAAGGTCACTTCTAACGTTTTCTTTACCAAGTAGAATGTATTTCATGGATGCTTCTTAATTAACCATATAACACAAGAAATGAGGCCACTGGTGATTTTAGTTTCATGTTTTTTTTTCCTGTGCTCTTAGCACTGGTTCACACTGTTTCACTACATTGATCAGAATTCCAATGCACTAGTATAGGCTGAGTATAGGTCTTTAACTGTGGTCACACGTGCATACAGTACCGGTAACAAACCACAATACCAAGTGTACAGTTTTCGGTCTTATGTCTAAGTTTAGATCTAAGTCAGATTATCAATCAATCACAATGTTCAGATTGCGGTATATTTGAGAATTCTCACACAAACCAGTGCTCTCCTGCCTCAACTTGATCTCCCTGAGTATATGTTCTGTCTCAACTTGATTCCCCTCGGTACATGTTATGCCACAATTTGATCTCCTTCAGTGTATGTTCTGCCTCCACTTGATCTCCCTTAGTACATATTCCGCCACTATTTGATCTATTTCAGTAAGTATATGTTCTGTCTGCATCAACTTGATCTCCCTGAGTATATGTTCTGCCCCAACTTGATCTCCTGCAGTATATGTTCTGCCTCAACTTGATCTCCCTCAGTATTATGTTCTGCCATAACTTGATCTCCCTTAATATGTTCTGCCTCAACTTGATCTCATTCAGTATATCTTCCGCCCCATGTTGCGCCTGCATTAAAGGCTGGTGCTTTTAGGTTCAGCCATCAATTGTGGAATCTCTAATCCAATGATTTTCGTACGAGAGTAGGAAAGATTGTAGAGGCATTCCTCACTAAAGAATGCTAAATATTCCCGACTATAACCTAGCTTATTGCTAAGCATACTATCGTTATGGAAAAAAAAATAGTGGATTTATATTTCTAATGTCACTGTGGTTAAATATTTCTATTCGTGATGCTGGTACAACCATTGTTTATGTAATTCTCAAGACACGGTGAAGTATTTTGCTGTACAGACGATGGAATTTATATCAGGGAAAGGTAACCATATTTCGTATTCACATGATTGTTAAACAAACAAAAGGTTTAAATGCCTACAGTATTAAGTCTGCGCATGAAACATTTTGCGCAACATGGGTAAGTCGGATTTCTCCAGGTGTCATGTTTTTCTTCTCGTGTTGCTAACTTGTAAATGTTACTCGTTACGCTGTTAAACATAAGGTTATTGGATGCATTTTGTTACTGTTAGTCACTGTTAAACATTTTCACGTTCTAAATTGCATTATTGGTTGAGTGTATCTGCTTTGTTCTGTTTTTTATGTTGAACGTTTGAACATATCGATTTCGGCGTGGGAAAATAAATGCACGAAAACAATAAAAAAACTGCCTCATGTCAGCTATGTCTAACGGAACTTCTGTGGTCTTTATCATAGCGCCAATTACCAGTGTTGACATTCTGTACTACCATAAATATAATGAACATGAAATTTTCGCAACGCATCACGTTTCAAATCTGCCAGTCAAACATCCATTTGAAGCTGATCTCATGTCCATGAAAATACATGCACGCGTTACTTGAACGCCATATCACTCTATCTCGTGGTTCTTACGACACCGATGCACTGCCATGATGCTTATAATTGATGCCATATTGCTTATAATTATTTTGATCATTTAGGTTTTTAAATAAGGGGGGATAATATACTGCTCAATTACTGCCGTTGTCCAATAATGTTTCATGAACGACCCCTCCCCCCCCCCCGGCCCTTCCTGTAGTAATACATGTATCTACATCTCTATCCGGCTAAGGGGACTTATAATGCCATGTGCACTAGGAGAAATGAGATGCCTAGTATTACCGTAATCTTGTATTCCTTTCTACAGCACTCTGAAAACAGGACTACTAACACTTTTGTTAGGATTTGTAAAGTTCTCCCAACCAGCATCACGTGTATGGCTCGTGACAAGGAACTACACATACAGCACATGACCACTTCACATTTCCAGCCAATCGCGTAGCTCAGATGGCTAAATTGAATCAAAACTTAAGACTAAACTTATTTTTCAGACTCCCCCGTAAGACATTATATAAGTCGGGCTTTCTTGTTCATGAGATGAAGCTAACCATTTCTGCATTATCAAAAATGTCTTTTTACATTTACCTCATACATTGTCTGATTTTCTCTGTTGCATTACTTGAAACTGTTTTCGTCTCTAGTTGACTGCAGCAGTTTAATAGCAGATCGGTGGTAGGATAAAATTGTCCATATTTGTAGTTTACTTCCATGTCGAGACAATTGGTGTGGTTTAAAATGTGGCGATTGTATAGACGCTTCTGGTGATAATGTAATTAGCAACATATTTTTTTGTGATCAATTATTTGACTACAGCTCTTTAACGCAGCCTGTAGCGTGTGCAATCTGCTGTAACAGTAATATTATTAGTAGCTGGTGGCGGTGGTGGTGGTGGTCGTGGTTGTGGTGGTAGTAATAGTAAATACAACAGCATTAGTGGTGCTACTGGTATCAATGCCAATTGAAGGAACAGTAGCAGCAGTAGCAGCAGCAGCAGTAGCACAGTAGTAGAATGTTTTAATTGGTAGTAGCAAGTAGCAGAATTGCTGCAGTGATATTGGTAGTAGCAGCAGCAGCAGAAACAACAGTAGCAGAAACACTAGTAGGTATAGTGGTAATGTCAATTACTGTATTAATTTGGTAACGTTACTGACTGTATAACACAATAACACAAATAAATATTTTTGCTAGGGCTGTTTATTTTACACAACACCATACTCTACAAGATTCCGTGTGTAGGTTTTGCCTGCTGTATGCCTAAACCCACTCTGCCAGCTTCAGCAGATCTCCTATATCCAGACCTCCCTCCTGCAGAGCGAGTAGGATCTCTTGTTCCATGTATACTCCCGGTAGATCCCTGGATATATTGTCCTCAAATAGGTTTGTCCCTTCTGGGGAAATCGTAAGAGATACCTTTAGGGCGTAGGAATACTAGATGCTCTTGGTGTTATTAAAAAACTGTTTTGCATGTTAAGTATTGTTGGTGAATTTTCAATCCAGTATTTTAATGTTAAAAGCTGTGAAATACATGCAGGAGAGAAAAAAGCCTGTTGGTCCAAATCCACATCTAGCTAAATTAATATTTAGCATGTGTCTTGTTTTAAACATGTGCACCTATCACTGCCTATCCTGTCATTGAACTTAATAAGGGAGGTCAGGAAGGCAGAATTTCTAAGCCTGGTCACGTCGTGTTTTTAAATAAATGATGCCTGATGATAAATCAAGGACTTTGGTGTCTTCAAAAGACAGCTGAAGACACATCTATTTTCCAAAGCATATGCCAACCTAAATTGACTCTGTAAAGTGCATTTGAATACAACTGTATAAATTGCACTCTAAATATGCATACATACATACATGCCGTTACCAGGGTTTAGTACATATATTATCTCTTATCTAACTCCAAATGAAGTGTAGTGTTGATCTTTTCAAATTAATATATGAGAATTTTCTCACATTGGTACATGCACTGGTACAAGTATCTCTATGTTCCAATCGCCGTAATCAGGCTTGCTGGGTGGACCAAATTCGTGTGACAAAAACTCACGTAACACTGAGTTCATTATGATTGGGAAGGCATCTCCCGCCACGTATCTCATGTACTCGTTCCAGAAGGCATAGTCTCTCTGACGATACTGTTGATCCTGGTAAACAGTGATGTTACTGATGTAGAAATAGTTGGTATTCTCGAACGTGTAAGGGTCCCAGATGTGTTCTCCAAGATCGTTGGGAGCATCTACCGGTTCTGGCGTGGGATTTCTAAGAAATATTTGGATATGGGTGATAGATTTCAATTCAAAAGTACATGAGCTTGAATTGTCCATAACAGTACAAGATCAATATTGCACAAAAAGTACGTGTCTTTATTGAAATGTGGTTGTTGGCCACACGATTTCAATTGTTCTGGAAGTGCACTACCACTTCAAAATGTAGTACATGCCTTTGCCAGAACTAATAGTAATAGTACCCTGAGAAAACTTTTCATTGTCTCAGCCAGCAAAATAGGTCCTGGCAATGTAGCATGACAATAAGGGGAAAACAATTTAGTGAAAACTGCCTGAAACGGCCTTATTTCCAGATCTATTTCTCTGTACTGAATAGGTCTGGGAGTATAGCTATGCTTAATGCACCCGTAAATAATTCCCAGGTTGTCCTTACTTCTCATGCAGGCCTAAAACCGGCTTCACAGTATATAAGTTGTAAATCGAAATCCTTCAGAAAACTATTGATCCTCACAATCTATCCAACAATAGATAGGTGTATAGTCATAAATACAGAACCCCGAGGGACCTATACGGCACCTATACATTCTGGCAGAAATGGTGAAGTATATACACAGTTCTGTCAGGTACATTGGCTACCGCTCTCTGTACATTTACTTGCGACAAATGCCTTAGTAAGTGAATATCACACAGCACTTTCCCCCCGGTGGGGGGGGGGGGGGACTATATCAGGCAATATTCATCTTCAACAGGAATCTCTGGGGGTACCATCAAAAACACATCTGTCTGTTTTCCAGATCAAACGGTCTCACACTCAGACTATTGCCGTGATTGCCCGGTGTAAAAAGGTTCCCAGATATATATCCCAGAACCAGTACAGTTGCCCAGAGATATGAATAGGATTCCGCATATTTTTTTCTAACATGTGTTCATGCACTGGCATGTGGTGTCGGTAGTACGAAAAAGTTCCCCAAGGGTATGAACTGGGACTAATATTCTGCAAAACGACCGTATGTGGGCCTTATATGTCCTCAAGCAAGTCTATCGCTTGGTCTACACCTTTCACTGGGTGCACATTATGGACAAGAGAGTGTACACAAGTCACAAACAAGAACGAAATATTGGCCCATTATCTCTATTCCATCTGATGAAAACAGCATAGAGTGGAACCCAGAAATAAGAACATTCATGCTCGATTCCATTTGTGTAAATTGTGGTGAACAAGTAAGTTGTGCTACTTCTGTGGTGATCTTATTTCTGGAGGGGGTTTAATGTAGGCCCCCACTGTACCATGTCCGATGACGACACAATGAGTTTAAACATAGCGCAGACAACCACAATAACTGTGTAATACAGATGGTGGTAACATGCTACTATTACTTCTGGTGTAATTTTGCAAGGAGCAATCCCCCTACCCATATTTGGCGAAGTTGGTCCACAGAGTTTGTACATAGGTGCTGTATTCTGCATCTTCTTCTGTCCAGTCAATGATGTCAAAGAAGATCTCAGAGTCGTTTCTCACAGCATCATTGTATTGTAGAAGGCTCAGTCCCCACATATAGGGGAGCTCCCCGCTATGCGACACCCCTGCGTGGTAATCAGATGCAGAGAGAAATTTGCTCATCTTGCTCAATCACTATGACAAACTTTACTGTCGTTTATACACCCAGGTGTTTCAAAATTGAATTAACGTGTTGGGGGTGATCTATCCAAAGGGCTCAATCGCCAACGAGATAGATTAACAAAAAGTGAAATAATACTGTTTTGTTTTCTTTTCAAGCGAGAGCCAAAGATTTTTTTCTTAAGTTGCCAGTAATCAACGTACAATTAGACTTGAGGGGTGATGGTACAAATTACAATCGCCACAAATATGACAACAACATTTGTTCCTAGAAACTTTTTACTTGACATTGTTAATGCGACCATTTTTTGTTTCAAAATTCAGTGCTTTGTTTAGCTAATGGCAGTCTGATTCATACTGCTATTAATATAGAGTTTAAAATGTACGTACCGCTCTAGCCACTTCCAGCTCACATGGATTATCATTTGGTTAGCAAGGGCTTGAGCAATCTTCAACTGGCCAGCCAGAATTGCATGTAGCTTGGGTTAGAATAATCTTCAACTGGCTAGTCAACTCAGGTGTATTTCCACTATAACCATGCTCGGCTAGAGCCATGCACAGCCTTGCCACTGCCAGGCCAGGCACTGGGGACCAGCACTGGTTTTCTTATCTTTGACCAGATCTGTTTTCCACTAATGACTGACTGTCAGTTTGAAAACTTACTAGCTGTCATTTCATGGTCAGCATTGTTGGCCTGGCTGTTGAAGCTTTGGTGAGCCTTGGCTAAAGTCCTTTATATTATGTAACCACGCCAGCCTTATGCTTGCGAGTGCTGATTTTTACTGTGCTACTTTGGGGAGAGCTGTGTTGTTTGTTTTAAATTGTAAGGTTAAAATAATTATAAAAGTATTAGATGGTTATTAGAATATATTGGCATCTTGTTTATGACTATGATCCAGTGTGGACATTAATCGGATCACGTGCAACGGGATAGATGCAATCGTTATGTATAGTATTAATTTTTGTAAACTTACCCATCCACTCTGGGTGATTAGAATCGGAATTGCGTCCTCTGTAGTCAAATATATAGTTGTAGGTCGGAGAACGGTTGAAGTGTGACTTGGTTTGTTCATCCCAGGAGACACCAAAGCCGACATCTGTTGCCATCTGTAACACAGAACTATCGTATACTTAATTATGTAAGCTAGAATATTCATAACGAATTGGAACAGCTGTGCCTCAAAAGAAAACTAAAAAATTGTTATAATGGTAAATTATTAAGCACAGGTACATTTTATAGACAGCATGATTTGGTAGTTTCCTTTCCATATTAGATTTTAAGAAATGTGCTGAAAGTATGATTGTATAAACCCAACAACCAATGCTAAATAGTATGTGAGAATTAAATCTCTTCAGCTGTTCACAGGTAATCCAAAGCAGACTACAGTTGGATGAAAAGCACCGATTTAACCTCGTAAGTTCTACTAGTGGTATATTTTCCAGGTTTATGTTAGGGAAAGTGTGGTATTACATGGATAAGGGCAGCCCTGTTATCATAGATATTATCTATGTAAGGCCAGGGTGAGTAGTTGTAATCCACAGCACGAAAAGCATCATCAGCTGTTTGATTCCCTACTAACGGACGCCAAAAGTCAATCAGCCGCTCCAGGACATCCAGGAACTGTGTCCTGTTGTAGCCGTACTCAATACCTGGCACTGAGGTGAAATACACAGACACATTTTGAGAAGCGCGGCTCACATGCTCTGGTTTCCTAGAACATTATTTAAGCACAAGGAAAGGTCAGGCATGGATAATCAGTGCACGTATCAACTGACATAAAATAATCCTCACAAACATACAATATATATGTATATACAGAAAGTTTGTAATGGGGAAGCACTAATGTTCTCACCACTCCACCGAGAGTTTGACAAGCTTCAGTAACAAGTGCCAGACCACAATATGATAACACAACTTCAGTTTGTGAAACATACATTTAGTGCACCGTCACATAAAGATTTTTCTAGAAAAAGACAACGCCTATATGGAATATAATTTATATGGAATATAATGATAATGCATAGTCAACCCAGGTGATATGCAGTGTTACAGCTGGGTGGAGCAAGGCATGTTATGACTATATCATGCGAGGTGTGGAGTGCATTATCACACATGCACGTACATACCAAGTCTCTCTGAGAGAAGTGCATGACCGAAAACTCCTAAAATAAAATAGACAGATCCCATATAGCCTTGTAGAGAGGCTTATGAGAAACCGACTCTTCCTTGAAAATAGACCATTGCTGCAGATAAACAATATACATGCTCTGAAAAACGCTGCATACTCTATCTAATTTAGACAAACTGCTTGGCATTGCTTGATTGGATCAGAGTTACATTTTGATATATATCACACTTTCGCATCTTTACCGACGACACACAAACCCAATGCTCTATTTTTGAAACACTGGGTTACATGCTTTTTGAAACCATAAATAACTTGTGGATGGATATCAAACGGAAAGTTGCTGAGGTAAAAACAAGTGCACCAA
>JAAUYG010172924.1_pt1 | contig 20518 bp, 20 predicted proteins | sample 7278091 | NCBI WGS metagenome assembly JAAUYG01 (sample SAMN14350201, study PRJNA611818) | marine sediment metagenome | isolation source: surface marine sediment (0.6m) | place: French Polynesia: Moorea | collected 2018-08
GGTAATTGCTTCGGCAGCAGTAATGGCTTGCCCGAGATATCGATCTGCTTCGGGGAAGTTTTCTAGTTTGCCATATGTCTCGGCAATAGCACTTAAAACCCAGGCTTTATTATATGAATTTTTAATCGAATCAGTAATTGCCAATGCTTGTTCTAAATCTTCATCTTTGAAAAAAGCTAATGCTGCCTTCTCCCTATATTCATAGCTTACCCGCTTACTTAATCCAGCTAGTTCCCATCTAACTTGCTGAATTTGTCCCCAAGGAGTGTGCCACCAACCTATCCCCACCAGACAGAATATCAACGCCATGGCAACAGCTACTAACTGTCGATATAACTTCCTCCAACTACACTTTAATAGTTTCTCTTTGTGGATTTTATTTGTTCCCCAAACCAGATAAGGTTTTTGTTGCTGAAATAGGCGTAATTCTTGCCAATTAAATAGATAACGATCGCTTTTTTGGTTGCCCAACCATTCATTAACTCTGCGATCTAACAGTTGATTGGCTCTATCTGCGCTGGATAATTCTTTTCCTGCGACTTCTCTTAATGCAGGAATTAATCTTTCATGGGCTAGTTCATAGCGAACATCTCCATCTTGTTCGATGGTGGTAATTAATCGCACTCCTCCACTGGCTAACCAAGTAACAGCTTCTACAATTTCTCCTTGGGTTAATGTTCCTTGGGTTTTTTGCTGGATATTTTCAATGGTTAAAGCTCCTACTCGAACATTGCGCTCTAAATTTGTCATTGCCAGCAATACTTTAATGGCTGCTTCTCTTTGATGGGGAATCACCCTGGCATCAAGAGTTGTCTTCAGATAGCGAGTCATCAACCCCTCAATTCCACCAATTTTCTGAAACGCAGTGCGGTTAAAAGCTTGTAATTGACTATCTTGTCTTTCTGTCGTCCAGGCTAATACCTGCAAGTCTACAGGAGAAATCAAACCATCTTCTCGACTGGCTAATTAATTTTTAGTGAATTCCCCCATAAACTTTTCATCAAAGGGTATTTCTTCTGCTTGAGCAATTACTTGAAGAATTTTAGTTGCCGATTCGGGAGCAAATTTTTCTAAGCGAAATACCTCGTAGGGACTTAAAGAATAACCCAATGCTTTTTGAAATTCTATCAGTCGTCCCGATAAATCCTCCCTAATAGAAATCAAAATTTTTATTGGTAAAGGATTATCGGCACAGTACCAATCTTTCAAAGCATTGATAAATGTTTCTCGGTCTGCTTTTTGCTTAAAATGGACAAAAAACTGCTCGAATTGGTCGAATATTAAGATTAAGGGCTTGTCTGCTGCATCAACTGCTAAAGAAAAAATCTGTAGCAAATCCCGATTATTTGTTTCTGTAGTTTCGGTTGCCGAAAGCTGTAACTCTTCTGCCAAAGCTCTGTATATAGTTGCGATAGGCTCTTGGTTACTGAAGCGAATATAAACTCCCCGATGGCTACTGTTTGCTTGTGCTAACTGAGGAATAATCCCTGCTTGTAAAAAAGAACTTTTCCCTACACCAGATTCTCCCATCAGAATCCCTATACGGAATGTATCGCTAGTAATGTATTCTAAACACTCTCTTAAATCTCTCTCTCTTTCCAGTCGCGCAAATATCTCCGCATCTTCTTTGGTAAAAGCTCGTAACCCTTTAATTGCTTTACGTTCGGTAAAATCAGGTAAAGAAGTTGGTTTTCTGGAAATCTTTTGAACAGCGATCGCTAAAGCAGTTACAAAAATTCCCGCTACTGTAAGCCAGAAGAAACTAGGATATTGTTTAGGTAACTTAATCCCAAATGTGGTATCGATAAACTGGGGGAAGATTCCACCAGGAAAGCAAAATAAAATCAGAACAGCATCAACTAATAACAGCAAAGAAACCCAATTTTTAGCTACTATTAACCCTGCTAACTGTTCGAGAAAAGATTGCAGTGATTTAGTTAGCCGATCGACATTATCTAATTGTTTTGTTAGTTTAGCCGATTTATCGGCAGTAGAATCAGACTGCTTTTCTGGAGGAGTTTCTACACTCATGTCAGCCAAATGTCCAGATTAAGGAATAATACTTAAAATGTATCGTACTTCAAGAATGGAATATGATGTTTCCCTCTATTATGCTTGGAGTGCGATCGCTATTTCCTAATTCTTTTGTCTTGATTATGCGGTGAAATGCGATCGCGCTTTACAACTTCAAGACGAAGGAATGGAATACGATGCCGCTCTCTATTATGGTTTGTTGCGATCACTTTTTTTTAACTTGTTTCTTTTGATTTTCTCGTAAAATGCGATCGCTTTTAGTAATCCAACATACCCGCCCAAGGGCTTGTTTCCGAGTCAGCTACAGCAGAACGAACGAGATCGTACAAATCGGGATATTGAGCTACTAATTTAGCTTCAGAGATGTCATTTGCGATACTCTTCCCCTCAGAATCAATTAGTGAATATTCGATTTCTCCTTGAGAATCTTTACTAATAAGCAAGTATTGAAAAGCAAGAGTGTCAACAGGAAGAATTTATAGAATTGGTAAAAGATAAAAGTTAAAAATCCCATTTCCCACTTCAGTTTGTAGTCGTTGAAATTATGAGTAATCAACTTGAACAGAATAAAAAGAACGCGATCGCTTTCTACGATCTGATGTTCAATCAATGCAAGCCTGCCGAAGCAATGGAGCAATACGCAGGTGCGATGTATATCCAACATAATCCAGGGGTTGGCGATGGAAAAGAGGCTTTTATTGAGTATTTCACCAAAATGGCTGATGAGTATCCTGGTAAGTATGTCAAGTTCAAGCGCGTACTAGCAGAAGACAGCTATGTCGTACTGCATTGTTTTCAGCATTGGCCTGGTGATAAGAATTATGCTGGAATTGATATATTCCGATTTGATGAAAATGGGAAAATAGTTGAGCATTGGGATGTATTACAAGTTATACCGAAGGAATCAGCCAATGATAACACCATGTTTTAATTGAAAACCCTCTGTTGTCAGCTTTATTTATTCGATAGATGCTTATTCTGATTTTGCCTGAAGTGCGGTGTGGCAACTCCCTCGGCGAGACCGTAATTAGTCCTATTTTCATGTCAGCAAGAACAAGCGTACTGAGTATGTTACCCTTGGCTGTGCTTCCAGGGAAAGGCGCAGAACTTTATCAGGGTTTAGGTATCCGATAGATTTTTGCTCACTTTTACTAACAAATAGCCAAAGTTAAACAATGCAAAGCAATCAAAGACTGCTCAGGGACTATCTACCAATGCCTAGAATAAAAATCTAAGCTCTTTATTCTACTGCTGCCTTGGTTCTCGGCTAATTACAGTAATTGTTTTTTGGCTTTTACTTTGCTTTCGTAGAGGCAACTTATCAGTATAGCGGTTACTTACAAACACGGTTTTTCACCTGAGCCATAAGTATTTTAAATTAAAATAGCTCAAAAATAAAGCCTGTATAAAAATAAGCAATTGTTAGTAATAGGAACGCAAATCATCAACTGTTTTTTAACCCTAAAAGAGGCGGTTTGGCTCTTTCTACTTTTTTAACTACCACCGTAATTCCTGCTTTGATGGTATTATTACAAGATTTTCAACCTCAAAGAAGTAAACAAAAGCAAGAGGGTCAAGAAGAATCGAGGGAGTTAGTAAAGGACAAAATTTAATAAAAATAATTAAAAAATACCTTAAAATTAGAGGATGTAAGTCGCACCCACGTTGCTATCCTTGCTTGAGCCTCGAATTCCCTAAATTCTATTTAGTTGTGAAATACTGATGAAAAAACTCATTGCTACTTTCCTAGTAATCTTGACATTTTTCTGGTGTCTTACTCCTTTACCTGTATTTGCTTTTAATTTAGAAGTGGGACAACAAATCAAATTGAAGACAAAGACTGATTTAGGAATTCCTCTGCACAGAAAATCTTCTACTAGCCTGATCGGACGTATTAAAGATGGGACTTTGGCGCAAATCACGGGTACAGCGAAGGAAAAACATTGGTTAAATATCAAAACTGCTGATGGAAAGACAGGATGGATTATAGAAGATTATGTATCTCAAGTTCTTGATCGACCTGTTTTGCCTAAAGAGAATAATCGAGGGACTTTATCAAAAATTAGGCTAAACAAGGATTGAAAATAGCTAAAAACTCTCATAGCTAAAGAGTAGATATAATTTCTCAATGCCTTTTTTTGTTTGATCGCGCTTTACAACTCTAAGCAGAAGGCATGGAATACGATGCTTCTTTATATTATGGTTCGTTGCGATCGCTATTTTAAAATTATGCGATGAAGTGCGATCTTGCCTTACAGTTACAAGAAGAAGGTATGGAATACGATGCTTCTCTATACTATGCCTAATTGCGATCGCCTGCGTCCTATTTTCATGTCCGCAGGAAAAGCGCGTACTAGGTATGTTACCCCTAGCTATCCTTCCAGGGAAAGGTGCAGAACTCTATCAAGGTTTGGGTATTGCTTTAACAGGCGGTTTAGCTCTCTCTACCTTTTTAACTCCTACTGTAATTCCCGCAAGAGATGGGTTTGTTACAGGATTTTCAACTTAGAAAGAGTAAGAAAGACAAAGAGCCTCAACAGGAAGAATCTAGGGAATTAGTGAAGGATAATAGTTAATAAAAATAGTTATAGCGATCGCTTTTATCGAATCATTAAAATGTGAATTCGACAAGTCTGAAAGTAATGATTGAGGCTAGGGAGCAGACAGTAATATATATAAATTTTCGTTGTCATAAACTGTAAAATATAAAACTCAAAATTTCCACCTGAAGTTTTAAATTTATTCCCTAGCTTATGACTTCACCATCAGAGCAACCAATAGATCGCCAATTAGAGTTTTCATGGAAAGAGCTTCACCTACGCAGCGAAATCTGCTTGCCACCACCAGATAGAATTGCTTATCCTAGCTCATCAGAACACTGTATTATTGTTCACGTCGCTAATTCAGATAATTTAGAACGACAACTTGATGCTAAAAAATGGCAGTGTAGTCCTTCCCATCCTGGCGGACTCACCTTTGTTCCTGCTCATCAAAAAGTTGGATGGTTCTGGGATAGGGAAGTTGAATTATTTGAAATTCATTTATCTCCTTTATTGCTAGAGCGAGTAGCGCGAGAAAGCGGGGAAATTGATTCTGGAAGTATCGAACTAAGGGATCGCTTTACCATCCGCGATCCTTTTTTAGAACAGTTAGCAATGGCATTGAGAGCAGAAATACAACGAGGCAACGCCGTTAACCATCTTTATCTAGAATCGCTACAAAATGTTTTAGCGGTTCATCTTTTGCGTCATCATTGCGCGATCGAGATTAGCAATTTATCTGCGCCTAAGAAATTAACTCAATCTCAGCTAAAACAGATTTTAAATTATATTCAAGACAATTTAGGCAATGAAATCGAGTTAGCTGAATTAGCTAAAGTAGTTCGCATCAGTCCCCATCATTTTGGGAAGCTGTTCAAGCAAAATATGGGTATACCACCCTATCGCTATGTATTGCAGTGTCGGATCGATCGCGCCAAAAAACTTCTTGCTAAAAAACGATTGTCTATAGCAGCGATCGCAACTCAATCGGGTTTTTACGACCAAAGTCATTTTACTAATGTCTTTCGCAGATACACGGCTTTAACTCCTCGGCAATACCAAAAAAATTTTTAAATAAATACAAAAGTTTCGCCAGATTTTACAAATTGCTAACGATAATTTACAAGATTTCCTTGGCTTGGCTATTTTACTCTGAAATTGAAAAAAGATTTAAAACAAAAATTTATATAATTAACAATGACTAAGTTATTAGGAAAAACTGCAATTGTTACGGGTGCTTCCTCTGGTATCGGTGAAGCCACCGCCTTAGCACTCGCCGCCGAAGGAGCAAAAATTGCCCTGGTAGCTCGTCGAGAAGAAAGGCTACAAGCTTTGAGTAATAAGATTAAGAATCGGGGAGGACAAGCTATTTCCTTGGTTGCAGATATAGCCGATCTAAATAAAGCACAACAGTCAGTTCATCAAACATACGACGCTTTTGGCAGTGTAGATATCTTAGTCAATAGTGCTGGGGTTATGTTCCTTAGCTCGATTGCTGAAGCCAATATTACAGACTGGCAAAACATGATTCAACTCGATTTATTGTCGTTGATGACTCTGAGTAAGACTGCTCTCTCCTATATGCAACAGCAAGGCAGCGGACATATTATCAACATTTCTTCTGTAATGGGTCGCACTATTTGGGCAAGACGTAGCGCAGGTTATAGTGCGGCGAAATGGGGTGTAGGTGCTTTTTCTGAAGCTTTGAGACAAGAGGCAATTGCATCTAACGTCAGGGTTACTTTAATCGAACCAGGAGCAGTGGATACTGAGTTATCTCATAACATTACTAATCCAACCGTAAAAGAAGAAGTATTAGGCTATGTAGCAAATGTAGAAGCTCTTGAAAGTGAAGATATAGCTTCCGCGATTCTCTATGCAGTGACACAGCCCAATCGAGTCAACGTTAATGAAATTCTGCTTCGTCCACTAAAGCAAGAATTCTAAATAAGTTATAGTTCTCACAAGGGTAGATACAATGTAATTCCTTTCTATTTTGACTTATGAAAGATAAGGAGACAAAACATGACTAAGACAATCACTGGAGAAGAACTAAGAACCGCGCTTGCTAAAGGAAAAAATTTAACACTCGTTGAAGCTCTACCTGAGAAATACTATCAAGCTGGCCATTTACCTGGTGCGGTACAGATGAATTATGACGAAGTGAACGCAAAAGCGGATGCCCTTTTACCAGATAAGAATGCATTCATCGTCACCTACTGCGCAAGCGAAACCTGCCCCAACTCTGGCTATGCTGCCGAAGCATTGGTAGAACGTGGCTATACCAACATTCTGAAATATGTCGCCGGGAAGAAGGACTGGACCGAGAGCGGTGGTAAGTTGGAAAAGTAAGTCAGCTATTAATGAATTGATGAAATCCTTACTGGATAGGGGTTTTGAAATTTAGATGCGTTTGCCCTGCAATTAGGGCTGATTGAGACTGCTTACAGTGGTTACGGTAATACTCTTAACAACATATTATCAGGTCACTTTGATACTGATATCGAAAATCTCAAACTAGAAAATTGGTTGGAACAGTAAGGCGATCGCTCTTTTCTAACTTTCCTTTGTCTACTCGATAGATATTTCTTGTGATTATGCGAGAAAGTGCGATCGCACTTCTGAAAGAACAATATGCAGTAGGCACAGTGTCCGCTAGAATAGTACTGAAAAACCGATCGGGGCTTCCCCCTGAAGGCAGAGGGCAGAAGGGATAGAGTTGACATTCATCTACTTTGACAACTTTTCCCCGCTTTCTTTTTAGTACATTAAAACTAATTTATTGGTTATTGTCTATTCCCGAAAAAATTACGTGCTATTGTTCCTAATTCGTGAGCTTGTAACCCATCACTTAGGTCTATATTAGAAAAACTAGAGGATGTTTGAGTCGAGCCTGATGATACTACTTTGTTGATTACATTTTCGGGATGGGTTTGCAGTATTACTATACCAGGGCCTCTCAGTTTAGCTAAAACAAGTCCTTCACCTCCAAATATGGAAGTAAATATACCTCCTGCCAATTTAATCTCGTATTTCACTGACTCGGCAAAACCAACAATGCACCCAGTATCAACATTCAAGCTTTCACCTCTTTCGAGGTTAATTGCTTTAAGATCGCCTCCTGCTGCTATAAATACCCTGCCTGTTCCAGTAAATTTCTGAAATATGATACCTTCTCCACCGAGAAAGCCACTCAAGCCCAGATTCATTGTTAGATCGAGTCTTACGGTAGGATCTGAAGCTAACCACGCACCTCTTTGAGCTATTAAGCTATAGTTTGGCGATATTTCAACCTCTTCTATCGTGCTTAAATATGGACTGGCAAATGCAATTCTGCCACGTTTACTTCCATTATTTACCCACAGAACTTGAAACAACTTTTCTTTTGTCACCAGCTTTTTAACGGCTGACATAATACCACCTGTAGTAGTTTTAGCTTCAATGAATCCATCGCTGTAGCAGAATGCGCTAGGTTCGGCATAAATAGACTCCCCAGGTTTAAGAGTTATTTCTACGCTTTTGTTATTGTCAGTGTATGTAGTCACTTTTTATCCAAATTAATTTTTACTTCCACTCTTTTATCAGTTTGAACCAAATTAAATGGTTACGGCTTCAGTTGACTAAAAAAGCGATTAAGGAATCTATTTGGAGCTTTTAGCGTCACCTGCGGGCGCACTTTTTCAGTCCTGGCTAGTTGCTAAATATTCTTTTCATAATTTGCTGTTAAAGAATCGTATTGCATTTGATTTATTCGACTAGATTCGTAGAGAGTTTTGGTAATTTCAGAAATACTCAAGACTGAATGAGCGCGATAGCCGTTATCTGCCAGTCTATCTTTTACGCCTCCTTCATGATCGATAAACACGACAATATCTTCTATTTTCAAACCAGCAGATTTTAATTTATCTGCTCCTTCCATTACGCTTTTGCCACTGATTAAAATATCGTCAATTACAACTACTTTTTCTCCTGGATTAAAACTACCTTCAATTAAACGACGAGTGCCATGAGCTTTAACTTCTTTACGGGGGAAAATCATCGGACGTTGAAGATTTAAGGCTAAGCCTGTAGCAGTTGGCAGGGCACCATAAGGAATACCTGCAATGCGATCGAAATCTAAATGCTGCACAATATCGCCATAAGCATTTAAAACTTGATTAAAAATTTGAGGATTGGAAATTATCTTTCTGAGGTCAATATAGTAAGAAAAAGTCGCCCCCGATGCTTGAACATATTCACCAAATAGCAAACAGCCAATATCAAATAATTGCAGAACTAAATCTTGATAAGGATGCTGAGTAAGTAAACATACATTAGGTATCCAAAGCTCGCAACTAGAACTCTGTTGAATTCTTGATTTACGGTATATATTGATCTTTTGATTTAAACTGGCAACTTCTGTGGCAAGATTACTGGTAGAAAGAAAATCTTGAGGAATAGAAATTAATAATCCTTCGCCATTGCTATTTAACCCCACATTAACTAGCGATTCTAAATTACTTTTATTACTCCAAAGACTACGTAGTAAAATTGTTCTTTCTGGCGCGATCGCTCTTATTTTGTCTAATACTTCAGGATTTGTTGTACCTACCTCTAGATATAGCTGTTCTGGAGTTGCCCAAGACTGAGCTTGTTTAACTACCTCTAGATAAAATGGTTGCTCTGGATTAGGATACTGTTGTAGGGCTTCTGCCTGAGGGTTAGAGGTATGACTGAGGATAAATACCGCTTTGTTGGAATAAACTAAAAAAGGTGCAGCATGATCTTGTCCCGCATAGGGGGTGAGAGTAACAGCATCAACTTGCCACTGAGCAAAAATAGTTTTGGCAAATACAGTACTAGTATTGAGATCGCTGTGTTTGGCATCTAAAATAATGGGAATGGATTTGGGGATAGCGACCAAAATTCGCTCTAATAGCTGCAATCCCTCTATACCTAATGCTTGATAAAAGCCCAGAGTTGGCTTGTAGGCACATACATTGTTGCTAGTTGCTTTAATTATCCACAACAGCCAAGCTTCGATACGATTTATTAAACTATCTTGATTTCCCTGAATATATTCAGGAGACATCATTTCAGGATTCGGATCGAGTCCGACAATTAATAAACTATCATTAGCAGCGATCGCCTGATTTAATTTGTCAGCAAAGTTCATTTTGAATTAAAAAAAGATTGTCAGCCAAATACAAGGAGGTTCAGCACTGGTGTACTCAACTCGGTGTTTTTGATGGGCAGGAATAAATAAATAATCCCCTGTGGTTAGCTTAATACGAGAACCGTCTTCATAGCCAAGTTCTCCTTCACCCTGTAATACAATTAACCATTCATCTCGATTTTGGTTATACCATTCTCCTGGTGGAGTAACTTGCCCCGTAGAAACTACTTTTTCAATTAAAACCTTGTCATTATCCAGTAAAGCCTCAAATAACTCCTCTTTCGGCAGCTTAATTGGTAAATCAAAGATATTCCCTGCTTTTTCCTCATTCCTCATTCCTCATCCCTCATCCCTTATCCCTCATCCTTTCTGTAAACCACTGCACTGCATCCGTCAATGCCAGATCGATATCAGACTGGGGTAAACCTAATTCGGTAACTGCTTTAGTGGAATCGTAAAACATCTTTTGTTGAGACATTTTTACGCCATCTAAAGCAATTGTTGGTTTCTTACCTAACTTTGCCCAGATCTTTTCTTCTAACCAAGCAACAGTATATGGTATCCAGTAGGGAATAGTATGTCGTGGTGCAGCTATGTCCGTAATGGTAGCGAGTTTGGCTAGTAGCTGTTTGAAAGTTAAATTTTGATGACCAAGAATATAGCGATCGCCTGTACGCCCTTTTTCTAACGCCAAGATATGCCCCCAAGCTACGTCTTTGACATCAATTAAATTTAGTCCCGTATCTACATAAAAAGGCATTTGTCGTCTTAAAAAACGAACAATAATTTCTCCTGTAGGAGTAGGCTTGAGATCTAACGCACCTATGGGAGTACTGGGATTAACAATAACTATATCCTGTCCTTGTCGAACTGCCTTAACAGCTTCAAGTTCAGCGTAATATTTTGATTTTTTATAATCTCCCACTAACTTTTCTACTGGACTTTGGTAAGTTTCGTCTACTGCTATACCGTCTTTTCCTACACCAATTGCTGCCACCGAACTAGTGTAAACAATGCGTTCAATACCTGCTTGACGGGCGCAGCTTAAAATATTGCGTGTGCCTAAAACATTGCTACGATAGAGTATGTCCTTGTCAGTTTGCCACAAAGAATATTGTGCGGCGACATGAAATAGTACCTGACATCCTGACATTTGCTGAGATAAGTTGCGATCGTTTAAATCTCCTCTAACAATCTCGACATCCAAAGACTGAAGATTATCTAAACAACTATCAACACGAACCAAAGCTCTTACTTCATATCCTTGTTGCAGTAACAATCTAACTAAATTAGCCCCAACAAAACCTGTACCACCAGTTACAAAAGCGCGCATTTATTTAACTCACTATTCTTAACTAGTAATTATCTCAAGTATCCCAAATAATTAGCTGAATCTGGCAGAAGCCATAAATGATTGTGGTTGGGGAATGTTCCTTAATTTTCTAGAATACAAGTGCAAAAAGGAAGGAAAAATTTTCCTGCAAATAGATAGATTTTTCCCCTCAAGCAAAACTTGTAATCACTGCCTGAATGTAGTTGATAGCTTGCCTCTTAATATCCGCACTTGGGACTGTCCTAGTTGCGGTACTAAGGATATAGATAGAGATATAAACGCAGCTAAAAATTGCAGAGACGAAGGCATAAGGATATTATCCTCTGGGACGGGGGATACTGCCAATGGGGGCAATGTAAGACAGCGCAGAGGGCGTAAGTCAACTGTTGTTGCTGTTGCCGATGAATTTGGAAGCCCACACCGACACGCTAGGCGGTACGGTGTGGGTAGTTCACGTAGGAGTAATTAACTTTAGGGAGCACGCTATAGTAAAAACAAAGTGATAGCGTAGTTTTTATTTAGCGTTGGGAGAAGTCACATCATAAATATGGATAGTAAAGAATTAGCTCAATATATCGAAGCTACTGATGGCATCTCTAAACCTTGGTTGCTGGTGCAATTAAGATTAAAAAAATTACAAGAACGGAAAGCTCAAATACCACCACAAGAATACATGAAAGAATTAGAAGATATTCAAGCAGATCTACTCAAGCTAGGTGAATGGTGGAAAGGAAGAGAAAATGAAGTTTTTGGCTCGTAAGCAACAATATACTAGATACTACAAATGCCTGAGTTTTAGTTAATTGTTAATGGTTGATGGCTATGGAACAAAAATTTTTACAGCAGGGTAAAGCTAAAGCGAAAAATGGGGACTATGAAGCAGCAATAGCCGCCTATAATCAAGCGATCGCTCTTAAGATTCAACTTCCTGAGGCTTACTATCATCGAGGGTTAGCCTATTACGATTCAGGTAAAATAGAACAGGCGATCGCCGATTATAATCAAAGTCTCAATCTTGATTCTCAGCAGGTAGAAGTTTATCTTAGTCGTGCTATAGCTTTTTTAAGCATAGATAATATTCAAAGCAGTATTATCGATCTGCAAATTATCTTTAGTCTCGATCCTAACTGCGATCGAGCTTATAAATTACGGGCTAATATCTGCATTCGTCTCCAAGAATACGATCGGGCGATCGACTATCTTAAACAAGCGGGAAAAATTTATTTAGATCGCCAAGATAAAGAAAACTGTCGTTTTTGTATTGCCCGTATTCGCCAAATTGAACAGCAGAAAATTGAAGCCCAAGGGGGAGTTACTAATCAAGCTTTTCTGCAACAGGTGCAGCAAAAAATCAACCAAGGTAAGCTAGGAGAAGCTTTTCGCGATTGTAATTGGCTATTGCAACTCGATCCCTACGATGCCCAAGCCTATCAATATCGGGGAAATATTAGTGTTGAATTGGGAGAATACGAACAGGCAAAACAAGATTTACGCCAAGCAGCGCAATGTTTCCGCACTCAAGGAAATATCGCCGAGTCTGAAAGATTAGAGCGATGCTGTTTAGAATTACAGCTAAATAATGTTTACGAGCAAAGTACTTTCAAGCAACAAAATATTCCTCAACTAATCCGTACTAGTCATCCCCAAAATGCTCTCCAAAATCGACTATATATTTTAGTTGGTAATTGGAATATCGCCCAAAGTCTGGTAGAAAGATTGATGCAACGCTATCCAAGTAAACCTGATACTTGGTACTGGGAAAAAGCAATTTATGATATCGAACGCGATCGCCTGAGGTAAAATTTTTGAATTAATTGTATTAAGTCTACTTCTCTTGTTTACAATTCATCGTAGGGGCAAGAGTAGTACTTTTTAAATTACGAGATGAATTTAGATACAGAGTTTACTTGGGAAAAAGCGCAACGAACAGTCGATAATTTAGTCTTTGAGCAAACAGGGAAACATCTCAGCGATATTGAAATTCTTATCTTGCGCGGTGCTTGGGATAATCAAACCTATGAAGAAATTGCTGAAGCTGAAGGTTATACAAGCAACTATTTAAGTAAAGACGTAGGAAATAAGCTATGGGCTAATCTTTCAGCCGCTTTGCAAGAGAAGGTATCAAAGAAAAATTTCCAAGCAGCTTTACAACGGAAATGGCGCATACAAACTCAAGATAGTTTGATTCAATATCAAACTCAAATATTAGAATCTTTAGCAACTGAAAATTTAACTTTTCCTGAAGGTTCAGTTGCTTTAGGCTCTCCTTTTTATATTGAGCGATCGCTTATTGAATCTGTCTGTTATCAAACAGTTATTAAACCAGGCTCTTTAATTCGAATTAAAGCAGTCAAATGGATGGGAAAAACTTCTTTAGTTAATCGAATTCTCGAACAAGGGCGTGTCTCTGCTCACCAAACAGTATATTTAGATTTTGGTTGTGTTGAGCGTTCTATTCTCCAGGATTTAGATAAACTATTGCGCTGGCTATGTGTCATGGTTTCGCGACAGTTAAAATTAGAAAATAAGGTCAAAGATTATTGGGATATAGATATTCTGGGAAGTAATGATAACTGCACCGTATATTTTGAAGAATATATCTTAGCCGAAATAACCAGCGAGATTGCTTTGGCCTTAGATAATATTGACAGATTATTCTCTTACGAAGAAGTAATCGAAGATTTTTTGGGGATGTTGCGTAGTTGGCACGAAAAAGGCAAAATTTATCATTGTTGGGCCAAATTAAAACTAATACTGGCACATTCGACCGAAGTATATATTCCTTTAGACATTAATCAATCTCCCTTTAATGCAGGAGTGCCAATTCTACTCGAAGAGCTTACTGCTTCACAAATAGAAACTTTAGCTTCTTTATATCAACTCAATTGGGATCGCTCTGAGATTACCAAGTTGATGGATTTAGTCGGAGGACATCCTTACTTAGTAAGATTAGCAATGTATCAAATTAAAACTCAAAATCTAACCTTAAAGCAATTTTTACAGAAAGCTGTTTCTGAAACAGGAATTTATAGCAATCCTTTACGTCGTTTATTAAATATCTTAAAACAATCTCCTGAACTAAGTTCTGCATTTGCCCAAGTAGTGAAATCTGTTGAACCTGTACCACTTGATTCTCTGCAAATTTATAAGTTACATAGTATCGGGTTAGTTCAACATCAAAACAATTTAGTATCCCCTCGATGTAAACTCTATCGAGACTATTTTAAGCGCATTTTGGCAACATAATTTATATATTTACTCTAGTAATACCAAAATGCTCTAAGAAAAAACCTGAAAAAATACCTGAAAGAATACCTGAATTTTTCCCTTAGTGATTAATTATAGAATAATTGCATAATCTTAATAAATAACTTTAAACAACTTCTTACAAGCAAAATCATTTTCCAGGCAGAACAATTAAAAGTGCATTATAATGAAGTCTAAAATTTTTCATACCTTGATTTTCTTATTCTTTATTAAATTGCTTGATATTCTGATACCTTCAGCAGAGCCAGATAAAATTAGCTATTAGATAGCTGAATAAACTTGTTCAAATTGTTCAAAAAAAAGTTACATTAGCATTTTTACCTAGATGACTGCTAAATACCTTAATGAATGAAAATAATACAACATTCTCATATCAAATAGGAGGAAGTTTAGCTAATGAATCTCCTAGCTATGTGGAACGTAAAGCCGATCGCGAATTAGATAAAGCCTTGAAAGAAGGACAATTTTGCTATGTTTTAAATTCACGACAAATGGGTAAATCTAGTTTGCGAATACGAGCAATGGAAAGATTACAAGCAGAATCAACTGTTTGTATTTTTATTGACTTGACTGGTATGGGAATCCAAGATTTGACTCCTGAAAAGTGGTATGCAGGAATTATTCGTTCTCTAGTTCGTGGTTGCCAACTGCAGTTTAATTGGCGTAGTTGGTGGCGAGAGAAAAGAGATATATTTACTCCCGTACAGAGAATGAGTGTGTTTATTGAGGATATTTTATTAGTAGAAGTTACGCAAAAAATTGTAGTTTTTATTGATGAAATAGATCGAGTTCTCAGCCAAAAGTTTTCTCTAGATGATTTTTTTGCTTTAATTCATAGTTGTTATCAAAAGCGTCAAATTAATTCAAATTACCATCGTCTGACCTTTACCCTTTTAGGCGTAGCAGCACCTAGAGATTTAGTTGTAGATAAAAACCAATCTCCTTTTGATATTGGTACAGCGATCAATTTACAGGGATTTAAATTTAAAGAAGCTTTACCTTTGATGTCAGGTTTAGCCGATAAAGTTGCTAATCCCAAACAGATACTAGCAGAGATTTTATATTGGACAGGAGGACAACCTTTTTTAACCCAAAAGTTATGTAAATTAGTCTTAGAAAAAGGGAACAATCAAGAAAAAACTCTAGTAGCTAATATCGTTGAAAAATATATTATCAATGATTGGGAAACACAAGATGAACCAGAACATTTACGTACTATAAGAGATCGCCTATGTAATCGAAATTCCTCAAAAACTATTCGTCTACTAGGTTTATATCGAGAGATTTTGCAACAAGGAAAAATTGAGCTTAATAATAGCGCAGAACATATAGAATTACGTTTATCGGGTTTGGTTGTAAATAGACGGGGTAACCTAGAAGTTAATAATCCGATTTATGCCCAGATCTTTAATTTAGCTTGGGTAGACGAACAATTAGGACAATTACGCCCCTACGATCAAGCGATCGCCAATTGGATAGCTACAAATAATTGCGATCCAACTTATCTACTTAAAGGAAAAGATTTACAACATGCTCTAACTTGGGCATTGGGTAAAAGTCTTGCCGATATAGATTATCAGTTTTTGGTTGCTAGTCAAGATTTAGCCAAACAGGAAGCAGAAAAGGCTTTAGCAGCAGTAGAAGCAGCTAGTAAACTGTTAGCAATAGCGAGAAAAAAAGCACAACAAAGAGTAAATAAGCAACGGTTAGATCACAAATGGCTATCAATTATCACCTTGGGAGTGACGGGATTTATTTTGTTACTGCGTTGTACGGGAATTTTACAAAGTTGGGAATGGAATTTACTCGATCGCTTTTTTTATTGGCGACTTTCAGCTGAAAAAGAATCGCGAATTGTCGTAGTTACTATTGATGAACAAGACATCAAGGCAGTGGGACAATGGCCCATTCCCGATCGCATTCTAGCAACAGCAATTAAAAAGTTAAAGGCACAACAACCAAGTGCGATCGCCTTAGATATTTACCGCGATTTACCTGTCGCACCAGGAACTCAAGATTTACGCCAAATTTTTAACTCTACTCCTAATCTATATGTCGTCGAGCAAGTACCCGATGATTCTAACGATCCCATTACTCCTCCACCAACTGTCTCTCAAGAACAAGTCGGCTTTTCTAATGTAATCTCAGATAGTGATGGTAAAATACGCCGTGCATTATTATCTATAGTAGGAGAAGATAAACAGACACGCTACAGTTTGGGTACTATCTTAGCCCTACATTACCTAAAAGAGCGCGGAATTCAGCTTGAACCCGTCAATCGGGATCGCCCCAGTGCCAGCTTTGCTAGTCGCTATCGTTTAGGGGAAGCTATCTTTGAGCGATTTCACTCTAATGATGGGGGGTATATAGGTGCAGATGAGGGAGGATATCAAATATTACTCAATTTTTGGGGAACAGAGGCTAATTTTAGACAATATTCTTTAACAGAAGTACTAAAAAGCCAAGTTGCTGCCAAAGATATCCGCGATCGCTTGGTTTTAATTGGTTCTACTGCTGAAAGTATCAAAGATTCTTTCTACACTCCCTATAGCAAAAGTTGGTTTCGTTCTCCCCAAAAAATGTCAGGAGTTTTTATTCATGCTAATGTTACCAGTCAAATAATTAGTGCAGCGATCGATAATCGCCCTTTACTCCGCACCTATAACAAACTGTTAGAATCTCTTTGGATACTCTGGTGGGGAACGATCGGAGTTATTATTTCTTGGAGGTTACAATCGGCGATCGCCATTTGTTATTATGTTTGCCTAACTAGCATCTTATTGATTATTACTTGTTACCTAGCATTTTTATCAGGTTGCTGGCTGCCTCTGATACCTGCATTGCTGACTCTGATGGCTACTGTAATTATGGCAATCATCATCACAAATAAACAACGCGATCGACTAAGATTCCATCACACTTTGGCATTCCTGTCAGCAAAATATCCCCAGCAACCTATTGTCAGCAGAATTGCTTTAGAATATCTCAAACAATCAGAAAACAAAGATAACTCATGCCTGATTGACGAAGGAATTAAACAATTACTGTAACAACCTGAGTTCGATAAAGCTAAAAATTTGGGAATTTATCAGTTTTATAGATGCCTGAAGTCCTGATTATCTCGTGGTTTATCTCGCATAGTTCGAGGAAAAACTCCTAACTCCGCGCCTCCTAACTCCTAACTCAGGTGTAACAATTACTGTAGGGACAATTCGCCAAGCGGAGGGGCTGTCTCTTATATGTTAATGTTTCTTCAAGAGTTTATATGCTCCTTCCTTGACAACTGGTTTATTAGCAATTTGCTCCAAACCAGCAGATTGCAGATATTTCATCCAAAGCTCGCTCCAATTATCCCAAGACGATTTTCTTTCGGCTATCAAAATATCTAGTGCATCATACCAAATTCCCTTTTGTGCATACACATTAGCTTTTTCCAACCCAGTAGGGGGTAGCCTCCGTCGTTCTCCCTGACTACTATTATTAATAGATTCATCAACACGTTTAATCCAAGCAGTAACAAATGGATCGTTAGGATTTGGTTTATTACCGCAAACTAATATTATTGCCCACTGATAATTTTTGCCAATTTCTAAAGCAGGAGCATCATCTGACAATTTAATGCCAATAATTCCAGTTTCTCCTTTAAGATTAATTGACTGTTGCCAATGAGGGTTATTACCTTCTTCTTTGATACTTAAAATTGCTTGGCGTGCTGAAGTTTTAGGTAAATAAAACCAAAAATTAGGGCGCTCGGCTACCGTTAACCCATAGTTGCGATCGGGTACAATAGCAGTTAAACTGAGGCGATTTCGCCCTCCACCAGACCCTTCTCGATCGCCAAGGAACTCCTGTTGTCGAAAGACAAAAAAGTCTTGAGGACACTCTCTATATTGGTCAGAAGTTCCGCCTCGTGAAGCTGCACCCTCAGTATTTTCTGGTCGTTCTGACTCTGGTGGGGGGCGGAATAAGACAGGTGTATTAATCTCAGTATCGGTATCAGCGATGTCTTCGGCTTGTCCCATCTTCGTGGGATAATATGCCGCATACTTTGGTGCTAGTTCCCCAAGCGCGCCAAGCGCACCAGCGGTTGCAGAGTAAGTCCGTAGAACCAAGCTGATCCCTACTGTTGTTAATGAGCAACTAAATACAATTAAAAAATTAATCCCATCTGAATTATTGTTTGATTTTTTGGAACAAGTATTTTTTTTGAATAGCTTCATTTTCTTTCCTCGAACTTCTCTTAATAATTTTTTCTGTATTTGAAGCAGATAATTTTCTTGATTTGGCGATTTCTAGGTTTACTGGAGTAACTTCTACAGAGCGATACAACTGAAAAACACTCAACACCACCAATGTACATATAAATCCCAAAGCAAAAATAATTTCTTTTTCAGAAGATTGAGTGTGAGTATTATTTTTCCTGTCTGCTGATGTAGCCAAACATTCTGCTTCTGCTTCGGTAAGAAACATTGTTTCGCGGATGCGGTTTCGTTTCAGGTATTCCCTAAATTCTCGCTCGTAGGGAAAATCAGAATTGTGTTTGCTCATGGCTTTAATTAAATCCCTTAATTTTTTTCTTGTTACTTATTACTTACTACCTACTACTCATTTTGTAGTCAAACATCTGTAGTAAATATTATGTAGTAAATATTTAAGTATTTTATTTAAGTATTATGCACTTAATACGAAAGCAACAAAAGAGGAAAAATTCAGGTATTACTTCAGCTAGAACTGCTATCTACTTACAGCAGTTTTCATGCTTGATAGACTACGTTGTTTACTAACTAGTTTTTAGCTATTAGCTGTCAGCTATTAGCCCTTCGGGTTCGAGCGCATTCCCTTGCGCCTTGCGTCGCCCTAAAGGATATATCGGAGTGTATCCCTTTAGGGACACCTTCGGATAACGCGGGGTCGCTCTCACTATTAGCTTTTTTAGATTAGACTGATTGTGGTCTACTCAACCCAAAAGCGCAGTAACTGTCTGACACATTTAAATTGAACTATCATGAGACTAAAGAATCAATACGAGATAATACCTTCATATCTTCTTCATCTAAGGTTGCGGGTATGCCGCTGCGGATCAACTCAGAAAAATCTTCATTGGGAACCATGATACACAACACATATAAACGCTCAGAGCCTGTATTTTTTAGATAATGAGTACCCGTTTTAGGCATCAACACGCTATCACCACTATGCAAGGGAACTTCTTTCCCATCACATACTGCCATACCTTCACCTTTAAGGATAAAAAACATCTCCACTGCAAAATTATGGCGGTGAGGAGGAGTTGCACTACCTACATCAAAGATTTCCACACAAACAGTTAATGAGTCGTTGGCATTGCTAGGATCGAAGACGATCGCTAAGCGGTTAGTATCTTTAGGACTAATGCGATAAGCTTGATAATCCTTGAGGGTTTTAATTACGGGAATCATACAGCGTTCGTTCATCGCGTTAGATCTCGATTATGTTTATACTTTTGATTGTGACTTAATCGGTAGCGATTTTAAACAAATCCATAGCAATTATTTTGCTATTTGGGCTTTTGTTTCGACAATATAATATACACCACGATATTTTCTGACACTTACGCTTAATTGTGGTTTGCTTAATTGTGATTTAACGATTTGAGTAGGAATGGGAATAGTATAACTTTGTCCCCGAAACCGAGCAGTATATTCTGAAGCAGTAGTTTCAACTTGATTGTTATCAGCAGAGTAAGTTTGTCCTAAAAAACGTAATTGCATGGCTTGATTCTCCTGTTGTTTTTGTTGTTGTTTTGCTTTGCATAGTCTTATATTAAAAATTTGAGGATCTAAAAACATCTGAAAAACGTCTTGAATCATACCTCAACGAAAGAGATAACCACCCTTATACTTTCGTTTACCACTGAGTATATTTCTCTACAACTAAAGTCTTTGACTGAATTAGTACTGCTGCCCTTAAGTAATAAGTAATAAGTAATAAGTAATATAGCCTTTCTCAAATTGGTGAGATACAGTAGCAGGAATGAGCAAACCAATTACGAATATCTTTCAAAGAGACTTGACTATAAGCTTCTGCGAGCGCACTTTCTAAGGGACTTCGACGAAAAAAATTATCCCATCGTTTAGTAGAGTTTAGGCATTGCTCAGACTCTGGAGACAGCCAAGGTGGAACTCGCTATGGGATGTTTTTTTCTGTCCA
>JAAUYG010115075.1_pt1 | contig 20514 bp, 8 predicted proteins | sample 7278091 | NCBI WGS metagenome assembly JAAUYG01 (sample SAMN14350201, study PRJNA611818) | marine sediment metagenome | isolation source: surface marine sediment (0.6m) | place: French Polynesia: Moorea | collected 2018-08
AAAAATCGTTAAAATTCAAAAATCCAAAATTTTTAAAAACGGAAAAAATGGTCTGGAGATATGGTGGATAGCTAGCTTTCCACAAAATTTGGCATTAATTTGCTTGACGGTTTCTGAGAAAACGCGTTTTACGGACGGATGGACGGATGACGGACGCCCGCGCCACGGCATTAGCTCTGCTGACACAGTCAAGCAGAGCTAATAAATGACCCATTTTCAATTCACAGATAAGGCAGATAATCTATTACATTTGTCATGTTTACCAACAATTACTACAATTTATACCACAGTAAGAAAATATACATGTATACAATAATCCCTTGTACTAAGACAATGCACATTTTAACTTAGAAACACTAATACACTGTAATATTATAGTCAACAAGGTCCGATGCAATAGGATTTCATATAGCTGAACTTTTATACACAATCCACTGACACGGTGGTTATGGTGGTGGTGTTACTATCAAACACATTTAACACGATACCGTGAAATACTTAGTTTTGCATTCGGTCTTGGAAAGTTCTCTTTTAGTTTGGAAGTTCTCTTTTACAACACCACTGCCACAAAAGACTAGTATGTTGAAAGGCCCCATTAATGGCTCACAGAATTATACGTCTGAAGGATTTCCCAGTGTTTTACCATTAGAGCTCAGGATGCAGTTCTAACTGCATGGTTTAACTCCATGATCATGCTGATAATCAACCCAGTTTTATCCAATGACAGAAAAAGTATGATGAAATATTTATGTTTACTTCAAAGTAACAAAAGAACCTTTGGTCCTTCAGACACATGGGTGCATTGTCAAGGCTTTTGAACTGTTGTTATAGATAAAGATGTGTTTAGCTACTGGAAACGTAAACAATATCAGCATTTTAGACGGTAAGGGTCCTTCTCAGGGCTTTTCGCATGTGAAATAAGGTTTAAAGCTACACGATATGCATATGTGCCTAAAATGTAGCGGTACTACATAATACCGGTAACCATAACAGGGTATGGTTAGTAAGCTCATTCAAGCTTATCCCTTCCATGCCTTCTGCACCAGGGATTTATCCAAATCAGAATCACTTTATGAATTTGTTCAAAAACCCTGAATTACTGAACCTCTCACCAGAGACCACTTGCCTTGAGAGACCACAATTTTATGGTCGTCTTTCTTGAGAGGTCCTACTGTAGTCAGTGTCAATGGCACAATTACTTGGAGACAATTTGAGTGCACATGTACTTACAGTTTGAGTGCATGTGTTTAAGTCTGCATGTACTTACCAAACTTACAGTTTACACATGTACTTACAGTTTTGAGTACACATATACTTAAGAGTTTGGGTACACATGAACTTACACTGATTTGTAAAAGGACTGGCTGCAAACTGCTCGCCGATATGATGATAGCAACAACCCACAGAGCACAGGGCAACAGCAGACTTGTTATTAGCAAATAATCGTAGGATACTGCTAGCTAGATTCCCACAGGTATGAAGACCGGTCAACAACAGGGGAGATGGCACGGAATCTTTAACGAAATCACCGGCTGGTTCGCTTCCATCTCTCTCTGCCTGAGTTTCACATTTTGAATGGTTCCCATCTAACCTGCCGCTTTGGGTTTCATCACAGGTGTTAGGACGATGTCGATGCAACAAACCCTCAAGATCTGTGTCGGGTGTGACATACTGAGTTATCGGTACAAACGATTGCTTGAGTGCATCTGGATGCCTGTTCTGATCCCAGCGCAATGTCAGGTCACTTTCTGTTGTTCGTTGTTCTGAATGTCTCACTAAATCACTAGTTTGTGGTGTGGTTTTACTAATACCCACCTCAGAAGTAAAGTTGCTGCCACCGTTGTCACCATTAATTGTAGTTACAGTGGTAGAGACATTAGTTCGATCATGCGTAGGTTTTGTTTTCGATGCGTATCTCTCTTTCCCTTCCTTTCTCTTCCCGGCACGTTTTCCCATCGTTGTGTCAGTCTGTAAACTAGCATTTCTGACCAGGCCAGGCCAGTGGCTGGCCAGCCGATCGGTACGGCCACTGGCGCTGGTTGTATTGGTGCATGACGAATCAATGCCGAGGACACATAAATCATGCAAGAAAGCCAACTGGCATCCAAGATAACCTCGACCACTACCAATGTCAATCACCTACAAAGAGAGATATTTCAAAGTAAATATCTGGTCATCATTGATCATTAGCTTAATTACTACTACAGCAACAGAACTGCATTTAAGGCTTTATAAATATGATCATGATTATAGGGATTGACCTAAGCATTCTTGCACATGATCCACATAAAAGTAGTAAATGTATAACTGTATTTCAAACTCCCAAGCGAAAGTTAGTTTTATTTCCTGATTAGCACCGAAAAAGCTTAAGTAAAGAAAACCGTTAGTCTTTTATATTCAAACATTATTTTAAATGTTGAATGACTCCAAGTTACAAACGAAAGGCCATATTCATGTTTATAATATGCAATTGCATTTCTGCAACTAACCAATCAATACTATTACTATGCACCAATTGACCATAATGTAACTTACATCTACTAATAAAATACTTAATAGAACAACTTATAACTGTAATTAGCTGCCACTCAAAGCTTACGTTTTTAACTCCAGTGTAGGCAGCAAGACAGGCGCACAACTGAGTCATAACCTTTACTTCATGGACCTTCTTCTCAGACATAGATTCGCTCGGAGACGCAACATCGCTCACAGGTTTTGCGCAAAGGCAGTCCTGAACTGCCTCACGACTCTGAACAACATCCAGATTGGGTAATGTGTGTTGGTGAGCAGCCATCGCAAAGTTTCTAAGTGAATCATTCACTTTTCCCCAGGCTACTTCCAGTAGGTTTGAAGTCACTTCATGGATTTGTATTGCACCACTATTCGCCACACTGCCAACTTCCAAGTTTGAAGCAGTTTCACCACCAGCTTTCTGCGTCGCCTTCTCCAATGTCTTTCCAGTGTATAACTTGCCAGATGGCAGCAGACTAAGCTCAGAAGCAGTCATATGATCCAGCTCCTCTGCCACGGACTGTGGCAGAAACTGTGCCCAGTGATCGTCCAGAATGAAGTCAGTGTTATGAAGGTTCGCTAGGGGGAGCCAGGGTTGTAGAAACGTAGCTGTTTTAACCAAAGCTTCCATGTTGGCACCTGAAGGATAGCAATCCACTCGGCAGTCGATCTTATGTAAGGGCCTGAAGTCAAAAGTTAGAAAGGTTGCCATTAACACACTGGCTTGTAAAAATTCATGGCCACTTAATATGTCCGCTTCAATTTAATCACGTTGGCCATACATTTATAGTAATGTATGGAGTACATGTAAAAACAAAAAAAAATATTTTTATACCAGCCAGCAGTGACCCCAAACTTTGATCTGACATAAACAATATGATAAAGAAACCATGTACTTTGATGTGGCATGTGTCTGATCCAAATGATGAAAGCCATGTCTGTCCATGCAATACTCAAAATTGATAGGTACATACTAGTACATGTTACATGTACATGAAGCTCAAACATAAGATTTACAACAGGAATGGTCATAATGATGGGGGGGGGGGGGGATAATAAGTATTTGGGCAATTTATAAGGGGTGGTTAAATTGATTGACTTTAGATCAAACATGCTGGGGTTAAGCATGCTGGGGTGGTATGTGGAGCAGGCTAGGGCGGTTACATGGAGCAGGCTAGGGTGGTATGTGGAGCAGGCTGTGGAGCAGGCTAGGGTGGTATGTGGAGCAGGCTAGGGTGGTATGTGGAGCAGGCTAGGGTGGTATGAGGAGCAGGCTAGGGTGGTATGTGGAGCAAGCTAGGGTGGTATGTAGAGCAGGTTAGCATGGTTAGGGTGGTATGTGGAGCAGGCTAGGGTGGTATGTGGAGCAGGCTAGGGTGGTATGTGGAGACCACCACTAATCTGTCCATTAGCAAGAAAAGCTGCCACCCTGCTACCTGCAGCTTCTGACATTTTCTGATTTATGCAGCTAACATTGATAGTTGCAGGCTAAAAGTAGGTTTTCTGGTTACAGTGGTCCATCTGTTTTACAACCCTGTATCATCGGGTCATGATGTCTGGGTTAGCACGTCGGGACTCCCAACAAGATACTGGGTTGGAGCATGGACGGTCCAAACATAGTAAAACGAGAAGGATCTCTTTTTACTATGTTTGGACCGTCCTAGACCGTATCACTACAGTCTCTGCCTGGGGTGTCAGATGTCAACAGGCGTTGGGACACCCAGCACAGACATCTGACACCCCAGGCAGAGACTGTAGTGATACGGCCTAGGACCGTCCGTGGGTTGGAGTCCCGCGTAGGGCAGCGGACTTATCAAAAAATGTCCCGCGTGGGCTACGGGTGACAACAATGTTGCTTCGGTTCACTCAGCCATAAATGAGTACCTGGCAATGGAGAGATGGTAATTGTACTTGGATGACCCATAGCGCTTTGAAGTGTGTAAGTGGGTACGTGTATACTCCCCGTGGAGTTGAGCAGGTGATGGATTAGACGTGAACAACCCTTTTGTTTTGGCCCGGGGGAAAAAAGCAGAGAGTAGACGGTCACTTGGGGCTAGTGATGGATCTAATTAACAGATCTGCCAGAGGTAATATTACATAAAGTGCTTTGAGCTAGATTTGGCAAGGAAAGGGGCTATATAATTATAATAACTGCATAGCATTACCTGATTACTGGTTCTGGTGCAATACGAGGGAAATTTCCCTGAAGTAATGCCCTCTGGTACTGTATATTATTATGACCACCAGGACCTTGATTATAAGACCACACAATTGTGTCCCTAAGGGCAATTTGCATGCTACTGAACTTATACTGTAAGAACACCTGCCACATAAGACTATATATATGGGCGGGCCTTAGTGGGGGACCAGTGATGGCAACTTGTACACTAGCCCCAAGTGACTGTCTACCTTATACTAACGTACTAGACCCTTTTTCCCCAGGGGGGTAAAAGAAAAGGGGCGTCCACGGCTACTTGTACACTTCACAAATGGAACTTCCTCTTTTATCGCTCAACCACGTTCTCAATTCTTGCTCCACCTGGTGACAGCCGATCTAGCACAACTTTTAAATACAGAAAATTGATGCAGCAGATACTTAAAATATTACCATTTTTCTAAAAATCCTTGACACAAGCTCTGGCTTTCTAAAGTTAACTTTTTTCAGCAGTATTCAGCTGTCAACACTTGCATGTGTAATTCGTCGTGTGGCTCGCTCAACATTGCCAAACGCTCAAACCCTAAAATTCCCGCCAAAAGCAGGGTTGTTTCTTAATCGTTAATAGGCGGCTAAGGCCCGTCGGCATTTTATGTTCTACTCATCACAAGTGGTGCAGCAATACTCAAATAATTATGAAACCCTATTTCAAAGCTGGAGGTGAGGTTTAACAATTCCAGCTGACACTGGGTTAGTGTGAAAGGTGAAATCAGGAGTGTAACTGGCTTGTTTTGGTACTATTGAAAACTGACCCGGGATCAAGTGAAGAGTGGTTTTTCTGCCGCCCGGGGGTTGCTGCCCTGGCCGGCCCTCACTGGATTCCTTCCAGGTGTCTGGACAAGTTTTTGGGAGGGACAGCCACTCTTGCACGACTTTGTGCAATTTTAACTACATACAGAGGACCATATAAAGTGGAGCTGAGCGTTATAAGTAACCTAGTTTCTGGCCAACGCTCAGAACTATTTTTTTTTTTTTATCCAATCTGAGCACAGGGCCCTGTTGAAGGTCTGAGGGTGCGCTATGGTCATTTTGAGAAATTTGGGGGCAAAATGGTATGCTGGTGCAGTGTTTATGTAGTTATTCCACTAGAAATACAGTGGCCCCCCCTCTAATAAAGAAACCCCTTCTGCCAAATAATGCTGTCTTTATTTAATAGAGAGGTGTCCTGTGGTGAGAGGGACCATTACACACATTCATAGTACCTGCTGCCAGGAATTTGTGTCCTTTCTAGAGGGATGCCCTCTCTAGAGTGTCCTTTAACATAGGGACCACTGTATATAGGCCCATACGGAAGACTCACATGTGTTGTTACTTTTAAATGAGTCATTTTAATGGCTCAAATTACTAAGCAACCTAATGGAAAGTTGTACAAGGAAGTCTAAAGATGTTACATTTATAAATCTTGTTTGAACTTTGAAATCAAAACCAAATTAAATTTCAAGGATCAATCAATCATAAGATTCACAGTGGACAATTCCACAACTCATGGCGGACAACTTTGTTTGCAAATGTGAAAAGGAGTGGGGTAGGGGGATTTTCAACAAAAATTTATAAGTATTAACTGGACACACTTGCCGGATTTTAATTGGCAGATCCGTATGTGGGCTGCTGAGGTTAATATGTTCAAGTGCTTATAAATTTTGCACTGTAATGCTGCATGCTTTAACCATTTTACATAGAATACTTAATTTCATATATGAGCACTTTGCAAACATACTACAATGTATATATAACCTTTCGACCTTGACAACCTTATCTTGTTAATACTAAGTTTTCAAAACGCTACACGGAAACCCCAAATTTTGTGGGAAGATTATAAAACCCCATCGTCCTCTCCCACCCACCCCTGGAAGAGGAAGAATAACAATAAATCGAATATTTGGATAGAGGTGCAAAATAATATGCCATTGTGGTAGTGGAACCCAGCAGTTGAGGAACATCAAGTTTAGAATGTATCCTTTTAGCTTATTGCTGAAGCACTTATGCATCCTGGTAGAAACAGTTTAATTGTGATCTCACATAATATTATACGTCAAGACTGTATACCAGTAAGGACTTTTGCTGCTGCAGCTCGGCACATAACAAACCCAGCCCTTGTGACACCAAGGGCTATAGCTGTGTCCAAGGCAGGGTCTGCGGGCATTCTCCCCAGTAAGGAAACTAGGAAAGCCAAGTTACAGACCTGATCGGTCTTCTCATAAAAATATATGCCCCACCCTACGAGATCCAAGAACAAATATGAGAAATAAACGAAGCTGCTTTTACATTTGTTCTGTGCAATGGCGAATAGCTGCTGCAAAATAGTGCCGAAACAAATATTACATTTTCATTTGAAGAAAATCCACCACTTCTGGTGCCGGCCTGCATGCCGGTTGGGGTGAAATCGGAAGGATAAATGCATATCTTTTTAAATACTGTACAGGAAATTCTAGAAATTTCTACCCACAAATATCTAAAAGTCCAGCTAAATATATATAGGGAGACCAAATATATCTAAGATTTTATATTCACATATAATATTCTCTTCGTAAAGGCCAGTCAAACTTCAGCCCCCTGAGGTTTTGTGCTGTATGTCATGTATATACATGTGTGTTCACTTCTTTCAGATTCCAACATAAACATGTGAAAGTTTTCCAGTAGACGCCCATCACTACATAACATAGTAGAGAGACGAAAAGGCAAAATCATTTCATTGTTGAGAAGAATATATTTGACTCTAGCTGTACAATCACAATGCTTCTTCCACAGACATAACATCACTCTCTGTACAAACAAAACATGAATTGTATACACTCGAAAACCCGGGACTCGAAAGCAGTAATAACATTTCACACAGGAACCGTCTCGAACACAGGGGCCCACAGAAAGGAGGAAGTATAAATGGAGAAGTTAGTGCCTTCTCAGTTTATCAGTCATATATTGGTACCTATAGAAGCCTGTGTGTGGATTGATCCATTTTGATCCAGAGTGGTATTGATACATCAGCCTCCCCAATATTCCTCCCCTTGGGGGCCAGAATCACAATGTATGAGTCAGCTATAAATCTCCCTGGAAAGTGAGTGGGATGCTATCGTCACTACACCTGTATTTTTAGCTCTTTTACCACATCAATGCCGCCACTGCTGCATTGGCTTTTCAATCCGCCTTTCACTATGGAGGGAAAACAGTCTATATGGTACTTTTTTTCAACCGCTACCGGTGCATTTTTTTTCCTTAGACAATCATCTGACTCTGGCTACACCAGGTGTTACTGGCATGTATCACTTCCTTGTAAGAGGAACATGTCAGGTTTCCGGCCCGACTCCACCAAAACTGCAGAAAATACCGTACTAGGTTTGCAAGTTTTCGCCCAACAATTCTTATTTTTAGCCTGTATTTTATCCCCGAGGATTGAGTTTTCATTCACCAGATGTCGAAGAGAAATGATATGATGCATTTCCTGCATAAATAAAGGCAGGCTAAACTGGGTCAAGCAGAACGCAGGTTATATCGCCATATATATAATTTTCCTTCTATTTGTTGCTTCCGGCACATGTACACTGGCCCCTCTATTTTAAGACAACCCATGGGACTTGGAAAATGTGGTCTTATATTGCAGGCGCCTAAACGGTCTTAAAATAAATGTCACTTAACACACAGTGGCACTTTAGGAGCAAATCAAGTGGTCTTACAATCAATTCAAGGGTGATCTTAAAATAAAGGGTTGTAAAGTAGAGGGACTACTGTACTTACAATAGTGGTTGTATAGCATTCTGCTAACAATTTGATGTGTAGCAGCTACATATTAATATGAAATTTAATTCTATTTTTAAATGTTTGCACCTCCAATGTTACTTTTTTTCATGTTTGCACTCCTTGAGTTTTACTCCATTAATCCATCAACATGAGCATGGGAATTCACTGTTATATGTATGTTTAAATATACCGAATTCAGAAATGTGAATTTTCGCACTGGGGATCTGCCTTAAATAATGTATGCTATTTCATGATTTTCAAGGAAACTACTGTAGTAAGTTCTGCGCTCATACCTGATTTGCGACACAAAAAGAAAGTCACAATATACAAATTGATAACGGTTAACAAATCCCAAATGTCCAAATAGATAACAGAATTTGTAAACAAATTATTTTGACAGCTCATACTTCATTTAACTGATAGATATATAATATATTGGTAGTTTTCATCAAAGAACTCCAATAATAAATATGGATAAAGTGTCATACAGCACGCTATACAAAAATATATTTAACTACACAGTAAAACATTGAAAATTCATTCCTTTGTACATTCAAAAATAAAAGTAAAAGAACCAGGGCCAGGGTCTCGAAAATACTTAAGTCTAATTTTGACTTAAGTCAATCAGACTAAATGTCATTGGCTAAGAACTTGTCAAAATTTAAGACTTAAGTATTTTCAAGAAATTTCATCCTGGCAAGTATCTTTAGCAATGTCAACATCAAATTCTTACAAGGGACAATGTTAATACCTGTTATGGTTGTGACAGTGACATCACAAGTGGTATCAAATAGTGCAAACATGCATTGGTATTAAGCCAATACATGTACCCGACATTTTTAATTTGGTGGCTGCAGTTGTCCCCCTCTAATGGGGACACCCCTTCTGTCAAACAATTCTGCCCTTATTAGAGAGGAGTCTTTTAGTGTGAGGAAGCATCACATGAATTCATGGTACTTGCTGTCTATAACTGTCCTTTCTAGAGGGGTGTCCTCTCTAGAGAGTGTCACTAGAGACATGAGAGAGGGGTCGCTGATGAAACGCAGATCTATCTAAACCCACCGAGGGACTGGTAAAAGATACGGTAATTTAAATCCAGATTATATTTCACTTGTTAAGCCCGACACTTAACAACTAACATGATTAATGATTCAGTCGAGACTACTTTTGGAGGCTGCAGACACATACATGAAAGTTGACCAATCATATTTGTGCCTGTGTTCCTGCCTACACTAAAACTCAGATAAAACAGGAAACAGTGTCCAACACAGAAACTGTAGTTTGATATCAATGAACTTAGCACCAGAAAAAATATACCTGAAGTAGATATTGCTCAAAATCTCAAACCCACACAACAGACTAAAAAGCATAAATAAAACATCCAATTTGCATGATTTGTATTAGTGTAAAAATAGCTAGAAAAACATTTTCGGCTAAATATATTGCCATATATGGCTCATGAAATACAGCCATAATGATCCTATGTGTCAAATATCCTTTACATAGAAGCATGGCACCTGGAGTATACAAAGTAATACCACTAGAAAGATATACTTTTTATTTGCCGAGCTCAAGCATCTCAAGCATGTAAAACAATATAAAACACAGAGATGTATAGTAAATGCATGACTGTTACACCTTTGGGACGTACACTTTATCTTTTTACACTGGTGCCATATACATTCAAGTTGGGGTGGTGGGGGTGGTGGCAATATCTGTGATATGGATTTGAACTACAGCATGTGTACTAATAGGCAGGTATGATTGATACAACACCAAATAGTTGTTTTACACAAAGACTAGCGACTACTGTAAGTGAAACGGTACCAGAATGTACACACTGACAAAATTTACACACGCCTCCACATTGGTCCTCTCTTATCTGCCGTTTTATCATCTTGCTTCGATTTTTTGGCTAGATTGGGCTCAGAGCCTGAGAGTTCCTTCGCAGTCTGAAACTGTTTGGGCTCAGAAGTCGACTCTGATTTGCCCAGATTGGCAAAGAAGTCTTCTTGCGAGGCGCTCATTTCGATGCCAATAAGACTGGCCGGCCTCCCCCTCATGAAGGGAGTGGTCTTAGCTTCGAAAGACTTGACTATATCCTTGAACGACGGACCTCTCTCCACAGTGGCCTTCTCTGTCGGCTTGTCTTCCTTTGTTGTTTGCACAACTTCACACATTTCCTGACTAGAGGCCTGGCTACGAAAAGTTACACTAGCACTGTCCTTCTTGGTAGTCACAGACTGTGACTTGGCTTGAGTTTTGCGAAAGACGACCGATTTTTTCACACCCTGCGGTTTGATCTTCTTTCCGTCAGACAGGAAGTATTCCTGCTGGGAGCTTTCACTGCTCGACGCGGAACTGGTCTCCGAGGCATTATCATTGAAGAAATCCGCATCAGAAAAGTCTAGGGTCTCGGGAGACGAGGGTCGAGCTTGGTTGCAGCGAACCATATTATCAAGGGTTATATCCGTTGCATCCGTCATTTCGCCATCGCTTAGTTCGAAACTTCTTCCACCGGCACCAGACCGTCTAGGAGGCGGGGACAGGAAGCCTCGTTCTGATGTCTGCTGAAGGATTCCTTTCTTAGACATCAGACTACTTCTAGTGCCCTCTGGTGGCGACAACAGGACTGGCACTTCCTTGCTCAGTGAAGAAACACGGATTGGAAGCATCGGCTTGGACTTCTGTTGACTGCCATCCGATGGCGGAGAAACAGCAGAAGTGACCGTAGTGCTGAACGATGACACCTGGCTGGATACTTTGGGTGTTGACCCGGCAATTTCCATAACACGGTGGTGGGACTTGTGTGACATAACCTGACGACTTTCGTAGCGGGTAACGGTAACCACAGGAGGGTCCTTCTTCGGTTGAATGTGGGTCATGGTCGGCTTTGGTACAGCTGTAATTGCCTCTTTTGAAACTGCTGTCGATCCAGCTACAGGCAAGTTTGTTGGGAGCGGTTTGGATACTGCAGGTTCCATTTTAGCTACTGGTACTTCTGTTTTGGTAACTGTGGTTTTGGCAGAAGAGTAAACTGGCATTACTGGGGCGGGCACTGGGGGCGCTTTTGGAGCAGACAACATGTATGACTTTGTGGGGGATGCAATAGATGTCTTCACCTCTGATGTTATGTTGACTACTGGTTCAGCAGACGGCTTCTTCTGTTCAGTCTTGGTCAGTCTTTCATTCCATCTGTCGGACACTGATTTTTGCTCTTGCTGGTCTGATTGATTGTCTTTGAACCACTTTTCCCTCGTCTCCATCTGATGTTTCTGATGTGAGGCTTGTCTCATCCTGTTCTTGACTTCGAATTCTCTCCGAAGCGTCCGAGGCGATTTAACATCTGCCACGCTCTTCATTGGCGCAGGGAGTGACTCCTTCTCTTTCTTTTCTGGAGTTGCCTTGAAAGAGAATTCAACTTTGGTTTGCACTGATCCCTCTTGGGCTTGCTCAGTGGGTTCATTCCATGGACGTCTGTAAATTTTTTTCTCTGCTGTCGGCTGTGTTTCTATGGTTGCTGGTCGTGTGATTTCACATGATTTCCGATTTTCATTCTGGCTGGCTGGTTGCCTGGGCTGACGTAACACCACATTTTTTTGTGCAGATACAGTCTCAGTCTTCTGTTGTGGCTGTGATGACTCTTGATAACTTGCTACTCCAGAACTATCAGGACGCCTTTTGATGGACACGATTTCTTTTAACAAAGCTGAACGGGCATCCAGGGGAGTTGACTCTTGGACCTTTGGTGGAGTCTTGGTGGAGGACAGCTTAGTTATCCCTGGTCTAAGTTCATGACTCATGTTTGAGTGTTGCACACTATGAGTGGAGGCAACGATTGGTATCCCTGCTGCTACAAGTGTTTCCTGGTTGGTTGTACTACATGTATGTGTGCCCAGACTCGGATTGAACTTTGGAACATACGGAAGGTTTGGCTGCTGAGGAAGAGCTTCTGGTGATGCCGGGGTATCAGGTAGTTTGATGATGAAGGTCTGTGATGGCAAATGTCCCTCTGAAACCACACCCGTCTCCTGTGAGCCCAATGACAGTGGGATCTGCAGAGAGGGTGGGATATGTTCGGGTTGTATGACATGTCTTCTACCAGGGCTGCCTCTCTTCAGTTGAGATGAAGGGTGTTGCTGCACCTTGCTAGCGGCCTTCATGCTGCCCCGATCTGAACTGGCATCACTGAGATGTAAATCATGATCACTGTCAAAGGCGCCATCTGGTGGTGATCTGCTGGGTGCAGTGTCGGGTCCCGAACTTCCATAACTTGCATCACTTTCACTCTGTTCCATGTAACCACTGTCCGCGCTCGTCTTCAGGGACTTCATCTTTGTTTTCAGCTCATGCCGAGCCTTAACTGTTCTTGGCGTCTGCTGTTTCTTCATCACCTTCATTGTTCCGTTGGAATGCTTGTTATCATCTGACAGAGGCTCCCCGCTGGCGTCAAAGTTGTCAGAAAAGACTGTTTGGTTTGTGAGGTCTGGGGCACTCTGTGTGTGTGAAATGGATTCCGTGAAGCGTTGTACCATCTCAGCAACTCCTTTGGACAGTTTCTCCATCCTGGTGGGATCCTGATCCTGCGAGAGGGACTTGCTCCTCTGGACAGATTTCGGTCTCTCTTCGGGTTTTGCCGCTTCACTGGTTGGAATCCTTTCCAGCGAGTGTGACCGTAAATGAAGTCTCGCATAAGAGGCCTTTGGCATTTGAACTTTGACCGGATCGACGTCCTTGCGCAACTGTCTGTAGGCGGCATCATCATGGTAGATATCAGGGGTAGTATCCGGGCGAATCCTCAGTCTTCCCCTGGCTGGAGCAGTGGTCCTTGGTACAAGATAGTCTGTCGATGTAGGGGATTTCCCTCTCACTTCCGGAGCCCCACCACTTCTGCTTCTCTGGGTGGAACGGTAGGCCACATCGTCCAACATTCCATCAGGAGTATGCGAACGTCCAGACCTTCGTGAGAGACTCTCCACTGATTGCGATGGTGAAATATTGGGAGACTGGCCTATGTAACTTATCGGGTACCTCTTATCCCCACTTTGGCTCCTCTGATTGACTCTGCGGTAGGCCATATCATCTTTGATCTTTCTCGGATACGATGGGCGATTCCCACCCTGAGCATCATACAGGAAATCTACGTTAGATGTTGCAGAGGAGGCAATTGGTTTAGGGCCAGCAGGCCTCTCCATACCACTCAGACCTACATCCCCTTTTAGAGCTGTTGGATCATCTGTTGTAAGCCAGCGTTTAGTGTATTCTAGACTGGGGGGATCGCCCTGCCTCTGCAGATCATCTAGCATCTTTAGGTTGGTGATGGAGAGCCTCTTAACACCATCCTTGTTTTCTGCATCCTGGTCATGCCCTTGGTTTGCAAGTCTCGACACAGCTACTGTTTGGGCAGGACCCATTTCATCCCCTTCCAGCTGCAGCTCTTCGTATGCACGTTCCAGGGATGTGAGAGGATCATTGATGTTTGATCTCCTCTTTGTCTGGCCATCCCTGTAGGACACGTAATCATACAGCCTCTGATCCCCATCTTCGTCCAAACTACGACTACGCATAGACGGCCGAGCGCTGTAACGAGGCACAGAGACTTCACCACTGTTGAAAATGTCTTCTTTCATTTCAGAAACCCTTTTGCTCCGTTGCTCCCACACCTTTTCCAATTCCTTCTTGAAGGTGAGAAGGTCCACATTTTGTCCCTCACTTCCAAACAGCTTGTTTTTCAGTTCCGCAACTGACATTTTTGCTGGCTCTTCAACATCTGTGGGTGCTGGGTATGACCTAGGTGGTTTCGGGGGAGATGGTTCACCATGTAATGCTCTCTTGATGTCCCTCTCATCCTCAATCAGGTATGCACTCTGCATTTCTTGGACTCCAGGCATTTCTTGGACTCCAGGCGATTCAGCTTTGAACTTTGGGATCTTTCTTTTAGAAAGAAATTCTGTCATATCAGGGTCACTTCTCTGATGCCTGATTTTTCGGATATGTTTCGGATCTACATAGTCGCTGTCACTTCCGCTTGTAACAGTAGGCTTCATAGACATTGTTACATTGCTGACATGGCTTGGCATGGACTGCTGGTTTTCTGCAGGCAAGATACTAGCCGACTGTGCTCTATGACTCTCTTGCTGAGCACGAATGTGTGCTTCATATTGTGTAGAAGCCTTTGAGTACTCAGGAGATTGATTTACTTCAAACAGTCGAGCCACTGCTTCCTTTGAGGGATCAGCTGTTTGTGTGGCAGGATACACTGGTCGGGCCTCCGAGGTATGAGCAGATGGATATGCAGATTCACCTTCACTGTCTCGGGGTTGTTGAGAGACAAGGTGAAGCTTGTTGGTGTCCAAAACGATCTTTTTCCTGAACACCGCATCTGGCGGGGCTCTGACTGGTCCCGGACCATCATTGCTGTGTTTCTGATCATGGTATGGCGACTCTTTCGCATGGTAATGCTGACCCTGCAGCAAGAACTGCCTGTCCCACTGCGAATGAGGGTCAGGAATAGTAGTTGCCTGGACATCATCTATCCTTGGGCTTCCACCATGTTGGACAGTGGCAGGGGAGTGGTGTGAAACAGGGTCGGCACTGTGAGAACGCGGGGTATCAAGAGGCAGCTTATCCAAAGCCTGAACAGAGCCATCCGGTCGCAGTTTGAAGACGATCCCATACTCCTTACCTCCGGGACTCTTAAGACCTTGAGTAGGTGAAGATTCGCTGTCACGGTCGTCCGAGTGGCCATGATGTGGCTTTTCCCGTGGTTCCCGAATATGACTGTACCCTCTTGGACGCAGATTCTGACCTCTTGGATTTTCATACAGAACGTAATCTGTTGTGTCGCGACTCGGGGGACTTGGCTTGCTCACCTGTCCATCTGTAGTTGTTGGCACACTTCTGACATTAGGCTTTGGCCAGTTATGCTCAGGCTCCTGCGGGTGTGGTGATGGTTGACTTCTCACCTGAAGGTTTGATTCTGCTGGTAGATTTACTTGTGCTTGACTTCTTAGTTGTCCAATTGATTCTGCCGGTAGGTTTACTTGTGGTTGACTTCTTAGTTGGACATTTGTTTCTGGTGGTACATAACCTTGTCCAGGTTTAACTGGTGGTTGTGTGATTAAGTCTGGATGTCCACTAGCAGATTCTGATGGCCCTGGATCTAATAAATAGGTCATTTTAGAAGGTTTGTCTGGCTTCTGGAATTGCTCAAAAAATTTTCCATCTGCAGTATGTCTGCGATGCTTGTTATCCGGGGGCATCAGCGTAGTTGGTTGTGGAGCTGTTCTTACATCTGTTCGTGGTTCCTGTGTACCATCAGGAGTTGGATGGTGGTAAGGCTGATGTAAACCTGGAGCTCTGTGATCTTCCAAACCAGGTTTTAAGTGCCTTTTGTCTTTGTTGTGGGGTCCATGATGTCTGTGATGATCATGACGGTCATGGGGATGTTGCCTTTCTTGATAATGCTTCCTCTCAATTTCATCCCTGGGTACTCCACCGGGCAAGCCCCTGTACAGGTCCCCCACCGAAGCGGAGTAGCTCTTTGGCTGGATATGTCTGGGTGCAAAATTTCGGGAATCAGGATATGGCTGTGCAGTGACTGGTCTTTCAGGCACAGGCAGACTGGGCAAATATGGGGGGTTCCTTTCTCCATAAAAAGGCTGTCCTCTTACAGGAGGTTGTTCCGGCAGTCGTGGTCCTTGCGGATAGTCAGATAAGTTGCTGCTGCTGGCATACTTTGGTCTGGGCTGCTGGTGCATTACCATGGGAATGTGATACATGTTGTATGGCTGACTGTGATATGGGTCTTGTTGTTGAGGTCTCTCTACTGGCTGGTATGCTTCTGATGGTAACGGACTTCTGGACTTTGGCCTCCATAAATGTTGCGACCTATGATCTCTAACAACATCAGGCCATTCAGGCTGCACTGGAGTAGTGTAAGGAGGTGTACTGGGCTGATAGACAGTATTCAGCTGCCAATCAGCAGCTTGCGAATCCAGTTCATCCTTCTTCGGCACCGGTGGCTTTTCACGCAGAATACGGAAATCGACTGCCTCACGTTGCTTTGGGTAGTTTGTGGGCTCCTGCGGCTGTAACTTTTCATTACTTTTAAAGGCTTCTTGCTGAAGGATGATGTTCTCTTGAGGTCGCTTTAGGTCCTTCTGAATCAGAGAATTAACCTTGTTGAGGAATTCCTCAGTCTTTCTATCCAGCTGGGACTTCATGCTTTCAATTTTGTCCAGCTGACCTCCAGTTGTTCCAGGAGGCTTATCTAAGCTCTCAGCTCTCGGAGCTGCTTGGTTGTCAATAGCGCGGCTGCCATTTCCCACATCATCACTCTGCACCTCAATTTCTGGAATCTGCATTGGAAGAGGAGATCTCTTGGGATACACTCCAATTATACCGATGCTAAATTCCCCACCACTGGGCTTTGTAGGTGGAGTGCCATTCCTTGGAAAGTACTGCTCAAGCTCCCGTGAGCTTTCTGTGGAGAGCTGGGATACACTTCTTTCATGAGCTTCGGTGAGTTGTAGTCCCAGGGTCTCTGCCAGAGGTCTTGGGGGAAATGGTTTGCTGTCCACAACAACCGTTGAGGTGTATGAAGGACTGCTAGAGTTTGATGGAGCTGTGGCTGGGGTTGCTTTATCTTTGGGCTTAGCTTTAGTTACTCGTGCAATCTCTGAACTGCTGCTGTCTTTGTCCTGATCTACTCTCGGTTCAGGACAGTAAGCATTCTGACGCTTGTGATGAATCTTGTGCAGAATGTACTCATAGTCGTCTGGCGGTATTGTTCTAGCAGCACTGGAAGGCTTCACAGAGTCACGATGTTCATCACCACTTGCACCACTGGTGCTTTCCCGTTCTGAGATACGGCGAACAAAATCTCTCTTGTAGTCCATAAATTTCTGCCGTTCCTCTTCAATCAAGGCTTTGGCATCAAATGCCTTCTTTTCCTGTGGTGGTGCAGTTTCTTCAATTGGTGGTTCTCGCTCCACATCATATTCATGTTTTTCCTTTGGCACATACCATACAGGACTTGCTGGAGTGTCTTCCGACTCTGTGCTCTTGTTAGGGTTGAAGATGAGTGGATCTGCAGGGGCCTGGGTCATTTTAAGTTTCCGCTGGTGCGGTCCAGACTCCTTCTTATTTAACTGTGGACCTATGCTAACCTGAGTTTTAGCATCAGACACTGGCACAGCCGATGTTTGTATTTGAACCCCATATCTCTTTACTGCTGTTGCAACTTTATCCTGTCTCATCTGTTCCGGTGCTTGACCCCTGTATTCATTCAGGTCAATTGCGTTCATATGAGACGAATACGCAGACAGGTCAATCCCATCGTAGATATTCTCGAAAGAGGAGCTTACATTCCGATAAGCATCAATAGTGGCTGTCTGTTGCTGCAGCGGCGGCATGTGGATACCTTCCTTGATTTCTTTACCATTGCCTTCTTTCTCCCGCAAGAAATCCAGCTGGGATTTATAATTTCCTCCATGGAAGTGCACCTCGCCATGTGGCGGGGCAGAAGCCTGGGTGGGGACTTCGTCTGCAGGCGTAACCTGGCTGTGCTTGAGGTGCTGATGTAGATGTCTAGACTCGTACCGAATGTCTTCCTGCGAATGACGTCTGGTGGTAGATTCTTGCTTAGTCTGCCTCAGGAGATTTTCCCGAAAGCTTCCTCCTCTTCTCTGCTCAATCGGGAGTCGACTGGTAATGCCAGAAGTTTCTTCCTCCGACGTGCTATCCAAAGCCTGCCGTCGCTTCTGCAGCTCTTCAAACTTTATTAACCGGTCTTCTACAAGGTCACTGTGTCGTCGCAGTGATCTGGCACCACCGCCCGTCTTTTTGGGATGTTGTACTGGGGCACTGAGTCGCCTCGGTGACCGCCGTTGTCGTCCATTCTCATCCTTCTTTCTGTAAGCACTGGGACTTCCATAAGGTTTGCGTGAGTGTTTCTCTGGTGGTTGGTATCCATCTGCTGAGTCACTGATGACATTATAATGGATCTCGGCTGATTGAGACCTCTCCGAACGCTTTTTACGCCTGACATGTAACGGACTTCTCTTCCAGACTTTCGGTGCTTCATCATCAGAGGTGGTGCTCGAGTTCTCCATGGGGACAATGTTCATATTATTATTAGGGATCATCTCGTTTTCCTTGTTGCTTTCGGGATCCTGCACATATTGTTCAGAACTTGGCCGTTCTTCATCTACAAACACATCTGCTGAAGCATGTTGCTGCAGCGCTTCCATAGACTGTGCCTGGTACGCACGCACCCATTCGTCTTCCACAAAATCACCATAACGACGTCGGCGTTTGTAGAACCAGCCGCCGGTTGCTACATCGTGTACATCTGGGAAGAAATGATGTGTATTCCAGTCATATCGCCTCTTGGAAGACAGGTTCCGTTCATAGTCGCTTGATGGCCCAGCGTGCTTCGATTCTTCTGAGCTCTGCAATATGATAAGAAAAAGAAAGCTTTTAGAAATTGTATGATTTTGGAAGATGATTGTACAAGTGCATACAGATCAGAGAGCATACATGCAACATGACATGAGATGACAAGTTGTGAGCCAACAGAGTTTGTCCAAAAACTCCTTGGATCATGATTCTAATACCCCATTTATGGTACACCTGATTGAGATTCAACCTACTTGAATGCAGTTGTAACTAATCCGAGTTAGTTAGAACAAAAGTAACCCGGGTTCAGAACTTCAGATCACATATCTATTTACATCCACAGAATAATTTTAATTTTTTCAGTGCTGATCTGGCCTGGTCTGTTGATGCAGATGCTGATGCTTCACTTAGGCTCACTATATGCATGCTACACGTGTATCCGGCTGAAACATGTGAAATGTAATGATAAAACTGAATCTTGGTACATTCACCCAGAATAAGGCTAAAGCCAAATTGAAACTACTTCAAAAAGCTGCCCTAGTTTGATTGTGTTTGATTTAATTGAGAATAACTGCTATCAATGTGCCATATTACTCTGGCATTGATATTTATAGATTCAGACAATACACTACACCACATAAAGGGGAGTTGGGGGGGAGGGGGGGGTAAACTTAGGGTGTTGGAGGGGAGGGGATCCGATTTTTATAATTTCTATCAGGTCTCACGTGCCACATGGCTTTGAGACAAAAATGGCCAGACAAAATGACATTCTCAAAGTGAATACTAGTACCTAAGCGCCACCACAAAAATTCTTGCAAAAAATAAAGCTACAGCATGTATGTCACACTGGGTTCCACAAATGCACCTGACAGCTGGTTTTACCATGTCACATATTTTACCAGCCAGTTACAGATCATCAGATACAGATCTGTCATCCAGCAATGATGATGATGGATGTTCTTATTTTTGAGGTTAGTCTGGAAATGTAGAATAGGATTCTAGTTCCATTGCTCAACCACAAGGATGACATTCTTACCATCTGGAATGACATGTTATAATAGAACACATGCAGTTTCCAGCTGGAATTTGACACCCGGACTATAATGGCAACAGTTGACAACGATACAATTGTACAGATATCTCCTCTTACTACATGAACAAAGTTCTTTAGATGCTGTGTCTGACACCCACCCACGTACTAGGGATACTTCCCTACATTTATCAAACAATCTTAAGACCCGTCCATTTACAGTGATTTAAGAATTCCTGCTTTGCACCAGTGACAATATTGTTATATTTTTAGTATACCGGTAAATATCCACTGCAGCATCCTAAACATTTTGAATACAGCGGTTCTTCGTTTACAACCCTTAATAAGTTATTTAGACCACCTTGATTAAAAGATCATATTTATGTGCCCCCAAAGTAGTAGTACTGATTTAGTCTACTATTTCACTGTACCTTTATTTTAGGGTCAACTGCCATATATACTGATAGTAAGATCTGTCATCACATTTTTGTGGGGTCCCGTGTGTAGTCTTACAGTGTCTGAGCCAGGCCGCGCGATTGCGAAATTCCCGCATTTTACAGCTTTCCCGCGCATTTCAGTGAAGACCGCGCGGGAACAAAACGCAAAACAATACCTTATTCCC
>JAAUYG010041623.1_pt1 | contig 20447 bp, 12 predicted proteins | sample 7278091 | NCBI WGS metagenome assembly JAAUYG01 (sample SAMN14350201, study PRJNA611818) | marine sediment metagenome | isolation source: surface marine sediment (0.6m) | place: French Polynesia: Moorea | collected 2018-08
TGGCCATTGTAGGGCTTAGCGTATATGGTTACTGTGGTAACACAGGTTGCAGTGGTAATGGTAGTATCAGCCAACGTAGGATTCAGTGTGTATGGTTACACTGACTTCAGTGGTAACAGCCAGTCTAGGGTTCAGTGAGTATCGTTACAGTGGATACACTGGTTGCAGGGGTAACAGTGGTAACAGGGTCAACGTAGGGTTCAGTGTGCATAGTTTCAGTGATTCCACTGGTTGCAGTGGTAACCTCTGAGATGAAAACAGAGCATTCCAGATGTAAATGCCATCGCTCTTTCAAAAGTAACAGGAGATGCAAGAAGACACGAACAGCGGTGCAACAGGTACATTATTAATCACATAGACTGGGGGGATTGGGGAAAGAGTCAAGACGTATAGCTTATTACCAATCCCTGTAATGTTGAATGATCTCGTACAGACAGTATGTTAATAATGCTTTATTAATGGCAAGAAGACAAGTACAATTAAAGTTATATCATGTATGTGACAAAGTCATGTCCTAAAAGGACGGTAATATGATTAGCATTAGATAATATGCTAATGTGTTATAGATAATATGCTAATATGTTATGAAGTGTGGACTTAGGTAATGGCTAAAAGTCATTAAACTAGTTAAAGTTGGTTAAACTCATTCAACTCATTAAAACTCATTACTGAATTGTTCATTTGCCCGCCCTCGGCTCTCTGGCTATTAGTTAGATTACTTATGTGCTAAAACCACAGACAAGTTACATGCAAGCTGTTCTGCTGTGCAGAGAGCAAGAGGATTAAATTTGTCCAGTTATTATAAGTTGTGCTAAAACAAACCATGTTAGATCGTCCTTTATACAAATCAATCCATTTCATTCCAGAGTCTATATTGACCAACACGCCAGCGTCGAGACACCATTTAAGCGTTACACCATCAGGACAGAAGTAATCCTGGATAGAGCCCTTCCCAACACACACTCTAGTCGGGGAACCAATAGTAAGATTTTGGTTTGCTTAAGGCTAAATCGATAATGATCTTAAAATTAGTTCCAGTTTTAACAAGTCCTTTGCTGGCGGCCATAATCATCTGGAGAAAATTATCCTGCCACAAGTCCTTGCCCCCTACGCTTGCCCCAGGGAATTCGATACATAATTGCATCAATTGTTTCTTCTTCTTGACTTACGCATTCAAAAACAACCTATGGGACAGAATTTCCAGCCTACGAAAAGCAAGATGTCTTGTGAAAAGTCGAATCGGTCAATTCTGGTGCCAAACCATTCCAGGCTTACAACGGGATTTTTCTAGATCGTGTGGAGATCTTAGATTTTGTCTTTAGCTCTTTAAAATAGCTCTGCTCGACTCGTCACACAGAATTTATAGAATGCTGAGAAAGGGTGCCTTCTGTTCGTAGACCTACCATTAACTGACTTTACTCGGAAACCATAATACTGATTGACACTAAATTTTAGAGACACTTTTTTCACTTTTTCATTTTTTTTTTCGCTGTTGAGTTTTTATTAATTTCGTAGTTTCCTTTAGCACGGGAGTTTATGGGGACAAAAATCTGAAACAACCTTTTCGTCGAAGCCACCAGGCGAACCTTGTCACAAAAAACAAGGATACTCCCCAAAATGACAGTAAAAAGATTGTAGATACAGATTTTCGGAATTTTAAATTATGAAATTGGGGTGAAAATTCTCAACACCGCAGTGTATAGGGGTCAAAGTTCCAAACATCGTCTTGACAAAATAAATACATAACAAACAAACAAACAAACAAACAAACAAAAACAACCGAGTGAAAACGGTCGAAAAAAAATAAGGAAATATCTGGAGGCAGTATCTACTATCTACAAAAGTTGTACCAAATGTGTCAAAATTTGAAATGTTAGTACTAAAAGTTATATTTTAACATTTTTTCAGTGTTCTTCAGTGTTTTTCAGTTTTCTAGAACCTTTTTGTTGAGTTCTATTTTGGTCAAGTGGTATGTCTAATACATTAAAAAAGAATTCTTAATAGTAGAAAATTGAACCGCATTTTCTAAAAATATTAGAAATTCAATTTCTAATATTAATAATGCAGACTCTACTTTTAAAAATCATGTTCTAATATTGGAAATCATTTTCTAATATTGGAAAATACGCTATATTAAGGTTTTAATAGTAGAAATAGAAAATTAAATTATATTTTTAATATTAAACAATATTCTCTGATATTTAATCATTTTTATTGCTTTATTATTTTGTTGTGTTATAAGCACAGCCATTACATAGAAAGTGGATGTGCTTGCGATAGCGGCAAAGTTCTTTCTATTCTTTCCTCGATCAATTAAAAGTAAGTCAACTCTTTAGGTCTATTGTCATTGTGATGTCGAAGTGGTTATATATTCAACCGATGGTCATTTTTATTCGCCTGCTATCAATGAGTACACCATTGCCTTACCATATAAGGAAACAGACGTAAGGCTAAACGTGTCTAGTGACAGAACAGAAACCAGTCTTGTGTTAACGGATACAGGTTTAGGTAAGCCATAATGCCCTAGTTACACTACAACTGAATGTCGGAAACCCACCATGGCCCTTTGCAGCGAGAGGAACGAGTCGCAACACGACGCATTGTGACGAAGGCTAAGAACTTCCGGAATCGGAAGATATTCCTTTGAGCTGCATAAATTAGCCGATGAGAGGCGATCTAGAATTAGGAAGCGTTACCTTATAATTAGGAAGCGTTACCTTAAAAGTAGGAAGCGTTACCTTTGAATTAGAAGCGTTACCTTAGAATTAGGAAGCGTTACCTTAGAAATAAGAAGCGTTACCTTAGAATTAGAAGCATTACCTTAGAATTAGGAAGCGTTACCTTAGAATTAGGAACCGTTACCTTAGAATTAGGAAGCGTTACCTTAGAATTAGAAAGCCTTACTTAGAATTAGGAAGGCTACCTTAGAATTAGGAAGCGTTACCTTTGACCAGTAGGCAGGGAGCCAGCCAATAAGCTATTATACTATCAATGGTTTTGCCGTCGTGTACAACTACAAGAATAGTGCAACGTTTTCTTTTATTACCTCATTATCAGATAGTATAACGTGTATAAAGTATAACGTTGGCTCATTCGACTGCTTAACTACGTCTCGAATTCAATCCAGTCTGGTGATTTTTAGTTCTATATAGTCCAGCGTCAAGGTTATGTATGGTCCAGTTTAGCGAGGACTCCTCCAACTGATCGTCCAGTGTAGCGAAGACTTCTCCGGGTAGGCTCCTTTACAAGATATAAGCCTTTAAAGACTGAGTGACCTTGACTTTGGCCTTTCAAGGTCATTCAAGGTCAAATCCAATAGTGTATTTGGACTCCCCACATATGGTTTCATATTAGTGTCTAATTAATAACCATATGTCTATCTCTCACCGTTTAGCTGTTATAGCCACTGGTAAAATTTTCTCCTATCTATTGTTAGGCCAAACAAGTACCCCCCCCCCACACACACACACACACCCTTACCCCTGGGAGATTTTTTTTTCAAAATCGAATGGTTTCCCCGCCCTGGGTCAGAGGGAAGGCTTCGAGCAAAAATGAATAGTTATTTTGTTAACGGACACACAGACAGACAGACATACAAACGCAAAGTAAGAAACTCCACCTTTCAAAGCATGTGCGGGCTTTAATAACGCAGAGTTGTGTTTATCAACTGGTGTACAAAGTATGTTTACAATAAACTGACATTTTTTCCAGCGCTCGAAATTGATTTAGTGCCCGCAAGCAATTAAGTATCCGTTGGGTTAGCCACTCAATTCCGTGAAGAGACCTCTTTTTCGGGTAGCTTCTTGAAACCAAATGTTATCTTAAATAATTACCTTCTTGTAAAATGAAGTTGTGTTTGCCGGGCCCAAGTTTGCAAAGGAGCTCCATGTACTTTACTCAGATTCTCATTTTTTGATTTCATAAATAACGGATATCGCCAATTGTACCTCTCCAAAGTCTGGTTATCTGCGAATCCTATTTTACTGGAATCTTCGTCGGCGGTCCTTCCTGCTCATGTCTGGCTTCACCGGAGATGGTGGCCCATTCCATCCCAACGTTATTAGTCTTGGCGAAAATGAAATCATGCGCATGTTTTTTTTTTTTTTTTGCTTCAAAAGAAGCTTAACAGGAATAAATTGGTTTCCAAATCCAGACAGTCCTAATCCGATGAAAACGGATCGGAGCGACAGGCGCAATCACAGAATCGCTCAAAAGAAATAAAACTTGCTTAATTTGAGAAAAAAAGTAAAAAGAGTTTTGTGGGATTGTGTGAACATATGGAGAGTGTAGAAATGAGGCAACGGGAACAAAAGTAGACCACCCAGAAAAAGAAACTACTTCATGAAAACTACTTATGCACCTCTGACTTAACAAATGAACCATGGGTAATGTATGTATGCAGAGGTAAACCAGGTCCGGATTAAAAACACTTGCCTTTAAACATATAGTTCTTTTAAGTTTGAACTTCCACACTACTTGTGCATGTTTTTGCGTGGCTGCAAACGTTTTAGCATTTGAGGCAATGTCAGTGTTTATTCCATTTCCTATCTCACAAGAATGAAGTCGCTGAAATCGAAATAATGGCAATCGGCGTATAACAAAGACTCGTGTTCAGAAACAAAAAGAACAGAAGTTTCTTTGTTTCTTTTATTTCAGTACCCGAGCACTTGACGCGGAAACAAGGCAACAAGTCAACACAAAAGATACCAACGAAAAAAGGGGTATCACAGTGTACTAAACTGACGGGTAAGATACGGGATAGCAACAGGGAAAGCATTGTACAATGTCACCTTGCAAACAAAAGATCAGAGGAATCACACCCAGACTAACAGATTTGTCTTTTTTTGGTGTCGGGTAATCAAAGACTGCACTCCACCGTTAAGGCATGCTAGCACCCCTGACGGCAACACGAGGTACAGCGGCCCTTTCTATCTTTCTAGGCCCCTTCTGGATCCCGACCACGTTCCCGAACGATGTGGGAGGGCGTGCATGAAAGCCAGATCGCACAAGTGTTCTTTCACGTTTGTATCTTGTCTCGTGCTGCGATCTTTGCCCTGTGGCTTGCAGGAGCAAGTACGGATTCTGCATTGTCTGGAGTGTGTGAGCCTTTGCTCTGAAAGACATGGCATTCTGGCTCCAGAGTGAATTGCCGTTAGACGGTGTGTAGATCCTGACGACACCGGGAACTCGGATACACTTACTAAAGGACGTGCTTGATTGGTGATTACCATGGCATTGGATAATCCAATTATCAGCTATTGGATCACTGCATGTGTCATACTGTATCCCATTCATTTGTATGCTGGTAAGAACATGTATTTTTTTAAACAACTAAATGTACACTGATGCATTCTCACTGATCATATTTCTTAAATATGTCGAAAGAAAACAGATTAGTGTGTATCTTTTACAGTAAGTGACCTCTTTTTTCGTTAGACCATTCTCGATAAACTACATTTTTGTACAACCGCAGATGTAATGGCCAAAGTTAACAGTGACTAATTATAATTCGCTCAGTGCTTTGATCTATGATAATGCTAGCTAAATTGGTGACCCGATCGGAGATATGTGCACATTATTAACGCTGCATTCAGCATTGAGCATATACACTACACAAAAAAGTTAAGGATATTAAATATCCTTAAGTTTTTGTGTAGTGCATATATCCAATGTGGCACGCATAGCATATGTGCATCACACAAAAAAGTTAAAGCTATTTAATATCCTTAACTTTTTTGTGTAGTGTACATCTGTCCACACGTCCGTACTTACAAATATTAGGCCGTGGGGAGGGGGGGGGGGGGTAGTTTACCAAACGTAGAGTGCATGTTGGCATATGTTCTACATTAAAATCGATATAAGATAAGGAATATAATCTGTTTAAGGCCAGCCCAATCCAATAACACCAGGCACACAGTGATATTTAGCGACACATTAATTATTGTTAAATATACTTGAATAGAAAAATAATCCTAGACAATAATCCTCAATGCATACCATATTATGGATTCTTCTTCATGACAGGGCCACATTTCCTTAAGGGAAATGAAATTATGACGGTGAATAGGGTTCTCTAACCCGCGGTAAATAAATAAAGAAACAAAAATGTTGGCATTCAGACAGGAGTTCCCGAATTCCGTTCTTTAACCCATAAAGCAGCCAGCCGCATTGATATAATTCCGAAAGGATATACCAACAATGTTCCGATTTATTGAGTTGGAAAGTCGGTGGCTGTGAGGCATTCCGTTTTCGTTTTATGTTTGCTTCTTGGAACCAACTCTGAGATAACACTCGACAAATGCCTGAAAGCAACCGCCTAACACGGACCAGCGATCGCTTCTTTCCACTGCTTGCCTAATGAGCCTGTGCTCTGTGGCACCAGCTCCGCCCAGACCGCCGGCAAATGTCTGCACTGGATTTCAGCGCCATACACTTCTCCACATAACCACTTACACGTGTGCTGTATATATGCCAAGCCCGTTCTCTGTGATTAACTTCCCTTGGGGGTGCACAGAATATTTTTTTAATGTTTATGACGCTTTGGCTTATGTATTGAGTAAACTAGTACCACATGTAAGATCAAACATATATATTTCACGATTCCTTCCAAAACGATACGTGCTGTACTTATTTACGACATATACAATTCATAAAGTATTCAACGCTGCACGTCTTGCTGTTTTATTCGATCCTTCCTTTTTCACTTTCTTTTTCTTTGTCTGCATCTCTATCTCTTTTTCTTTCTTTGGTTTTCCCTTTGTTTCTTTCTTTCTTCCTCTCCTATTCTCTCTCTTTCTTCCTTCGTTCGTTCGTTCCTTCCTTCCTTCTTCCTTCCTTCCGTTCTTTCATTTTTACTTTCTTTCTTTTTTCTTTCCTCTCATTCTCTTTTGTTTCTTTCTATTTTCTAAAATTTCTTTCTTTCTTTCTTTCTTTCTTTCTTTCTTTCTTTCTTTCTTTCTTTCTTTCCTCACTCCCTTCCTTTCTTTGTTTCTTTATTGTTTGTTTCTCCCTTTTTGTGTTTCTTTTTTTTCCACGAAACGCGTCAAAGGAAAATAAACAGATTCCTGAACAATACAGAAAGAATTCAGAAATCTCCATAATACAGCGCCGATAGATAGTCTGGACTAATTAATCCTTTGTCAAAAAAGCAGTTTCCCATTACAGGCTTCTACGAAAATACGCGGCGTATGACATCGAAAAAAATGTATCCGTCATCTTGTGATGTCAGGAAAACCTGTGCCCCGTTATCTACATCTGAATTAGGGCGTTAAACTTCTTGGAGGCCCGGGAGGGCTTAACAAATTACTTGGCGCTTTTTTGCACGTACATGTACGTGATCGAAAACGCGGGAAAAGGCGCACACACAAGGGACAGCGCCGAGATAATCTTGAAAGATGCATAACCACATGATATGAGAAAATATAGCATATATCGTACCCTCAAATGAATAAAATAAGACTTTGTCACTCCAGGAAAGTGACTATATTTACTTTATTTTTATGTAACTGGATGGTGTGACATGCATTCTCGAAAAAGGTAAAGGAAGTAAAATACTATATTTTATTTACCAAGAGAGTGACAACTGGAAAATAAAATGTTACACGAATATTCTATCATGGCTTCGTAATTCTATCATGGCCTCGTAATGACATTGACCAGTGTGATATCAAAGGTGTGTACTATGTGTTGTGCTAAGTGTCCCAGGGTGCATATTTTAGTTCCCTTTGACCTACGATCAGCCATTTTCAAATTATAGGTCAAATTTGAAAAAGGTGCACTCATGACTATAAAAATAGCTGAGCACTAGGCCAATTGTATCTCATTCAAGCATCATTCATTCTCTACTAGTGTCTCAGAGTCCCAAATTGCAGTCCACTTTGCTATTTGGTCAGCCGTTTCGAAGTTACAGACCAATTTTGAAACAATGCGTACCTAGTGACCCTAAATGACATTGAAGTAATGAGGATCAAAAGTAACCAACATACGTGAAATACTGTGGAGCCCACATTTTTATACGTTTCGATCTACGATTTGCCGTTCCCGAAATATTGGCCATATTTTATTTTTCAATTGGCCACAATGTCAAATGTCAAGCTTTTTTAAAAATAAAGATTAAGTTCCAAAATTCCTAGCAGTAACGTTTGTGTAGATCCTCCCACATGTCACAGGCGCCATCTATGGATTTTGTGTTGGATAAGAATCGTAATTGTAGGAGCATGGTTAAAAGGCGTATTTTTGAAAAATCACAAGTGCACCGATATTTTTGAAAAATCACAAGTGCACCGAATGACCTCCCAAAATAACCTTGAACACTGCAATGACAAAGAGATGAGCCATATAATATTATGTTCTATTAGTACCCCCGAATCCCAATAACTCCTTTTAGCTCTACGATTAACCATTTTCAAAATATTTGCAATTTCTCATTTTCTAACCGACCCCAATGTTGAATTTCATTTTTTTTAATTTAAAATTTTAAAATTAAAAGTTCAAGCAAGTATAACTGTAGCGTTTTTAATATTGTATTTTCGAAAAAAAAAATAGCAAGCGCACCAAATGAACCCAATATGACCTTGAACGTCATATAAGGTCAAAGGTATCCCAAATACCTTCTACTAGTACGATACTTGCACTTTTTCATTCTCACATATTTTCATACATTTTTCATTTGCTTTAAATTTTAAATTTGAAAGTTCGAAGAAGTAACTTTTGTGTGAAATATCACAGGGAACATCTACAGAAAGATCGGTTGAAAAAGAGTATGTAACTCCATGAGAAGTGTCGTTTTGAAAATTCTCTTCCCACATGGTCCCATGTTGAGGAATTGGGAACTTTTGCAAAATCAAAATTAAAAATTATAACATGTATTTTTAAGGTGCCTATGGGCAAAATTCCACAAACGTTTCATTTGCACTGGCGCAGGTACAGTGGGAGGATGGTTTCACTCCCATATAGTCCGATGTGTACGAGGGCGAAAAAATCGTTACAATTAAAATAATAATAATAATAATAATAATAATAATAATAATAATAATAATAATAATAATAATAATAATAATAATAATCAGGCAAAAAAAAAAAAAAAAAATAAGCTGTCTGGGGATATTGTGCAAAGTCGCGTTTACGCAAAGTTCGACGGTTTTTGGATAACGCGCTATTCGCAAGATGACGGCGGCAGACGACGGACGCCTGTGCCACGACACACTGACGTCTATATGGATCAGAAGATGAGCGCTATGAAAGTATCACAATAGTCGCCACATATAAATATATTCATTTTAAGTCACTCCGGGGTTGGTTTTTGCATCTCACCACCAATCAAATACTAGTAATTGGGGGGGTGGGGTGGGGTGTGAGTAGTTATTAGTAGAACCCTAACGTGTGTAGAATTCTTTTGATGTGGCAGGCACAGACTGTCCGCTAAGGTGACCACAACGCGTGCCCATTCCAAACCAGTGATCCAGACAAATCCCAATCGCTATAATTAAACACGTTTTGGTCTTTTGATCATCTGTGGTGGTCGGGGGTGATCGTCGACCACCCGAGGATGGATAAGCGCACGCAAAACTACGGAGCAGGATGCACGGGGCAGAAGCCTGAGAGCAGTAATTAGAAAAGGCATACGCTAACGGCACCCGCAGAGTGATCGCTGGATCTCGAGTACCTGTACTGCCCCAGTTCCAGAGAGAAAACCCAAGCAGATAATCGTGTGATGTGAATATCCTCTCCGTTTCATTCAGAAGAAGTTGCATAAGGCGTTAGGCCAATATCCAACGATAACTAAATGACGGGGGTGGGGTGTGGGGTGTGGGGGTGTGGATAAGGTAATGTTCAGGTTTCATTACATACATGTAGAACCATTGAAGTTGCAATTGTTTCCTCTTTCCTTGATTTTGTCTCCCTCATCTGTGGCAACGAAATGCAATGATATACTAAACGTCACAATTGTGAAAGCGTACAATTTGGATAAAAGCCGTAAGAATGACACAACGTGAGAAATAATGAGATTACAAATATTGCAAATATGTGTTTCCACATTATTTACCCTTTAAAGATTTATTTTATTTATTTATTTATTTGTTCATTTATTTATTTATTGTTTATATATTTATCATTGATTGATTGATTGATTGATTGATTGATTGAGTGATTGAGTGATTGATTGATTCATGATTCATTCAGTTATTGATTGATTAATTTAAATGAATACAATTATACAGGAAACTAGTGTTGCATGCACAAAATCTGCACTTTCGGTCCATGCGCCCTGTTATAATAGTACAATATAAAATATGGCTAAATAAATGTAAAAATAGCATGAACATAGATAAGTTAAATAGATTTTATTTCTTAATATTTGACTGCAATTTACGGCTATAAGTTAAATGTGTTTCCTGGATAAACAAATATATGCATGTAACAGATGTTTTTGCTTTAAATTACAGCACCTGCGGATGACACGCCTACACACATTGCGTTTGAGAATATCACTACGGAATTCTGGGAATGGCATCTACGAGAAAGTCCGGGATTCGCGTCATCCATTGGAATAAGGACCTACGATAATGAGCTGGAAATATTTACGAGGGATACATTCAAACGCAGGAAGGTGCGGGACCACAAACCGGATTAGTATAAACTAGATATTAGTGTGGCAAATTGCTTTAAGGACATGGAGTCTATATGAACGTGACGCTGTCAAGCCCAAATAGAAATAAACACGTTAATATAGACAATTGATATGGACACACACGCTACAGATTCAATAAGCACGCACTGTGTCGCAATAACCTCCAGATGATCTAGACAAGTAGAATGTCAGAAATAATTCAGAATATACATCGTGTCATTCCAATTTTGGTGAGGGGTTGTGGGTGGGTGGTGGGGGTGGGGTGGTGTTTTGTTTGGCCGTAGTACTTAATATTTAACTAAACAGTCGTCTTCCTGCAGCGTGAGCGGGCATTTTTGCAAAACTGTTGAAAAATGTCACCGGGACCTTGACATTGGCCACCAAGGTTAGTTGGGGACAAACAGTTGTAACTGCGACTGTCGACACACCGATCTGGATTTTGACTTGAAGATTACCCAATGCCAGATCTGGTAGCACCGATGAACTCGCCATATGTGATTTCCTATTATTGGTCAATAGTAACTAGGAGTTTGTCAAGTACTGAGTGATAACGAAAATCAGTACAGGAATTCGTATCCATTGGGCTCACACAATCACACCAACGAGTCGCAGAGATGGCACCTACAGATAACATGAGTTATATAAGGCAGGTATATTGGTTAAAGAACTTCGGAATTAATGGGCAGAATAAAGTTTTGAAATTTTTTTTCCAGAAAATTGAGCGAAAAGGCGCATCGCTCTCAAAAACGTCATGCACGAACATTTGTCACCGCTAACTCTTTGTTTTTTTTTAGATTGAATAACTGCGGAATAAACACTGAATTATATTGTGCTAGAATTGAGAATGTGCAAGCCAAAAACAGTGATGTCATATACTAAAAGCACAAAGGATAATACTACATATGTAAATGGCGTTGGTAATTCAAGAAGGCCCCTGAGGATATCTTTTTCCTTGCCTGCATACATGTACATTATGTATTTTGCTCTGCCTACTTTCCACACATATTTACAAGAATTCACAGTCTGATTTTCGCCATTTTCTCTTTAGGTGTTTTGTCGCGAGCTACTCGATCGACTGCGTTCCCTCGAAAGGACTGACCTTCAATGGAAAATGCAGCAGGACTGGGCGGTGTTGGAGGACCAGCTTGTAACCTATACGGATGGATATCGCTGGAGGTCAGTTAAATACTTTGTCTTTCTTGTTCCCTAACAGGAAAGTTACCCATTCAAATGTGTACTCTATTCTTCCACACAGATTGCCACATATGCAATGTGTATACGTTAGTCCCCCCTCTGCGGCGTGTCACACATGCAGACGCCTGTATTTACACTGTCCCTTAAAGGATGTTACTTATTCAAATGTGTGGCCTGTATTCTTCCCTAAGACAATTGTCCTATATTGCATGCCTATAATTTATTATTGTCCTTCTAAGAGATGTCGCACATTCAAAGTGTATATTTTTCATAAGAATATTGTCACATATGAAGGTTTATACGTCATGTACTTCACATTGTCCCTTTAAAGGGATATCACATATAAAACCCTATACTGTACATTGTCCCTTAAAGGGGTGTCACATAGCAGGCCTGTACTTTACATTATTCCTGTAAGGGATGCTACGAGGTCTATACTTGGCATTGTCCTTAAAAGGGTATTGCATGTACAGGACTATACTCTACATGAGGGGTGTCACCCAGCAGGCCTATACTTTAAATTGACCCTATAGGGGATGCCACATATGCAGACGTATGCATGTACTTTACATGCTCCTTAAAGCGGTGTCACATAAGGAGCCTTCAAAGTCGGTGGTCAGTGACTGTGTTATAGGAGTGTTCTATGGACAATATTACTAAGTGTATGTCCACAATCTAGCCGATGCTAAAATAGAAGAGGAGTTCATGTTCTACCCCATGCGTTGATTCCATCGACAAGCGCTCGTTGACTGAAGGTTGAGATGGTCAGAAACAAAATCATCCATTCATTTGCCAGTTTTCCTCAAAACTATCTGGATGGCCGATTGAATAAACGGTATGAATTCATGCACTATTCCAATACTGCTTACGAGGTTACTGAAGCGTGAAGTTTTGCTTGCCTTCTCCTCATGAGTTTCATTGTTTTGTTTCAGCCAAAACAGCAGGAATCCTCTCAACTTTGTTGAGGGAGTTCACAAAGATTTCACCTTCTGGCAGGATTCCATGGAATTCAATCAGAAGGAAGACTTCACTAATTACCTCAGTAGGCTCAGGGGGTTAGTTGCACAGGTAAAATCCACAGCTGCGTAATTTCATGCAGCTTCTTCTAAAAAATTGTGTTAATATTATCAAGCAATAGCAAAACCAGCAGCAGACATGTCTAACACAGCGAGTTAAACATTTAACATTACTGACAAAACCATTGAACCCGAAACCAACCACATAACGTAATACAGCTGTGATTGGATGTGATGCTTTATACCAATGCACAAGTTCATAACACTAGATGCTCGAGAATGTTACTTACACGTAACGTTAAACTTTTCCGTATTATATTTCCCATTTACGTCTGCACAGTGTAGCGTTTGCTTCATGCTCAATTTTATCGTGGTCTATTTATCATTTCCACTGTATTCAGATCCATCAGCAGATTACCTTTATGCAGGCAGCGATTCGTTCGGGATGGACAAACCACATCTACTCAATGGTTAAGTGACACGGGGTCTGTCAGCAGCAAATGCATAATTCTTCACACTTTTGTAATGGTTTCTTCCTTTTGAAGAGATGACGTACGGTATATGTGAAATATCGATCCATTGTAATTGAATTGAAACTATTAAAGATATACTCATTAGTCTTTGTCCTTCAAGAAAAGTAAGTCATGACTCTAAATGAATCACAGTACTATGTGTATAAGCAGTACATGTTTCCAAATACAAGCGTTAATTATCTGTTTGGTATACGGAGCTAATCTTTCATGGCTGGCAATTACTTTTGAATGTACGGTGTGGAAAATATGCCTTACTATTTACAGAATGGCGTGACTGATATCCTTGTGTCGTTATACAACAAAACCCCCATAGAGTCCGCTTTCTTCAAACCCATCAACGGCTCTCTGGATTTCCTTAACATAACCAGCAAGGACAAAGAGAAAATAATCTCAGATGCAGAAATTATTATAGAGGAACTAGTTCTTCCAGCCTACAGGGACTTGGAACAATTTATAGTGCGGGTAACATCTCCCTTGTAAACCCAAACATTTAATAAGACAACGTTTCATTCGTGGTTATTAGGAATACATTATGATAAAGAGTTCATAGTGCTCGATAGTGTCTTATCATTGCCTCTAAAAGATCGGGTAAAGTCGCTTCAGAAACGACGCTGGATATATGCCTATGACGGAGTAATGTTGTACAATAAAATTTTATGATAAAAAAGGAATGTATGAATATTCGTTTACAATGAAAATGTATCATGTATTGTTTGACTCAAATTTTAACATTTGTTGACTGAAATATCTCAGGTTTATCCTTTGGTGTAATCTGTGTAACATAGAAAAGATCTTATAAGTTCGCGATGAGTACAAGAGCTATGTATGACAGAAAAAAATGAAAGTATCCATCACTATGTTTACTTATAGGATTATTTTAATGGAACACGGCCGAATATTAGCATTTCGTCTCTTCGTGACGGCCCGGAGTATTATCTGTCCTGTATCCGTTGGTACCTGTCATATGACCTTTCACCTCTTGAGTTGCATACAGCGGGACAGCGCGCTGTGGAGCGGGTCAACAGAAAACTGCGCCTGGTACAGTAAATGTGTTATGAATGTGGCTCTTGCTCGTTCTGCAATCTTTGCTAGTAAGCATGACGCCGAGTAATAGTAGTAGTAATAGTAGTAGTAATGACAGTAGTAGTAATGACAGTAGTAGTAGCAGCAGCAGCAGCAGCAGCAGCAGCAGAAGCAGCAGTAGCAGTAGCAGCAGCAGCAGTAGTAGTAGTAGTAGTTGTAGTAGTAGTAGTAGTAGTAGTAGTAGTAGTAGTAGTAGTAGTAGTAGTAGTAGTAGTAGTAGCAACAGCAGCAGCAGCAGCAGCAGTAGTGTTTTGATCTATTTGAAACCGATACATTGATTCTGTTACAAAGAAGAAAAGTTAAGTGTTTTTTGAAAAGCATTTAATGGGTCTGTGTACTCTTCTCTGTGTCGTGTCTGAGTCGCTTTCCTTTGCTACCTTAGATACAGAGACGGCTGAATTACAACGGGACGCTGTATGACTTTATGGAACACATGAACACAGCTAATCAGTTTTTTCTCAGATCTCAGGTGTGTGGGCGTACATTATATCTTCAGCATGAATAACAGTATGAATTGTAAAATTTACAAAAAAAGTAATATTGAGAGAATAAATGTTGCATTCTTTGGTGTTTCTAGAAATATGTGGCGAGGCTATGCTCACTGGTGTGTGTCGAATACAGGAGTCAAAGATAGAAGTTAACTATACATGTACAGTACACAAACAGAGAAAACAAAACAGTTCTGTGGACACATTCTGGCTTACCACAGTCTGGCTTAATATATGCGATATGCGAGCGAGCACGCAACGCTCTGGCTTCATTGGCCGCAACACCCGTTGATAGGTGATCGCCTTCCTTACGTGGTAAAGCAACGGAGTACCTCTCAAAAATATAATCACCGTTTAACATCGTCTACAGCGCATTGTGTAAAATGTTCTGAGAAGTGCCCGAATTTAACTCAATGAAAGCAGGCGACCAAGTAAGACTAGATGGCCACTGGTTGAATGTATAACCACTTCGCCGTCACAGTGACGACAGCGCGAAACAGTGGTATGATTGGTTTCGGGTGTCTGACAGGAACTGCTTTTGATTGGCCGAGACATTTACCAAAATCAGACCAAAACGGCTTTGGCCGCCACTGCACGCACAGCTACTTCCAAAGTGAGTAGTAGCTGTGCTCATAGGACAATGTGTGGGCACGGATAGATAACGTATACATTGTACCTGCTCGGTGGCCCAATGGCTAGAGGGCCGGGTAGAGTGACATGTCCCGGTTGTCGCACAGGATATGAAATTACGTGATGTGGCGTTAAAGTGTTGTGTGATTGCACTTCGAGTATGAATAAATATAGATATTATTATATTAAATGTTTGGAGGGGGTGTGACCAATTGTAAATATTTGTCAAAAATTAATATGCGATAGAGCACTCGGAAGGAACATATGTTTAAAAGACGGTCGTACCCCCGTCCCTCCTCCTCCAACAACAACAACAACAAGAAAACCCTTTTGCAGCTGTCTTTTATATTAGTTCATTCTCACTTTTCAGCATGAAATGTTGCGAAGGTACCGCGAAATAATAAATGAGGTGAAATCAAGACTTAAAGGGCTCTTCAAAGTTCCAGTGAAAGATGTCCCGTTGTAAGTTAATGAATGCTGGCCGTGAGTATATTTGGATCGGCTTGGACATGAATTATTGTTCTCAATGTTAACATTTTATTTCAAATATTACGTGGTTTTATTAACGCGTTCGCGGCAATATGCTCATCAAATGTGCTTTATTAGTTTGTTGTTCATCTAACGAAAATTAAGCAAATTGATAATGACAAAAGCCTAATAACCAATATTGTTACATATAGAAAATTACAGATGTGTGCATGCTGGCATCAGCATCTATTCCATTGTAGCTAAAACGAAAAGGGAGTAAAATAATCATTTGCTCTAACGCTTCGTTGCCAATAATGCATGGCACATGCGTAGTCAATTTAGCCCCGTTGTATGATCAAGGTTATCATGATATATTAAAGTTGCTTATTTGACGTTGCCATAAAGCAATCAGCATACAGTTAATAACGAAGTTCTGATGAAAATATAGTGAATGTCATTTTATCCAGAGTGAAGCCAATGCGGTTTGGAGGCCCTGCCGGTGTGTTGGTACCGGATATGGAGGGAGGAGAGCTCCCTGCAGTGTTTTACGCCAACGTCAAAGATCCGCTTAGCAGGTGAAACTGGCAAAACGTTGGGCAAGATTCAAAACCTATGGGAGTGAAAATTTCAAAACTCTACTCCTCCTACAAATCGCTGCCGAAGGTTTCAAACGTCTCGTGATTTTTTTTCCAATGGTCCCCACAAAGGCTACATGTGAATTTAAATCACAAGCTTATATTATTATGTTAAAGAAGACTTGAGCTATAATAGCTTGCTAAGATGGGGTGGACTATGAAATTGCTTGTGATTGGGCAGAAAGTAACAGGAAAAATGTAGCGGACAAAAAAGTGTTCCTAGGCAAAACAACAGTTGTGCCAAAGAAAAAATAAAAGGAAGAAAAGTAACAGTTGGGGTGAGTCACGTTGAAAAAACTAACAGTGTTTTACAAAGTACCAAGGTGGAAAGTTATACTTATGTGACTGTAGTGGCAATAGTAATGGGTACTACTTGGATTTTATTAGTGAATTGCTGATATAAGGGATATGAAATGAACTTTTAAGATTGTCATTTACTTTTCTCACTGATACACTGCTGGTAACATCAATACATATACCCAACCTATAGAGTTGGCAGATAATATTTCAATTTTACCTGATAACACATTTAAAATGTTCTGTGCAGTACATGTACCTATACGAGATTGGTGCAGATTCTGACATACAGTACAGAAGACGCCTATCTAAATCCTTAGAAAAATAGAAACCTCTTTGATCTAAAAATTGGCAAATGCACTTCATATATACACTTAATATGGACTTATTACATTTTCCCGCCACCTTTTTTCTTGTTAGTTTCTTTCCTGCAATCGAAATGCTGAAGTACGATACCATTTTATACATTGTGCCTTTTGTGCCTCACGTCCTAATGGGCGCATTACTTCGGGCGTCCAAATTTCTGCATATATTTTGCCAATGACATAAGCTGAAGCTCAATTTGTTTCAGGCCAATGTGGTCTATGACGGCTTTGGTTTTGCATGAAACCATTCCTGGAAAATATCTTCAGGTGAGCGCAGGTAGCCAATAGCAGTCATATCTGCATATTGCGCGGCCATGCTACGTTTACCACATTTCTGTGAGAATTTCTGTTTAGATTTGTTCCACTTCTGTATGTATTTGCACATTGGTTATCATTGGGATACTGGGAGTATGGGCCGAGTTTATGAAGTAGAACTTTCCGCAATTGTATTTTAGATTACGGCCTCGGACTAAGACGTAGTCTTCATTCAAATTACAGTGTGCTGAAGGACCAGTCTACTAAACGCGTAGCAGTCTGAACCATATTAAGCACATGCCTACATAAGCACATGTGCCGCTTATGTATAGTTATTGTGTGTTGTTCGTAAACTCTGCTGATCTTCGTTGCTGTGCTAGTTCAAATTAATATACGTGATTATATTTCAGTGTAAGATCTCTTGTGGCCAAACTTTATCTAGTTACAGCCAATCGTTAACTCACTGAGGCGGAATCTGACCACAAACGCTTGTCTACAGATTTTACAGATTGGCCCATGTTAATGTTACTATGCTGTTAGATCCAAATAAACATGCATACACAATCTTCCGTAGATTACAGGCATATTGCGCTCATTTTTCAGATTTTGTACGAGAGGAACCAGAGTTTTCCTGATTTTAGGAAATATAGAGACTATCGTAACGTGCATTCAGTTCCCTTCCTTTTCCCGACATACAGTGCGTACATTGAGGTAAGAAACAGCATAGCATAATGAGCTACCAGGACCGTGTCTTATTTCTATCAGTAGGCAGTCAGCTAATGTACAGATAGCATACGCTGAAGATATATATCTGCATATAAAATCTAGCCAAAACTACTTATAAGAACAAATGCCTACTCCCGTGTTACTGAACCTGTAATAAAGACCACCTGTGTATAAGGACCAAATTCTGTTGATCACTCATTGGGGTCTGTCTGTATGGAGGTTTCATCATGCATACACATTAATAGCATTAACCATACCTTTCATTGCACATGTGTCAAGGTACATTGTACATGCTATATACTAGATACAGATCCACTATAGGACGAAGATAGCGGAAGGCAGAATAGCGTCAGTGTACACACTGGTTTAACACCGTATGGATTTCAGTCGGGATTAATTTATTTTCAGGGATGGGCACTATACTCGGAAGAACTGGGGCAGCAGATGGAGATGTATTTGCACCCCCATGATGCGTCAGTATTACCACACACAATGGATCATTTCGACCAGCGAACCATACAGTGAAACCTGTCATTAAGACCAACTGGGAAATAGGGACACCCTGGCAATTAAGGACAGCTACTTCAGTCCCTAGGTTTATTCATTGCGTAGAAATGGACCTGAGAAATAAGACCACCTCGGAATTCAGGACAGTTTTTGACAGTCCCTTGGGTGTTCCTAATTCCCATGTTCCACTGTATTTGAAAATGCATGTAACACTAGTCTGGTTTAAGCTGTCTGGAATCACCGGGGAAAGGTTATTTTGCTGATCATAAACCTTGAAACTGAGTCGTGATCCGGTGGTGAAAGGACCTGTGCAAGCTCAAATTTGCTAACATTTCCATTTGGTTCTGTGTTTATATTTCTAAGGAATATAGCGTGTGTTTAATGCCGCTCCAAACTGCCGTTGACTCATTGGAAACTAATAATAAGTAATATAAACCTAAGTCCAAAGGTAGAATGGTGTGGCATTACCACTTTGCACCATTTTAACCACGGTGTGCCTGTTTTTTGTCTGTAGGTACGGACAGCTATATTCAGAACTTCAAAAAGCCTGCGACATGGTTGTTGACACTGGAATCCACGGATTAGGGTAAGCAAAGATTGCAAACACCACCAATTGGTGCTAATAACTGTAGAGTTTATCGGTCGAGGCTTCACTTAATCCGATACAAACATGACCATTTTGCAATATTTAAAAAATAATCCAGCTATTACAGCATCGAAGTGCTTTTTGTGATCTTCCCCAGATGGACGTTTAATCAGGCTATGGATTACCTAAGCAACCAGACAGCTAGTCCTCCCAGTAGCTTGGAGGTAGATATACGGCGGATCATCACATTCCCTGGCCAGGCCCTAGCCCCCGGCTACGGGAGGATGAAGATAAACAAGCTACGGGAAAGAGCCCGCCAGGAATTAGGTGAGTGCTGGATTATTGCCGCTGTACTGTTTAAACCTTTCATATTGCAGGTGGACGATCGTGTGAAGGGGATGGTGGATTGATTGGAGGTTTGTCCTGAAATGTGACCATAAGCTGTCTATCATTGTCTTGGGGCAATGACCCTTGAGACGTTGACTAAGGTGTTGTTGCTCTAAATTAACATTTTATGCCAAGATGTTTCTTCGTTTACTTGGACTTGTTACTTGGAGGGGTTTTTTTTTTTGCAAAGACGGTGCTCCTTCTTACTGGCTGCTATCGACAGGCCACTCTCTAATTTGATAAAACATTAATTTTGCACGCTACTGTGATTGTATTTAGTTCTCCCTTCTTAAAAAGCGTCTATCTATTATGACCATCATAATGAGAGTGGCCTTGTCAGTGGGGCTACTGTCTCTGTTTTAAGTAGTTTGACCTCACAACACTTCCTCGAATTTTGGCTAGCATGCTATAATAGAATAAACATGACAATCCCCACGACGACAACGACGACGGTGATGATAATGATGATCACGACGACAAAACGATAATGATGACGAAGGCACCGGTGATGATGCACTACTACTACTACTACTACTACTACTACTACTACTACTACTACTACTACTACTACTACTACTACTACTACTACTAGTACTGCAGCTGATGCTCTTGCTGCTGCTTCTACTACAACTCATACTAGTACTAAA
>JAAUYG010102826.1_pt1 | contig 20445 bp, 16 predicted proteins | sample 7278091 | NCBI WGS metagenome assembly JAAUYG01 (sample SAMN14350201, study PRJNA611818) | marine sediment metagenome | isolation source: surface marine sediment (0.6m) | place: French Polynesia: Moorea | collected 2018-08
ATCACATCTTCCTGGGGATCAAAACTATCGTGATTAACTCCTACTAGCAAGGTCTTGACCTTATCTGGATCTTTAGTGGGTGCAGATATCACAACTCTTTTTGCTCCTGCGGTGAGATGCTTTCCTGCTCCTTCATGGGTGGTAAATAGCCCAGTACATTCGATTACGTAATCTACTTGGTATTTCCCCCAAGGCAGTTCTTCTGGATTTTTTACAGAAACGCAGGGGATATATTTGCCATTGACTACAATGCCGTTTTCCTGTGCCTCTACACTACCTGAAAAACGACCATGAGTAGAATCATACTTGAGAAGATAGGCGATCGCTTCGGTCGGGACAAGATCGTTGATACAGACGAATTCTATGTTCGGATTATTGAGTCCAGCGCGAAATACTAACCTGCCAATGCGCCCAAAACCGTTAATCGCTACTCTGACGATTGCCATTGAGAATACTCCCTACTAGGTTGGTGTTTATGAATAAATGCTAGTCAGCCCCTAATGTTGCTCAATTGATATTTTTCTTCAATGGGGCTTTATCTTTATTAAATCGGTAAAACTTACTTTTTAAATACTCAAATAATTAAAAAAAAATTAATTAATTGCTCAAATGTTGAGGGTGAACAATTATAGATTTTCTTAATACGAAATCATGAGAATGTCTAATTCTATAACTCAGTCAATCAAGGCGATTACTTTAGATATCACTAATAATAAATTTAATTCTTAAAGCTATTTAATCCTTGAGATCTAATTTTACAATTAGACTTACAAATTTAAAGTTTTACAATATAGTAAAAGATTACTTTAAAATAACAATCAGTGGTATAAGTAAATTGACAGATCAATCAAAGCAATCTCCCCAATTACCCAAATTACCCACCTCAGCTATTGAGTCCGATCAAAGCTTACAGGCTCAAACTCAGCGATGGTTTGAGTATCCAGTCAAAGCTCAACCTCACCATACAGACTATGCAGGAAATGTCTGGCACGGTACATATTTAACCTGGATGGAAGAAGCGCGGGTAGAGTATTTGCGGTCTATCGGTATTGAGTTTGCCGATTTAGTGGCTTTGGGTTGTGATTTGCCAGTAATTGAACTATCTCTGCGCTATCATCTACCAATTCGCCTGGGAGTGTCAGCCATAGTCAAAACTCGCCTTATAGAAACTAAAGGTGTCCGCATTAACTGGGATTATGAAATTCAGTCCTATGACAGACAAGAATTATTTGTGACAGGAAAAGTAGTTCTAGTGGGAGTAGATCGTGAGAAAGGTAAAATCATGCGTCAACTACCGCCCGCATTTCAAGATGCTTTAATTAAACACGCTATAGTCTAATTAAGGTCACGGCTATATTACCGCCAAAACAAACGTCTACATCAGTTCCAGGAGTGCGATCGCGTTTAGCATATTCTCCTTGGTAATAATACGTATTTTCTTGGATGCGAAACTTTACGGGTAAGGGATCGATGCTAGGTTCACACAAGACAATTTTAGGTTCAGGCTGATCTGATTCTAGATGGGGCAAATTAACGTTCCAAAAATTACCAGGAGGTAACGGACGAGACAACAAATCCTCTAACACTCTACCCGTCCAGCGAGTTGCCACCTGCCAATCAATTACTAGAGGTCGTTTAATCCAATGAGAAATAGCAATGCCAGGAATCCCATGAATAGCAGCTTCCCTAACTGCGGCTACCGTACCCGAAATATAGACATCTGTGCCAAGATTTCCTCCAGCATTGATACCCGATAAAACTAGCTTCGTATTTTTGGCTATTTGGTTAATTGCCATGCGAGTACAGTCAGCAGGAGTACCTTCTAAAGCATACTCCTTAGCCGACCTTTGCTCTAGCTTAATTCCTCGATTAGTAGTAACCTGATGTCCACAGCCAGAATACTGTTGATCGGGAGCAACAATAATACTTTCTCCTACAACAGCTTGTTGCAGGGCACGAATACCAGGAGCATCAATACCGTCATCATTAGTTAAAATAATCGTCATTTATGTTATTGAAAATATATTTTGCGACTGGATTACTGATTACTGTCCCAAGTAAGCTTCTAGTACCGACTCATTATTTTGAATCTCTTCTGGTGTACCTTCTGCAAGATTTGTACCTTCTGCCAAAACCCAAACGCGATCGCACAAGCTCATAATCACATCCATATTATGTTCAATCACCAAAAAAGAAATCCCTTGTTGATTCCAGTTCATAATATGTTCACAAATCTGATTAATCAAGGTGGGGTTAACCCCTGCAGCTGGTTCGTCCAACAAAATTAATTTAGGATTGGTCATTAAGGTACGAGCCATTTCCAACAGCTTTCTTTGTCCTCCAGATAATGCTCCAGCATAATCATCAGCCTTAGATGCTAACCCCACAGACTCCAAAATATCCATTGCTCGTTCTTTATTTTGTCGTTCTTCTGCTCTCAATTTTGGTTGCTGAAACCAAACCTTGAAAAAATTCTCCCCTGTCTGATTTGGTGTCGCCAACAACATATTTTCTAAGACTGATAAACGAGAAAGTACCCTAGCCACTTGAAAAGTGCGAATAAAACCCTGAGTAGCAATCCTATGGGGCGGTAAATTATGAATTGGCTGGTTATCAAACAAAATTTTGCCACTATCAGGCTTAATAAAATTAGAGAGCAAATTAAACAAAGTCGTCTTTCCTGCTCCATTAGGACCAATTAATCCTGTAATACTTCCGTGATTAACTTCTATATGAGCATTATTTACTGCTTTGATGCCACCAAAGCTCTTAGATAATTTTGTAGCCTTGAGTAAAGAGTCTGCCGATGAATCTTGTTGCACTATTTTTTAATTGTTAAATAATATATTTATCCATTTAGTAATTTATCTAAAGTACCAAAAATATTTCTATCCCTATCTAAACCAAATCAAACAGAATGACAACTAAGTAAGTGTCCAGTATTCAACAGACATTTAGTTAAAGAAAAATTAAGGTAGTAAATAGAATGGAGCAAATCTTAGTTCATTAATGACTCAGCTAAAATCACAGCGTAATCGTACCAGTTTAAGTTCAGAGGGAACAGAGGAATTGAACTCTCGTATATCGCCTTGGATGGCTAAAATAATCTATCCTCTAGGATGTTATTTAGTTTTACCTCTTTTCTTTGGCAAAATACAAATTACGGGACAAGAAAATATTCCTTTACACGATCCGGTAATTATTGCGCCGACCCATCGCTCTCGCTGGGATGCTTTTATTGTGCCTTATGCTGTAGGCAGATTAGTTAGCGGCAGAGATTTACACTTTATGGTTACTGCTGATGAAGTAAAAGGATTGCAAGGCTGGGTTATTCGCCGTATGGGGGGATTCCCTGTAAATACAGAACGTCCTCAACTCAATAGTATACGTCACAGTATTAAACTATTGAAGCAAGCTCAGGAAATGTTGGTAATTTTTCCTGAAGGGGGAATTTTTCATGACCATCAAATTCATCCCCTCAAAAGAGGAGTCGCTTTAATTGCCTTACAAGCTGAAACAGACAAATCGAACAGAAGAGTTAAAATATTACCTATAGCAATTCGCTATAGTAAGCTAGACCCCACCTGGGGAACAGATGTCAAGGTAAACATTGGTTCACCTATAACGGTAGCTGACTACCTTAGTAGTTCATTACGAAAAAGCTCTAAAACCCTAACTATAGCTTTAAAAGAAAGTTTGCAAAAACTGTATAAAAATTATGAAATGTGACAATGATAAGTATAAAGCTTAAGAGAGAGGCTTAAACAAACGTAAATAAAATTTCCAATTTACTATAGGGAAACTTTAAATGCTATGAGATTTGACATAATAATACTGATTAATGAGTTTATAATGTCGGCTTAAGAGTCGATAAATGTCAAGATTGTTCGATCACTTTTTGTATAAAAGCTCCTAGTGGTCGTCTGTCACAAAACGTAACCAAAACTCCAATAGAATGGAGTACGTTCAATAGCTGAAAACATCCATGTCACATCCTGAGCCTAGAATTCAATGCTCGAATCATCAATGCGGAGCGTCTAATAAACTAGAAGCTCTTGTTTGTCATCGATGTAATACGCCAACGATCAGACGCTATCTATGGAGCAATAAAAAAGTAATTTCTAACGATCAAGAGCAAACGTTAATTAATGGGAGATATTTAGCGTTAAGCACTCAAATATTTCTGGATACTCAACCAAGTAAGCCGCCAGTAACACCTGAAGAAGTTCCTCAAGACATTGTTGCTTATCTGCAACTTTTTCCTTGTTATCCTCATGTTCCGCAAGTCTACGGCTTATTAGATGGTACAGATGCTTGGTTGTTGGATTATGGTACTGTACCTAGCAATGTTTCTGGAAAATTAGATTACCCTGAGCAACTTATTCCAGAACTTAGATATTTATGGCCTAGTGCAACGGCTCTTCAGCAACTTAACTGGCTGTGGCAAATAGCCAAATTATGGAAACCTTTATCCAGTAAAAAAGTAGCTTCCACTTTACTCAATCCAGATTTAATTAGAATTAATGGGCAGGTAGTGCAAATTCTGCAATTGCAGTCTGACGAAGATAATCAACTCAGCTTGAGAGAGTTAGGTGATTTATGGTCGCAGTGGGTAGAAGATGCCAATCCTAGTATCCAAGATATGTTAGAACAGCTCTCTGCCCGTCTGGAGACAGGTATTATTGAAAAAGTTACTCAAGCGATCGCTGTATTAGATAGAGCTGCTAATCAATGTAGAAAAGCTCAACAGTACTCTTATCGGATTTATGCCCTCAGCGATTCAGGCCCTAGTCGCAATAACAACGAAGATGCCGCTTATCCTGTTTATAATCAATCAAATTATATTCCTGCATCAGAAAATTCTTTGGCTATTGTATGTGATGGAGTAGGCGGTCATGATGGCGGGGAAATTGCCTCTCAAGAGACAATTAGGTATCTGCGGAGCAAAATATCCAAACTAGCTCTAGAGGAACACAGTCATAGCCCAGAAAAAGTATTGGTCAAATTAACCAAATACATTAATGGGACAAATGATATCATTAGCCAGCGCAATGATACCGAACAGCGTCAAGAAAGGCAGCGTATGGGTACTACCTTAGTAATGACTCTTTCCTGCGCTCACGAGATGTATATTGCTCATGTGGGCGATTCCCGCATTTATTGGATTACTTCTAATAGCTGTCACCAAGTAACCATTGATGATGACCTCGCCTCGCGAGAAGTTCGCTTAGGTTATGCTGTCTATCGAGATTCTTTACAATACCCCTCTGCTGGGGCTTTGATTCAAGCTTTAGGAATGCGGGATTCAGCAGCACTTCATCCTAATTTGCAACGTTATATAGTTGATGATGACTGCATCTTCTTACTTTGCACAGATGGTCTGAGTGATTTTGACCGTGTGGAACAAAATTGGCGACACAAAGTATTACCAGTATTAGAAGGTAAGCAAGATCTAGTTAGTGCAGTTAAAGATCTAATTGGCATCGCTAATAATAAAAACGGACATGACAATGTCACAGTAGCTTTAGTTCACTGTCAAGTAACATCTCAAGCTGATGCTTCCAAGATGGTAGTTTCTTGGTCGGATGTCGAGTTTGCCATGAGGGAATCTTCCTTGTGGTCTGATACTAATTTGACTAATTCAATTGTGACAGACTCTAATTCTGTTGAAACTCCCCCAGCAGAAACCGCCATACCAGAAGAACAAATTGGCGAGCCATTATCGATCAAAAGTCAACCGAAATGGTTAAAACCACTAATTTTATTTTTGATTGTTTCTCTGGTCAGTGGATTAATTGCGCTTTTCTTAGTAGAAAAATATTTTCAAAAACCAGATAATTCTAATCCCGCTGTGGATAGTCATTCTAATCCCGCCGTGGATCTCAAGAATCAGAAGTAATTCGACCAGATAAGTAATAAATTTACGCCAAATGTTTTGGTACGATGGTAAGTTAGTTGATTTCAACCAGCTACATTTAAAGATTAATGAGCCAGGATTGCTTTATGGAGCAACAGTATTTACTACAATGCGAGTGTATGAAAAGTCTTTACAACATCCGTTAACTAGTTGGCAAGCACATTGCGATCGCATTAGTCAAAGTATTCAGACGTTTAATTGGCAGCAACCTAATTGGCAAAGACTGCAACAAGGAGCAGAATTACTATTAGCTCACTTTCCCATTCTGAGAATGGTCGTATTTCCTGATGGCAGAGAATGGATTACGGGTCGAAATCTACCACCTGACTTAAAACAACGTCAAGCTCAAGGAATAACTGCCTGGGTCGCTATAGAACCTCTATTTAAGCGAGATTTAGCTCAACACAAAACTGGTAATTATTTAGGGGCTTATCTAGCCCGCAATCAAGCTCTTAACTTCAATGCCCAAGAAGCAATCTTAATCGACCATCAAGGTAATTGGCTCGAAACCAGCACTGGTAATCTTTGGGGATGGCGAGATAATTGTTGGTATACTCCCAGTTTAGATTTAGGAATTTTACCAGGTATAGCGCGATCGCGCTTACTTAATTTTCTTCAGAACAATAACATCAATATTAAAGAAAATATTTGGACTTATGAATTTGTCAAAACACTCCAAGGGATCTCTTACTGCAATTGTGTAATAGAAGTAATCCCAATTAAAAAAATTCTCTATTCAGAAAATTGTATGGACTATTCTATCGTTAATTTTCCCCAGACTTTAAGTAGCCGTTAATTCAGTAACAATTCGCTCAATTTCTTGAACAGCATGATTAGGATTACTTTCAGCATAGGTTGCCATTAATTGTTCCATTGCCGAAACTTCATGACTAATAGCATCTAAAGTATCTTGTATTGGCTGTAGCTGTTGCTCATAAAAATCAATCTGAGACTGTACCTGAACAACATTAAGATTTAACTCCTGCCAAATATTTTGTTTCTGGACTATATCTAACTCTAATTCACCTTTTTGAGTCTTCTGCTGCTCAAGCTTGGATTCTAATTGTTCAATACTCTGTTCTATTTGGGCTACCTCTTGAACTAACTCTTGCTGTTGCTGCTGAAGCTTTTGATATTGTTCCTCTAAACCTTGCTTAATTGGTGCTAAATCAATATCTTGAATCTCAGAATCAAAATCAAAATCAATTATTCCTTGACGACGTTTTAAAACTCTCGAATGTTGTAACAAAACCTGGTGTCTTTCTTTCAAAGAACGACGTTGACCAACTAAAGTTTGATCCAGCATTTTTTTTGCTTCCCGTTCATCTGCTAACTCTTGCTCTAAAGTCAAGCGTTCAAATTCTCCCATCTGAGAAATCTTGGCTTCTAGTTCTTCTACAGCTTTACATTGCCAACCCAATTCTTCTTCTTGGTCGTTGACAAATCGAGCTACTTTTTCGAGGTCTTTTTTCAGGTTGTCGACAATTGCTTCCAAATTTGGCAAAGGCATATTCTCCAACTCCTGGAGATCAATTTTCTGTAAACTACTCGAATCAGATTCAGAGCCAGTCAACATTTGTAGCATATTGTCTTGAGCTTCTGACTGTAAATTAAGAAATCGAGTTAGTTCTTGCTTAACCTCTAAAGATTTATGTTCAATCCCTAACTGTTGTTCTGTCTGGGCAATAGAAACTATTAAAGATTGCACTTTTTGTTTTTTCTCAGATAATTCCGCTGCTGTGCGTTCTAATTCTTGACGTTTAGTTTGAATGTCTTGAGAACTTTGTGCTAAATTTTGCCAATGAGGCTGAAGAATCTCTTGTTGGTTTTTGACTGCACCCGCAGCTAAATCTAATTTGTTTTTCAGCAAACCACCAGAATTAGTAGCAGTGGCTAAAACTTCTAGTTGTTGTTTGATTTGAGTGGCTTGAGCTTCATCCAAAACTCTAGATTGTCTAATTTGCTCTTCTAGTTGTTGTTGCTGTCCCTTCAACTGCTCCCAAGCACCTTGTAGTTCAGCACTTTTAGCTTCAAATTCGGCTCTTGTTTTCTCTGTTTGTGCTTTAGCAGCAGCAATTTCCGACCGCTGTTGTTCAAACTGTTTAAACTCCTCTTCCATCTGTTCAACTTGTTCGAGGCGGTTTTCCATCTCGATTTGTCGATGACTCAACTCTTCACTTTGAATTGCTAACGACTCTTTCCACTGCGCAATTTCTTGTTCTTGATCTTTGGTTTTTTCTAGAAGGCGAGAAAAATTTTTTAAAACACTAATAATTTTTTGGGAAGCTAATTCTATTTTTCCTTGTATCTGACGGTTAACTCCCAAATTAACAATAATCAAAGCTCCATCGCCAAAATCATTAGCTTCTTCAATAGCTATTGATTCATTGCCAACAATACTCCAACTCTGATCATTGCGTTGACAGGCTATAAGCTTAAGTTTTGTTTCTACGCCGCTCATAAACCCTTTACTTTGTTTTTGTATTTCTGCCAGATATAGCACTCTTGCCGTCCCCTTGATTTTTTCTGTGCTGAAACTCAGAAAAATTAAGCTTCTCTAGTTTACTGTCGATTTATTAAAATATCCAGATTAGATTCAATCATCTAGATTAAATTGAAACTTCAGACATTATTGTTGGACATTGTTTTAAAATTTAACGATTTTAATATCTCCAGCATAACCATCATCAGAATTGGTTGCCAAGGTTTTTTTGTGTTGCTTACCTTTTTCATGGCAATTAAAAATTTTCAACTTATTTAGCAATGGATAAGGAGCTTGCTAATGCTTTAAAATTCAAGACCAATATAGCTTGTGATTTGAAGCAAAAATACCTTGGATTTTGAATCTCTAGATTAAATTTAAAGTAACTTGGGAAAGTAACTCGAGATTAATTCTCAAACAAGCTGACTATCAGATAGTAAACTAAGCTTAATCATTGATCTTTATCTTTAATAGGGGTAATAAGGGTTTGTATAACTAAAGATCGATCGTCATCTAAATCTGACTAAGCTTAAAACGGCTAACTGTAGAAACAAACCTTATATAGATAGGTGTTGATAATGACGTGGCGATTGGTCAAAAAGTAGAGTATATTCTGAAGCGGAGAGGTGTTAGCTTAACGTATTTACAGATTTTATCCAAACAATCAATAAAATCTGGGAAATTAAACTTAACCTAGTGGTTTGGCAACCGCATTTTTTAGGTTTAAATGGAAACAAATTACGTAATATGCTGCAATACTCTCAATTTTGCCGATAAACTTAAGTTTATATGCTGTTAGCTAGCAAAGATTTTAGTGTTCCTATTTTAAAGACAGCTTCATCTAAGATGATAGTCATTTGTCTTTATCTTTTAACCGTAATAAATTGTTAGTTTTGAGGGAAAATATCTAGGCAAAACCAAGTTATTAACTTGGCTCGAAATTCAGAGTAATTACTAAGAAACCTAGATAGTTCATATTGATCGTAAGAAAGTAAGTAATCACTAATAAATAAAGAGTTGTTCGACTTTCAAAGATTATTTTGACTTTCAGAGATTATTATAGATTGCCAAGTAGACTTTAATTAAAGTATGACTTTTCGTAAATAGCGTGTTATGAGCAAAGTTCTAATCGTAGAAGATAGTTTGGCACAAAGACAAATGATTTCAGATCTCTTGAAGGGTAGCGGTCTTAAAGTAACCGTTGCTTGTGATGGAGTAGAAGCCTTGGAGCATCTAGAAACATTTAACCCTGATATTGTGGTCATGGATATTGTTATGCCTAGAATGAATGGCTATGAACTGTGTCGTCGTTTGAAATCAGACCCTAAAACTCAAAATGTTCCTGTAGTTATGTGTTCTTCTAAAGGAGAAGAATTTGATCGTTATTGGGGGATGAAACAAGGTGCAGATGCTTATATTGCTAAGCCTTTTCAACCAGTAGAATTAATTGGTACTGTCAAACAGTTACTTCGAGCCTAGATCAACACTGTTGATAATGCTAACCAGCAATAGATCAGCAGTTAACAGCATAATTATAGAGAACAGAATACTATGTTTAGTAACCCTGAACTATATACCGAGAGTGGTTTAGATTTATCCTTAGACATACAGCCATTAGAAAATCCAGAAGGAGAACTTCATCTTCGTTTTTACCTAGCATCAGGCGAAGCTTGTGCTTTCCCTGCTACTGGTATTGCTGAAGTGATGCAACAAACGCCAGATCAAATCGCGCCAATTCCTAATGCTTCTCCTCTATTATTGGGAACAATAAATTTGCGAGGAAAAGTGATTTGGGTGGCGGATTTAGGTCAATTTTTAGGAGATAGTGGAGTCCTCAAAACAGACCGTCCCACAATTCCTGTAATCGCGATCGAAGATCAAGAGCAAATATTGGGTTTGGCAATCAGCAGTATTGGAGATATGGATTGGCTAGATGTAGAGCAACTGGAAATATATAATTCCCCATCAGACAGTATGGCCCCTTTTGTTCAGGCGCAATGGCAAACTGAAGACGAAAGCGCTCAAATTATCAACTTATTAGATCCGGCAAAGATCTTAAGATCTGCACGATGGGCTACCTAAGACTATTAAATGGTGAGAGTAATTAATTATACACATAAGTTAAAACTTATACTTGTTGACCAATATAGAGAAAACATCATTTGCTCATGGGAGTTTTCTTATTTCTTATAAAAATAAACAGCCATAGAAGAAGTCAAAACTTAAAGTAACTAACTATCAAGACTAGCGCAAGCAACAAAAACTTAGATTTATTTGGCAAGAAGCACATGGCATCAGGAACTAATTATTCACAAGAATACGGACAGGCAGAAAAAGCCTATTTAGAAAGTGATTTTGCTCAAGCAGCAGCAATAATCGATCATTTAGCTGAAGAATTCCCCGACGATCCAAATGTTTTGTTGCTGCGGGGTCATATCTATTGTTATGGATTTCAAAACTATGAAGTTGCAAGACAGCAGTATGAAAGTGTACTAGAACTAAGTGAAGAACAAGATTTACTTGATTTTGCTCATAGTGGTATTGAACAAGTAGAACAACTACAGCAGCAGTCAGAAAACTCAGAATTAGCCTTTGATGAAGGTGATTTTGAACTAGCAGAAATGCTTGATGATGAAAGTATTGATGAAACAGAAGATTCTATCGGAGTTGATTTTCCTGAGGAAGAAGAATTTGATAGTCAAGATTTTGAGCTTAATCAAGATTATGATTCTGACCTTAATGATGCAGCTTTAGATTCAGATATTAATCACGATTTTATTCCCCCAAGACAAGATTCATTAGGTAATCCTTTCTCTTCTGAAGTTGAAGCCAACTCTGAGAATTTAGCATCGATTAATGAAGACAATAATGCGGGAGATCCTTTTGCTCAATTTGCTCAAGAGCCATCTCAGGTATCCGAGGATTTACCAGCAATAGAACAACTTGGGATTCATCATAGCTCAACTTTTATGGTGGATTCAGAGGATGAAGAAGGTGATATTGCTGAATATACGGATGAAAATTTTGTAGTCAACCAGGGTGAATACGAAAACGACTATGATGATAGTTCTGAATTAGAGATTGATACAGTTTTGACCGAACCTTTCTCTATGGAAGGAAGCGAAGATTATAAGATGGAAGATGTCCCAGAACAAGAAGAGTTAGATTATCAAGATGAGCTAGAATTTGATGAAATTGATAGTAGTTTCTTTGATCTTGAAGAATTAGAACAAGGCTTACCAGACACTGGCTTGTTTAATGTCGCTGAAGATTCTAGTAATTCTAGTTTGAGTATTTCAAATGATTTGGCTGCGGAATCTAGTGAAATTAATCTAGAGGAAATTGCTATTAGTGAAGCAACTTCAACTTCCACTACATCCTTTGTAAGTGTGCCAGAAGATCCCCAAATAGATGTTAAGCAAGGAGCATTAGGAGGTTTTATTAATGCTCCCATGCATAAGAAACAGTTAATTATGGCTGGAGCTACAGGAGTAATTTCAGCGATCGCTGTTTTTGTAATTGGAACAGCTGGCTCTAGTGTACTAAATTCTGAAGCCGAAAAACCTTTTGAAGGGGCTAAAAACAGTCTCATATTAGGTTTGATTGCTGGAGCTAGTAGTTTTGGAACAGCAGCAGTATTGGGTAATTTAACTGCTAAACATGTAGCTAAAGCTAGTCAAGATTTACAAACTCAGTTTGACGATGTCTATCAAGGAAATCTTAATGCTAAAGCGACCGTCTATGCTCAAGATGAATTTGGTCAGCTAGCTAATGGTTTTAATCGCATGACTAGAGTAATTTTAACCACTACCCAAGAAGCTCAAAGAAGAGCTGAAGAAACCGAACAGGCAAAAGAAGATCTTCAACGTCAGGTAATTCGTCTACTAGATGACGTTGAAGGTGCAGCTAGAGGAGATTTAACTGTACAGGCAACTGTCACCGCTGACGTATTAGGAGCAGTGGCTGATGCCTTTAACTTAACCATTCAAAGTCTGCGGGAAATTGTCCGTCAGGTAAAAGAGGCTGCCGAGCAGGTAAACAAAGGTTCTACCGATAGTGAATTATTTGCACGTAATCAGTCTAGCGAAGCGTTGCGGATGGCAGAAGAACTGGCTGTAACCTTGAATTCGGTACAGATGATGACTGAATCTATTGAAAGGGTGGCAGACAATGCTCGTGAAGCAGAAGAAGTAGCCCGTTCGTCCTCGGTAACTGCTCTTAAAGGCGGTAAAGCAGTAGAACGTACCGTAGCGGGAATTTTTCAGATTAGGGAAACAGTATCAGAAACAGCCCGCAAAGTTAAACGGTTAGCCGAAGCATCTCAAGAAATCTCCAAAATTGTCCTCTTGATCTCGCAAATTGCTGAAAGAACCAACCAACTTGCTCTTAACGCATCAATTCAGGCGGCAAAAGCGGGCGAAGCTGGTCGGGGTTTTGCGGTGGTTGCTGATGAGGTCAGACAGTTAGCAGATAGATCGGGTAAATCTTTAAAAGAGATTGAGCAAATAGTGCTACAAATTCAAAGTGAAACTGGGTCAGTAATGACCGCTATGGAAGAAGGTATCCAAGAAGTAATTGACGTAACTGATAGAGCAGAACAGGCAAAAACTGCCTTAGAAGATATTATTCAGGTATCTAATCGAATTGATACTCTAGTACGATCAATTACTGCTGATACCGTTGAACAAAGAGAAAACTCTCGTGCTGTGGCTCAAGTAATGCAATCTGTAGAATTAACTGCCCAGGCCACATCTCAAGAATCCCAGAGGGTTGGTGGTGCGCTACAAAGTCTTGTAGGCATTGCCCGTGGTCTTTTGTCTTCTGTAGAAAGATTCCGTATTGATAAAACCGAAGAATAAAACTGCAAAATCACAGACAGTTTTTTATCTTGCTTGTGCTGTTAGACTCAACAGTTATTTCTTTCGTCGGCTTTGGTTTTATGTTTCAATAGAAATCTGCGTCTTTATTTAAAAACTACTCTATGTGTGCCGAAAGAACCTTACCTAAATTTGATGCTACTTCTGTCAAGATTACTAAAGAAGAAGGATTTGTTCTCTATGAAGATATGGTTTTAGGACGCTTATTTGAAGATAAGTGTGCTGAAATGTATTATCGAGGCAAAATGTTTGGTTTTGTCCACCTTTATAATGGTCAGGAAGCAGTTTCTTCAGGCATCATTAAAGCTCTACGTTCCCAAGGAGATTATACCTGTAGTACTTATCGCGATCATGTTCATGCTTTGAGTTCTGGTGTTCCTGCCAAAGAAGTAATGGCAGAGCTATTTGGTAAAGAGACTGGATGTAGTAAAGGTCGTGGTGGTTCAATGCATATGTTCTCCGCCGAACACGGGCTTTTAGGTGGCTATGCTTTTGTGGCGGAAGGAATTCCTGTTGCTACTGGTGCAGCCTTTCAGAGTAAATATCGTCGTGAAGCAATGGGAGATGCTAACTCTGATGGTGTTACAGTTTGCTTTTTTGGTGACGGTGCAAGCAATAACGGTCAGTTTTTTGAGTGCTTAAATATGGCGGCTCTCTGGAAATTACCCATTATATACGTAGTAGAAAACAATAAGTGGGCAATTGGCATGGCTCATGACCGTGCTACTTCTCAACCAGAAATCTACAAAAAAGCCAGTGTGTTTAACATGGCTGGTTATGAAGTTGATGGAATGGATGTATTGGCTGTTAATACTTTAGCCAAAGAAGCCGTAGCCCGCGCTCGTGCTGGAGAAGGTCCAACTTTGATCGAAGCTTTAACTTATCGTTTCCGAGGACATTCTCTAGCTGATCCAGATGAATTGCGCGATCCTGCGGAAAAAGAATTTTGGGCTAAACGCGATCCGATCAAAAAATTTGCTACTCATATGATTGAGAAGAATTTGGCTACCGCAGCAGAGTTAAAAGAAATTGATGATAAGGTGACAGCAGTAGTTGAAGAGGCGGTTAAATTTGCTGAAAGTAGCCCCGAACCTAGCCCCAGCGATTTACATCGTTATATCTTTGCTGAAGATTAAGATCACTGACGTACTAAATCAACTAAATCATTTTTAAGCAACAAAAAAGACGAGGAGTAAATTTACAATCTAGGTATTGTCTCATTTTTGAACCTCGTCTTCTTGACTAATAACTGAAGAAACAAATATTTAGTCTAAATTACTTAGTCTAAATATCCCATAAGAGCAGCAGTTTCATCTGAATCGTTAGATGCAACAGGACGATTACCCATAACGTATGAGTCGCTTACCTGAAGAGTGCTGGCGGCAATAGGACGATTGCCAGATATAGCTAGGGTACTGCTAAATTTAACACCTCCTTTAGCAACTGGACGATCTGAGCCAACAGAGGAGTAGGTATGAACTATTTCTAAGCTACTGGGTTCAATTGGTCGATTTTGAGGTAGCAAAGTTCTCGATTGTACAGATAAGGCTAAAGCTTTATCCTCTTTGGGTGCTGTCTGAGTTGTGGTTTTAGTTTCTGTTTGACTTTTTGTTGCTGTAGTTTTGGCTTTGGTACTTTTGACCTGAGTGCTGTTAGTTTTGCTTTCTTCAGCCATTAGAATTATCCCCTGAACTTAATTTGACAAAATTATTGGTTAAGTTACTAATTATTTATTACTTTTATTTTTTTTTAATAACTTCCTTTATTTTGACATTCTATGGATATGGCGACAAGAGTTAGGCTAATCAGAATAAGTTTTGACTATCTTTATTACTATTTATGGTTATGAAATATCACTTTAAGTTCAAAGCTTCTGAACCCCCTTCTTTTAGCTGTAATAAAACTTCACTTATTTGTCCCCAAACCAGTGAACCAGAAAAGATGGTTAAGAGGAGCGCAACGCCATAAGAAGTAATAATTCCAAAACCGAATATTAATAAGCCACCCCCCAAAAATACCCAAACTCCTAAACAGATTCCACAGTAAGTAGCGGTTACAACTGAATCCTCTAATTTAAAAGAATTTGCTTGTTGAGGATTTTTATACCATTCTCGTGTTTTTTGTCTCATCAGGTTTTGAAACGCTGAGCCAAAGGTAAGAGAGATAAACAGTCCAAAAAGAGCCACTAAAAAAGGTGGTTGAGGTAAATAGTACATGAAATTATGAATTTTTAATTAAATTAAACTATGAGTAAAGGCTTTATTACTTTATCTTGAAGTAGTGGTTGAGGGAACAATTGCCGCTACACTGTCGGCAGAAAATTGACGAAAAGTGTTAAAAGCAAAGTCAAATATCTTTTGAGGTTTGATATCGCTTTGAATTAGACTCCAAAGCCGCTGTACTTCATCAGTATGTAAACGATCGCCTTCTGTTAAAGCAATCAGTAACTGCTGACGTAAATACATCCCTTCTTCTGAAAGAAGATACTGTAATCCTAATCTTGCTGTAGGCAACAAATCAAAGCTTTCATCGGAATTGGCGATCGCAATCATATTTTCTAATCTTTCCCATTGGAATTTACCATCTTTAATTAAAATGTCTAGTAAACGCCGCCTCAACTGTGGCGATTCTCCCGTTAATAATCTTTGAGATACGTAGGGATAAGATACCTCCACAATTTTGAAGTTGGGGTTGAGGCTAAGAGCCAGTCCTTCTTGAGTAATTAAAGAACGAATAATCAGAGAGAATTTGGCAGGTAAACGAAAGGGATATTCATACATTAATTCAGAAAACTCATCGGTGATAGTTTTGAAGTTAAAATCACCGACACTTTCTCCTATGGCTTTACCTAATACTTGTTCTAGTGCTGGAATAATAGGTTGAATGTCAGTATCGGGAGTTAAAAAGCCCAAGTTGACAAAATCTTCTGCTAAACCTCGATAGTCACGATTAATTAGCTGCACAACCGCACTGGCAATAGTTTCCTTCATCGATTCGCTTAATTGATCCATCATGCCAAAATCAATATATGCCATCCGACCATCAAGAGTGGCAAAAAGATTTCCAGGATGGGGATCTGCATGGAAAAAGCCATATTCTAATAATTGACGTAAACCCGAAGTTACACCAATTTTAATTAGGTTATCTGCATCTAACCCAGCCGCTTTTAGTTTCTCTAGATCTGTCAGCTTGATCCCATCAATCCACTCTAAAGTCAAAAATCGACTACTGCTGTATTGATTGTAGATAACTGGAACTTTGACTTGGGGATCGCCAGCAAAATTCTGACCAAACTTTTCAGCGTTTCTGGCTTCGTTGAGATAATCTATTTCTTCAAATAATTTTGTCCCAAATTCGTCAACTATTAGAGTTAGGTCATGACCTAAATTTAACGGTAGCCAAGGCTCTATCCACTTAGCTATACGTCTCATCAGGTAAAGATCGAGATTAAGTTTTGTACGAAGATTAGGACGTTGCACTTTAACTGCCACATCTTCCCCTGTGTGTAGAACTGCCTTGTATACCTGACCAAGACTAGCTGCGGCTATTGGATTAGGAGAAAATTCACGATATACTTCTTCGAGAGAACATCCTAACTCTGATTCGATAATGTCAAAAGCAATATGATTATCAAAAGGCGGTAGCTGATCTTGTAGTTTGATTAACTCGTCCAGAAAATCTTTGCGAATTAAATCTGGTCTGGTAGAAAGAGCCTGACCCACTTTAATATAGGTTGGCCCGAGTTTAGTTAGAATTTTGCGTAGTTCGCTAGCTCGCTTTGGCTGGTTAAGTTCTGCTCTATTTGTCCACTTATCTAAGAAGAGACGAAGAACAAAGTTACCAAATAACCATACAACGCTGATTGCCCGCCAGATAACCTGCCAGGGTCGAAAACGATATCGAGATGCTATTGCATCTGGATCATAGTGCAAGGAATGACTAGGTTCTAGCTGAGAATAATTCATTGTTGATTGCTGAACGCCAGGACGTACAGATAAATGCGTTTCGCTCTTGGACTTAACGTTTGGCTGCCGACTCACGAGATTAATTAGCTCTCTTGGCTAATAAAATATTTATAATTTCTATTAATCATCATAGTATACAAAACTACACTTTACTTAATTTTACATAATTTTCAACTTGATAATTCTTGACGAGCGGCCTAGCACCGAGGCAAGGCGCAAGGGAATGCGCTAGTCGTGACAACAATTGAGAGTTGTTAGCTATTATTATGATTTTACTAGCTCGCATTTTGGCGTTGCTGATTTGGTAATGGTATCTAATATTTTTCAACTCCCAGATCCATGTTTTTCGTAAACAATCAGCTCAAAATCATTACGTATTCAGCAACGCCCGCATTTTTAATGATCGAGTATCAAGCAACCGCCACAGTTAACATTTCTTCAGGGGTTAGATGAGAGTGAACTATTTTACCGTCTTTAAACCAGACAATTCGCTCAGTTAATTTAGCAACTTCTGGCTCGTGAGTTACCATCACTACAGTAATTCCACTACTATGTAATTCGCCAAAAATATCTAAGACTTCTCTAGTGGTATGGGAATCTAATGCACCTGTTGGTTCATCTGCCAGTAATAGCAACGGTTCATTAACAATAGCTCTAGCGATCGCTACTCGTTGCTGTTGTCCTCCAGAAAGCTGATTAGGACGATTGTGAATTCTATCACCTAAGCCAACTTTACTTAGAGCAAGAATTGCGCGATCTCGTCTTTCACTACTAGATACTCCTGCGTAAACCATAGGTAACATAACGTTTTCTAAGGAGCTAATTTGAGGCAATAAATGAAATTGCTGAAACACGAAGCCAATTTTACGATTACGAATCTCGGCTAGTTGTTCGTCTGAAAGCCCTGCTACAGCTAGATTATCTAAATAGTATCTTCCTGCGGTCGGTCGATCCAAACAGCCGACTATGTTCATGGCGGTAGATTTACCTGAACCAGATGCTCCCATAATTGAACAATATTCTCCTTGATGAATAATCAGATCGACTTGATCTAAGGCACGAACCTCGGTATTGCCAGTTCCGTAAACTTTTTCAATTGCTTCTAAACGAATAATTACAGGAGCAGATTTAAGAGATTGATTGGATAAATTCATATATTAATTATCAATGCGATCGTCTCGATTGAGTAGCTAAACTAAAGCTCTATAGTACATTGTGGCAACTCCTGATTGCTTATGTGATTAAAGTTTAGATAAAACTGTCTTGAATCATTATTCTAGTAAGACTCTTTAATTAGTTTCATGAGTTTCTAAATAGCTTAATAGCCAATTAGCAGCAGTTGCTCGACGAGTTTGTCTTGGTCCAAATTCCCCTAGTTTATAACCTTTAAAACCGAGCTTTTCTTTAAGTAGTTGTTTATTCTCTTTAGAAATTGAGCGGGTGAGCTTGACTGTCGGTGGGCGATTGGCAATAAAATCTGGTGGTTCGGGATATTTTTCTCCCCAATCGTCTACAACTCTGCTAATATCCCAGGTTTGAGTTGCTCGATCGTAGCGATAGCCTAGATAATGCCAAACTAAATGATTGACCATCGCATCATCTATTTTTTCGTTGAGAATTGCCCAAATTGTATCAGTGTTTAAGGGCGGTAAATTAGACATTAGTAAGAGTATTTATCTGTAATATTAATGTTAAATGATAAATCATCAGCTTATGTTTATATCTTATTGATGGTAGGAGAGAATTTTTCTCTCGGTTAATTCCTCAATTGCCTCGCCACAATAATATAAAGTATGGGGACAATAAATAGACTCAACACTGTAGCAATTACCATCCCACCGAACACTGCTGTCCCCAGGGATTGACGACTAGCAGAACCTGCTCCTGAAGCTACAACTAAAGGAAAAATTCCCAACAGTGTAGAAATCGCCGTCATAATAATTGGTCGTAATCGCTGCTGTGCTGCTTCTAGGGCAGCTTTAGCAATGGGAATACCTTGTTCTCTAAGTTGGTTGGCAAACTCCACAATCAGAATTGAATTTTTACTTGCCAAGCCGATCAACATCACTAAACCTACCTGACAATAAACATCATTGGGAAAACCTCTGAGGGAAGCTGCTGATAGTGCGCCTAAAATTGCCAAAGGAACTGCCAGCAGAATAATAAACGGATCGACAAAGTTTTCATATTGAGCAGCTAGAACTAGAAAAACGAAGAACACTCCCAAGCCAAAAATAATTGGGGCTTGACCGCCAGATTCGATTTCTTCTAAGGAAATTCCCGACCATTCATAATCCATATTCTTGGGTAAAATTTCAGCCGCAATACGTTCCATAGCAGCGATCGCCTGACTAGAACTATAACCTGGCGCAGCAGCACCGTTGATCTCAATTGAACGAAGTAAATTGTAATGATTGATGATTTGTGGTCCTGTTACAGGAGTCACTTGAACTAAATTGCTCAGAGGAATCATTTGGTCTTGGGCAGAACGAACATAGAGTTTGCCGATATCTTCGGGGTTAGAGCGAAACTCCTTGTCAGCTTGAATATATACCCGATAAGTTCTGCCAAACTCATTAAAGTCATTTACATAACGCGAACCAAGGAAAATCTGAAGTGTATTGAGAATATCATCAATCTCGACTTCTACAGCTTTGGCTTGGTTACGATCGATTTCCAACAATAGTTGGGGAGAATTAGCAGTATAAGTAGTAAAGACGTTTTGCAGCTCGGAAGCCTGATTAGCTTTTTCTAGGATCCGATCCGCAAATTGCAAGAAAGTCTGAATATCGTTATTGCCTCGGTCTTGAAGCTGAAATACAAAGCCACCAAAATTTCCTAAACCCTGAATTGTGGGCGGATTAATCGCGAATACCCTAGCATCGGGAATGGCCATCAGTTTGTCGATCACCTGAGCGAGAATACCCTGGGCTGACTGTTCTGATTTCAGGCGATCGCTCCAAGGGATAAAAGGGGTAAAAGTAGTGGCAACATTAGCTATGTTCCCAGTAAAACCAAAGCCACCAATTGAAAACGTCCCTGCTACTTCAGGTATTTCCTCAAAATAGCGATCGGACTTATCGACTACTTGCTCAGTGTATGCCAAAGAAGTTCCTTCTGGTGCTTGAATCAATTTAATCAGATAGCCCTGGTCTTCTTCTGGTAAAAATGCCGTGGGTACAGTTTGATACATCCAGACTGTCA
>JAAUYG010066621.1_pt1 | contig 20436 bp, 16 predicted proteins | sample 7278091 | NCBI WGS metagenome assembly JAAUYG01 (sample SAMN14350201, study PRJNA611818) | marine sediment metagenome | isolation source: surface marine sediment (0.6m) | place: French Polynesia: Moorea | collected 2018-08
TGAAATAAAAGATGCTCAATTGTCTCTACTTGAATACTGCAAAATGTACACGTATTTGTATTATTTAGTTTATATTTAAACAGCAGAGAATTTGTAGGTAAATACCTATGATAGATACTATCGGTCTGTTGATGGACTGTTCACTTCCCATATTTATTGTTTTTCCTAAACTTCCTGTTTATTTATATAATACATAAAATAATGTATATATATACATGTAAGGGATAATATACTGTATGTAGTGGTCCCTCTGTTTGAAGACCATCCATGGGAACTTGAAATATTTTAATGTGGTAGATGGTCTTAAATAAAGTTAAGGTTTAATAGAATAGTACGCAAATTTGTAACTTGGGACCAAATTATGTGGACTTTTAATCAAGGTGGTTTTGAAAAAGTGCAGTAAAATTGAAGAACCACTGTGCCTGAATCTGATAAATGACCTTTTCTTCTACTTAATTTCTCTATAGATACCAGTGGTAGCTGATCTCCCAGTTGGCGAGAATCTTCAGGATCATATCAGCATTCACGGTCTAGAGTACACCCTGTATGAGCCTATCACTATTACCGCTAACCGCGTAGCCTCGTTCTGGGTCTGGCTGGACTACACTCTGTTCGGCACTGGTTGGCTAAGCAGCACGCTGGTCGAAGGGGCAGCCTACCTCTCTACGGCCTCCACAAAGAACGCCACGCCAAACGTGGAATTAGATCTGGCTCCTTGGCTGATCGGAAACAAAGATGAAGTTCTCAGCATGGAGAAGACCATCACCAATGGGCAGGATAGGGTAGGTACTCATAAGAAGCGAGTGTGAAAATTTATTGCTTCAGAATTTGCTTGATATAATGTGTACAGCTCTCTGGTAGGCACACCCCCTCTGCCAAAGAATTCTATCCACATTAAAGAAGTGTCCTTTGGTGAGAGGGTGCACCAAATGGATTCACCATACTCATGTTACTAGCAGCCAAGATTTTATTTCACTCTAGAGAGAGGGTGTCTTCTTTAGAGGTTGTCCTTTAAGAGAGGGCCCACTGTACATGTACTTTAATACAGGAATTAAGGTTCTAGTTGGAAAACAGAGAATGACAATATCATTCAGTTCAAAGGTCATGCAAATACGCTTCGCAACACATTCAAACGGGATGCCCCCTCGCATTACACTGCCACCATCTGTCTAGTTCATTTTGCATGCTGTGTGTGCCCAAAAATCTGGGAAAGAATATGTAGATTTCAGTTTCTGTGAATGGTTCCACAAACTTGGATTTGTATAAGGTACCTCTAGGTTTACAACCACTGATAGTATTAATAAGTATATCAATGTGTTGCACACTTATATAGCACAGGAGAACCTGTGTTGAAAGACCACCCCATCAGCCATAAAAATATGGTCTCTCAAGACAGGTGGTCTTTCGTAACAGGTTCAATTGCATTGTAATATGTATGAGACTTGACAGGAATATGAGGTCCTTCAAGACACCAGTGGTCTCTCACAGCAGTTGTCTCTCAAGACAGGTTCCACTGTAGTGTGATGTGGCAAACATTAAACCATTCCTTCAATGTTTTCTAGGTGTACAACTACATGCACGGTGACTGCGTAGACAAGGACGGAGTCGGTCTGTACCCGATACTGCTGAAACCTCACAGTCGGGGGACTGTACGCCTCACCACCTCACAGTCTGAATCTTCACTGCTGATAAACACTAACTACCTCACTCAACAGGCAGACATTGATGCCATCATATCTGGTAGGGGGCATTTCGTCTGCGTCGTTCTGTAGCTGCTAAACGATCAAATATACATGTACATGTAAAATTGTAGCTGGTGTTGGTGGGGAAAAAATATGCAATACATGTACAATTTAAAGTAAAATACAAAACTCAACAAGTTTACGACTACTTGGCGACTTTGCTTTATATGAGTTATAATGTAGTACTGTTACTGCAATTGTTCCGACATGGGGATATATTAAATGTACATGTATGGAGGACATCCAGTAACATACAATGAAATCTATGTGTTAGGGATACCCAACAGATGGTTTAAGGCTGTTCTTTAGTTCTGAGGGGTCTAAAACATTAAGTTCAATTCCATATACAGGTATCCAGTGGGGCAAGGGATTAGGGCAGCTCTCCTTAATTCCTATTTCTCAACTGGTCTTAAAGATAGATAAATTGTGTCTGATTTCCATGTGTAGATATACACATAAATACAAGTGTTTAAATTCCAGATAGGTTTCCCCTAGTGTATATATGAAACATGAGTAGTGGCTCAACGTCAATTACTTAATGACGTGGTACATACTTAGTAAGGATTGAATATTAGGTACAGGTTTACAAAGTTAACCTGTTTAGACTGTTGGCTTGCTGGATACTGAGATCTCCTTCAACATCCAATTATTGCTCCCCATACTTGTTTTACTGGGCTAAAATTGCATTTCATATTTGTCCAGGTATCCGCGTGGCTGAGAGAATTTCAGAAACTGCCATGTTTCGTACGATTTTGGGAACCAAGCCGTTAGGCAGACGGCATCCGCAATGTCGTCATCACAGCCCTGGCAGCAATGCATACTGGGAATGTTTTGTGCGACACAACACGATATCGTATGGCCATCTTGCGGGAACCTGCAAGATGGGTGCTGCCAGTGATAACAGTACCGTGGTAGACCCACAACTAAGGTATGGTTTTGCTGTAAAACTCGGCCATGGCAATGGTTTAAATCTAAGTTTCTTATTACATGGGTTTATAAAAACTTGCTTGCCCTATCTGCTTTTAGTTATAACTTACTTAAGCATAGCATAACTATATGTGTAATTTGAAAGATTAATTACAGATTCTTCACCTAAATCGGTGTCCAACCATAATTCTTACTGGTACCCCTTACCGGTGGCCAACGGCATAAGAATTACAGTTTGATACCTCACAGTGAGAATATGTAACTTTGTGCAAATTTATCAATTACAATAGTTCCTCTCTTAGTGACCACTCTCAACAGAGGGCACCCTCTCTAATAAGGCCATAAATCTTTTCCGCTAGTACTATCATTGTATTTACTTCTCCCCCTCACCAAAGGCCGCCCCTCTAATGTGGCCCCAATTTCTTGGCAAATAGGATGGCCTCATTAGAAAGGGACTACTGTAACATCCAAACATATGAATAAACAACATAATCATTAATACGTAGTAATAATTATATGTTGTTTTTTAAGAAAAGCTTCACATACTTCTATATTGTAAGTGTTTTATAGTGATAAAATGGTATAGCTCCACACAGATGTTTTAGGGTGCTGTTGGCCTAAAAGACTTAATTACATTTATCAATGCTGCTGTACAGTCGGTCACTGTACATGTATTGAAAAATACATTCGATGTTGCTCACATATTTGGGGAAATCTTGCTCTAGTGTGTCACATCATTCCAGGAGTAATAGGTCTTATTGTAGCGTCTGTGTTTTTTTGCAGAGTTAAAGGCCTGTCTGGACTTCGAGTTGTGGATGCCTCCGTAATGCCCACCATTATCTCCAGTAATACATACGCTCCCACCGTTATGATTGCCGAGAAGGCAGCGGATCTTATAAAAGCCACGGCCAGTTAAACAATCACCCGACGGCCATTCCGTACATCGATTTTATTCCCTACCCAGAATGTTTCTTTATGCAATACAAATGTTCAAACACATCAATACTATCTAATTTTACACAGTTGCATTTTTTTGTGGCTGGTAGAGACATGTGTAAATCTGTATCACCGAGTGTTTGCTGTTGATATATTATGCTGACAGGGTATGTCATATGGTTGTGAAATGCGAATATGGCAATAGTGGGTACCGGTATTGACTGCAGATTTTTTTTTACAGGAGTTTGGGTATTTAATGGGGTATTTAGGTATTTGATTTCACTAGTACAAATGATTAGTGGTAGTTATAATGACCAATGGGGTCATAGAGGCTGGAAAGTTATTTAGGCGACAGTGTATTTCTATGGTAAATTTTGATATCTGTGGGAAATTGAATAGAAATGCCAAGACATGTACTCTGTTGATTTATACAGTAAACCGGACTGAGTGTAATATATTTTGAATTATATGTGCCTTTTATATGTTGTAACAGCTTTTAACATACAGGTATATGTTGCATGTATTTATCAAGTTATGCAGCTCACTGTACCAGACATTTGCAGTGACCACCGATATGCAAAACTATGTATACCTGTGAATGTTGTGTAATATCTTCTGTAGATATACGTGTTGAATTTGTTGGCATGTTCAATATTATTGACTATCTTCATGCCCTCGGATTATTACTTAAACAAATTTTAAAATACTTAAGCAAAGCAAATGCAACTGCTGTTTAGTATTGGTTGTTGTGGGTGAGAATGACAGTCATGCTAAATCATAAAATTAAAAAATTACTACTGTGGTGTATAATACTATAGCAATGTAATAGTATATATGATAGCTTATATGGCGCTTTGTCTACAATTATATTTGTATGAATCAAGGTGCTAGGTGATATTGTACATTTTAAAACCTGACGTGCCTACATGAAAGTATTTTTCAAATAAAATCTGCCTGTTATACTATGAATATCACAAACAATAATCATATTTGCTGTACATAGCAATATTTTACTGATACAAAAGTTATATAAAGCAGGATATTTTTGTTTATAAATTTGTATAGAATTTGTATTTCTCGTTAAAGTTCCTAGAGGGTTGGATTATTTTATTTTAGTGTAGATACATGTATTCACCGTTTTCTATGGCCTATGTAAACCGCACCGAAATACTTTCTCATGCTTCGATGTATCTTGACATGATCTTCGTCTTCCAGTGCTGTGATAATCTGCTTATATGTTTTGGCCACACACTGTTGGTGACGTTCCTAGTGTTTGTTACTGATATATTATGTGCAATCATACAGTTATGGTGTATGGCCCAGGCAACATTTGCGATCCTATGAATTTATTTTTGTTGGTCAGTAAAGATGTTTGAAACAAAATATTCAACCATTTGGCCTGAGGATTACTGTTGGAGTAATTATCTGGATCAGTAATTGCCCCGATTAAGTTAATCTTAATCTTAATTTCATGCCTTTGATAGCTACTTTACAGTATCTGATTGTTTTGTATGATTTCAAAATTGAGTAATTGAGTATGTACCGGTAATTTAGTGCCCTCATGAATATTAGCTGGTCCACTGTATAGGCAAATTGAAAAATTGGAATCTTGTGTTTATGATACGACTAAATGTAGTGGATATTTTAATGATGGGGGATTTGAAAGCTACAAAGAATATCCTTCAATGAAAGGTCGGTTTTCTACTTGCCAATTGTCATGATAGTAATACAGAGATTTGGAACCTTGTCAAAATTATTGCGTTCAACTACATTGTAAATCGTTCAGTCAATATTTACTCTACTACCACATATATATTTACTGTATGTAGTAGTAACACTGAATAGGCTGTTTTAGATTATTTTATAGAAATACTTGCAATAATGCTTTACATATTTTGCAACTATTTTCTAATTTTTGTTATTTTTTTCTTGTGTTCATTCACAAATCTTGCTTAAGCTACATTCCAATTTTTTTTTTTTTTGTTATTCCACAATATTTTTTACATTTATGTACCAGTAATGTGTTTTGTTCTTGTTCTGTATATACTAGTGACTGGAATGTGTATGATAATTAATGTGCCTTTATTATTGAAGTTGTTTCTGTTTTTTGTTTCTTTGCTAAAGCATGTATAACGGGAAGGAGGCAGCTGCAAAAGGTTGTGTTGCTGAGGGTTTCGCATCTGTATCATTTGTAGCGATGCATGGACCACCAAGGTCCTGATACCATGAGTATGTTGTTGACTCTGTATGTGAAATGTTAATGTTCCCACTGTTTCCAAACCTCAGGCAAAAAGCAACTTGACAGGTGCTTGAATAGCCATCAGGCCGGCGTTGTTGTCAACACAAAGGCTGCGTTCACCACCGTTCAGACCAGAAACATTAAACGTTTTCTGTCTGCAACTGCAAACAGTTCGCTCGCTGAACAGCGGTCATTTAGCAATGGTCACGTGTTTCTGTATAGCAAGCATTTGATGTAAGCAATCATTCAGACCAGCAACGAGAGCAAATGTTTAATGAACCGTTTACCCCATTTGGTCTAAATCTGCTATTGAAGTGAACAACTGTTCATGCCAAAGGTTTGTACAAACCGAAACCCAAGAAACCACCCATGAATGCCACCATCTTTGTTCGCTAGAACAAATGCCTCTATCCTCATATAGTCCCATTTACCAAACTTTTGCTGTAAACAGTCTTTCAGTAGAAAACAAACAGTAAACAATTCATGAAGTGTTTGCTGGTGTGAGTGCAGTCCTGTTAATATGACAAATTTACCGAAAAGACGTTTTTCACTTCGACATCTGCAGTGACCAATGTGGTACAGTGGTACCCTTCCATTTTAGGATTCCCTGTATTTTAATACTGCCCATTTATGGCATAACTGTATCTTTTCAATATAAATCCCCTCCATTTTAAGAAAACCTCCAATTTAAGACCACATTTGCCTGAATGAATGGGTGGTCTTAAAATGCAGGGACCACTGTGCATTAATTATCCCCATGAAGGACATATCTCATTTGCCTGGATAACTTTATCAGGCAATAAAATAAGATACTTGATGTTTTTATGCCAATGTGAGCATTATCTTATCAACAGTTTGTTAATGCGTTATAAACCAACAAGTTAATTTTTCCACTCCTTATAACATATTTGGTAGTCTAAAGTTTGTTTTAGGCAACATAGACATCTCTTTGTGTGGTGGTGGTGGTGCTTATGCCATTTCTTCAAGTTGTTTGAATGGGACCTTCAGTTGTTTCAGTGCCCAATTTGATAAAAGTGTTACAAATATTTTAGCGTATGAGGAATTCAATGTCTCATATCAACAAGTCTCCACAGTACAGCTCTATATCCATGACACATTACGGAGATGACGCCTTTTGTAGGTTCCAACTTAAAACATTTGTAGCTGGTGAATAGTTTTGAAGTTGTGGGCTTCAAATTATACACATAAAAAGTTGTTACCCCCCGGTACTTATGACTCCATAAAGCCTCAAAAACACATAAAATAGATAATTTAAGAAGAATATGTCTTGACTTCTTTGTTATGACACTCTCTTCTCGCTTAAAAATCAATGTTTAATAGATGACCTTTCCTGTCCATTTGGTATAGTACTTGCATGATAATTGCCATATTGTGAAGAGTGTTTGATTTATGAGTTTTGATTGTTATTTATGGTTGTTGGTGCAATTGTGTTGTGTTTTTTTTTGCAGAGAGTGTTGTGCACTTGAATCAGGTGTTGTAGTTAAGATGATCTTGCCTTACTTCTACATACTAGGAAGTTGATCAAGCTATATTATGAGTTACCCATGACATATGGTCATTACCGGTATGTTGCATGAATATACATGTGTTTGTACACGACAATTGCCAAGTCCATGTATCTTACTGCCTTCCATTGTCTGTAGGTGTGGCATTAATTTTGGGGGCCAAACTTTGCTAAATATTTTTCCAACACCAGTGTTGTGAACATAGACATCTGTCGTAATTATATTAAGATAGCACATTGTGTTGGTATTTTCAACACTAGTACTATGCTTACAGTGTTTCCGCATTATGATAGACATATGATTTTACCTGTGGATGATCTAAGGTAAGACTCCTCACCTTACTACATAACTGCTACATACATCTGTTGACACGTCTGGGACATTTGTTGGAGTGTATTGTACAGTGTGTGTAAAACAAAAGATAACAATTTTCATATACATTTTGTGTATTTCATGTGTATTTTATAAGCAAATTGTTTAATGTTTGTCACATTTGGAAGAATTTCATGCTATCGATTTGTGTGGTTGTGGGTGTATGGTTGTGGGTGTTATTTATTTTCATAAACCTAAAGCCTTGAGGACTCAAAGACTTCCATGTCAATATACATGATCTGTTTCTATTTTTGGGAGGTGGGTGGGTATGTGATGTTATACACTTTCTCTCCTGATAGATACTAATAAGTAAGTTAGAATAAAAACCTTTTTGTAGTGTAGGTGTACCTATTTTATATTTGCTTATTCGTCTTTATTTTGATTAAATTATTCTTACTTTTGAAATAGGGTACACCCACCAAATTACTTGCATCAGCTTTGGTGTCCGCTCTGGAATTTTGTAAGCAGAATATTATACCATTTAGTACTAGTATATTTCTGTTACCACAAAAGAGAGAAATCATTTTAACTCCTTTATAGCTGACAGCAGATAGGGCTATATCGCCACATTCATGCATTTGTGTAGGTTGTTTATTTATCTAGCAATTTAGTATTTAGGCAGGTGGTCAGTAACTAATGCCAGTATAAGCTCTACATGGTACTTGCAAATGAAAAGGGATTTGAAATTTTGTGTATTCCAAAGAAAAAAAAAGGCTTGCATTGCAGACCATCAGACATTTACGCTGGACTAGTTGTCAGCACAGTCAGATTTTGAAAGGTAAAATGGCGTAAGAAGCACCATGATATTCAACTCATGGATATTAACATTGTGAGTTGAAACATTCATTCATTGAACTTGTATTGCAGAGATAAAATGCTGTATTGTGCTTAGAAAGGGATGAAGTTTATATAATTTCCAGCTAAATTTGAATAACACATAATCATAGCTTATCAATATTCATGATATTACCTGGCCTTATTTCCTACTGCTGTGTATTAAAAGGAAACTAAAAAAGAAAAGAATTTAAAATTTTATTTCACAGCTATAATTCATTCAGTTGTGGCTTATTTTAGTGCTTTAATAATTATGGGTATCTTTAGTCTTAGAAGTAATATTTGCGAAAGATTCTTTATGGTACTATATTAAATATTTGTTAAGGAAAGTGTGTGTATACATTTCTTTTCGGGATATTGTCAAAATGGTAATAGCCTACTGTTAACTCCATATGCTAGGTGTTGGCTTAAACCCTGAAAATGTGCATGGTTGAATTTTATAGCCCAACCATGTTCTACGAAACAGAGTTATTCCCAGCAGATTCAAAAACTTATTTTAAACCAACTTGCCTGGGTTCCATGTCATGTTTTCTAGCTCATTTGTAATAAAACTTGAAGACAATTTCAGTTTTGTTGTGTTTTTCCCCTTGCCTCCGCTGACTTGAAAATTATAGTTTTAGCTGTGCTTGTGTATACACAGCAGAACTACTGTCATGGCGCGGGTGTCCATCGCTGTCCGTCATCCATAAAACACATTTCCGAGAGACTGTCAAGTGAAATAATGCCAAATTTTGTGGAAAGGTAGCTATCCACCATATCTCCAGACCTTTTTTTCCGTTTTTCAAAATTTTGGATTTTTGAATTTTAACGATTTGTTTTTCGTTAACATGGGACCCTATGGCAAATATGGCAACTTTGAAAATTGGCCCGTATCTCAGAAACCGTGCCCGTTGAACAAAAATAAGCTCAATTTCGACCCCCTAGGGTAGAAAGAGAGTATTTGTGCAACTTCTGGAAGAGAGGCCAGTGGCCAATTTTTATGCCCAAAATATGGCAATTTTGGAAATCGGTCCATATCTCAGAAACTATTACCTATAGAGCAAAAATACGCTAAATTTCGACCCCTTGGTGAAGAAAAAGTATGTCCAACTTCTAGAACTATTGCTGGTGGCCAAGTTTCATGGCCAAATATGGCAATTTTGACAATTGGACTGCATCTTGGAAAAAATGCTGCCCGTAGAGCAAAAATAAGCTCAATTTCACGGGATAGAAAGAAAGTATATGTGCGACTTCTGAAACTTGACTAATGGCCAAGTTTCTTGGCCAAATATGGCAATTTCAAAAATCGGCATTTGTGTCAATGAACCTAAGTTTTACACTGGTACCTGGGACCTTTACTGTTCAAGGTCATTTGGGGGTCATTTGGTGCACTTGTCTCAATATGGCCCGTAACTCAAAAACTGGTGTCGGTAGAGAAAGGCGGAGTGAAATTTGGAACTTGGGGGTAGCTGTAAACATGTATATGGGGTACCTTTGACCTTTTAGTGTTCAAGATCATTTTTGGGTTGATTGTGCAGTGAAACAGGTGAATATAAAAAACTTGCACTTTAAAAAACAAGATCATACTTCACTTCAGAAACATGTCCATTAGGCATGAAACTTAACTGGATGTCAGGGCAAGTGGTTATAAGCACCACATGTAAGATGACAAGCCCCATGGGCCTCTTGTTTTGTATTATTTTTGTGTCTAATGAGTGGAGATTATGAATTAATATCTGTGGTCTGAATGCAAATAATAATTACACGAATTATAGAACTAATGTGTTTTCTTACTACTGTGCATTATGCTCTGTGAGATGCCCCCCAAATCACCTGCATACTAGTGAACAATACATTGTCAATGCATGCTCAACGTGCCCCAAATACAGTGTCATATACATGATCTAGGTAAGCCAAGTACATTAACTGATGATCTTTATTTCCAAGTATATTTACTTAAAAGTTTATAGATTCTAACAAATTAAATATATTCTCTCCATGAGGTGTCAAACCTTGTCTTTTACAGCGTTGGCTCCAGTCAGTGGACAACTCCCACGGGCGACAACTGGCCATCCTACAAGCGAAATGATCCCAGCCCAGGTCATCATGAGCCCCCTGGACAGGCCTCCAGTGGGACCTATAAAAGGGCACCCAATGGCAGGAATAAAAATAAAACTGCATGGCTCCTTTGAGCCTTTGGGCCCCACTGAGAACTGGTCAGGTGCAACCCCGGGGGTGGAACCAAGTGTAGCTTATCTTGCTGGACAAAAATAGTCAATAAATTGCTGACCCCCAGCTTTAAAATATGTCCTGCAAAGCTGTACGAGAATGAGTATGGGTGAATGGGTGGAAAGGCCTGAATACCTGAGGATCGAATTACGGTTTGACACCTCATGGTGAGAATATATAAATTTGTGCGAATTTATAAAATTCATCATCTAAATCAGTGTCTACCCATAATTCTTACCCTCAATCCCAAACAGTACTTATCAGCATATGGGATAAGAGCTAGCCGTCCATCAACTAATATAGTAATGCACACTGCTTCCTCGCTCAGGTAAAAAAAACGGGATAGGGGAAAGAGGGCACAGAGTAAGTGTGCCGCTCCTGCTCAGCTGGCATCCCTAGGATTGGTGGATGGCAAGAGCGTCCCCACAGTCACAGAAAGAAAAGTGTGGAATGTTAGGCTACTGCCAGTCTGCCACACAGATGTAATTCGAGAGAAGGGGCCAACGTGGAAAACATGGTGCAGACACAGTGCAGAGAGGCAACCAAAATGGATTTTGTGATTTTCATTACCTTAAAAGCAAAGTGCAACCTACAATGCACAGTGCATATAAGGGGAGAACCTACCCCTCTAACACCCCATTTCGAAAAAAAAAACAAACAAAAACTCTAACCCCCCAGGTGTGATAGGGGAAACAAGAACCCCAGTCCCTACTACTGGCAAAAGTCACCACAGGGAAGTGACGAAGAAGGGAGGAGAAATAATGTTTCAGCATTGGGTTTGGCCTAGCCGAGCACATGCAACTGCATTGAAGGCAGCAGAATAGAAACTACTGCTAGAAAAGATGGTAGAATTGGACAAAAGTGCACATGTGCGACCAGGTAGATGAACGACAGATTTCTGAGGCCAATGGTATTTCAGCCCAGGATGCTTCTATGCCTTGTGTCGAGTGTCAGGTTTAGGATGAAGAATTTTGTGCCAAGTGGTAAGTGTGAGATCCAAGGAATGGGATCGCCTCCGTAGACTTGTTAGGCAGGAATGCTGGATTCGGTGCCAGAATGATAGATGATGAGTTCTGAATAAGAAAATGGGAATCAATGCAAAGTGCATGGATCTCAGACACCCTGTTAGAACAGGCAAGGGCCAAAAGGAAGACAGCCTTAAATGTCAAGTCCTTGGGTTTAGCACAAGGCAGAGGGTCAAACAACTCTTGAGTGAGAGCTACTAGAACCACCGACAAACCCCATGGAGGGACAAAAGATTGTTGAGGTGGATTTTGCATTCTGGCACCAATAATTCACTTAGCCACCAAGGGATGACGACCCACCAGCACTCCATCCACCTTGTTCGTACATAAACCAAGGGCAGAGATTTGGCTAAGGATAGTGGCATGTTCTAGGCTCAGCTACCATAAATGCTGAAGATAACTCACAGCTGTTATGATAGAAGGGTGAAGGGGATCTTTCTCCTGTTGAGAACACTGGCGACAAAAGGACCACCACCACTTGGCGTGGTGGAAATTATGCATCAATAGTCTATGAGCTGCACATATGCTTCTCAAAATGGTTAGCCTGAGGAGAGATCCCCCGAGGGTCTCCACGTGGCTAGGTGGAGTTCCCACTGGTCAGGGTACACTGATTCACCCGCCCGAGGAGAAGAGCAGCAAGCCCTGGAAGCAACACTGGCAAGTCCAGAATGAGCTAGAGGCCCAGGGGAAACCAAATTCTTTGGAACTACCACAGTAGAACTGCAATGACCTCGGCCTCCTGCCCGGCAATAGGACAAGATCTGGGAGGTAAGAATAGAATGCCTCGACATTGTTCAGCCAAGTGGCGAACAGATCTTGATACAGATAATTGATATGGCAAAAAGACTGATTGCTCGACCCCCCCACCTCCCCCGGCCCATCATAGTTGGATGCGTCCATAGTGAGGACCTGAGTGAGCGGGGGAGTCCCAAATTCTAGAGTTGACTGTATCATAGGAGACGTCAAGGGAATCATCTTTGAAGGGTGATCAACCCTCATGTCAAAGTGACCTCTCATGATAGTTGACCAGGGACGGAGATGAAACATGCAAAGAGGAACCAGATCATGGCAAGATGCCAGATGTCCAGTCACCTGCCAAAGGCACTGAGTCAGTAACTCCTGGGCTGCATGCACAATCAGCTCTGTCCAGGCCGGGTAGGGGAAAACAGTCTGACTGTGTTGATCAGGTCCACATAATAGAGCATCACCTGAGACGGGATGAAGGCCGACTACTTAAGGTCTACGACAAAACCCAGCCTGAACTGACAATGCAATCTGAGATGGAAGATGTCAATGTTAGTATACATGAAACACCCCCGCAAATGCAGTTGACCCACTACAGGGGCCCGAGTCTTGGTGAAAGCCCCCGGGGCAGTCACTAGGCCAAAAGAGGAACCTTCCACAGACAAACAATGAGCTCCCTCCTGGATTCCTGAGGGCAAACTAAAGGTACTGTCAGTGACTGATGTGGATCGGGACATGCAAATAGGCATCCTTAAAATCCAGTGACACCTCCACCAACCACCCTGGGGACCCTGCAGAATGGTGAGGGTCTCCATGTGGAATTGGAAACACGAAGGAACGTGCTGAGTCTGCTGAGGTTGAGAATGGGGCAGAACCCAGCAGTGTGCTTGGTGGCCAGGAAATAATGGGAGTGAAAACAGAGAGGTTGCTGCTTTGAGGGGGCCAAAGACCCCTGAACAGCATTTGAGCCAGCAGGAGGTAAGACACCTACCTGCGTCAACTGTTCCTGTCTATGCATGGAATTCCTCGATGAAGGACTGATACTGTCCTCCAAAGAGCCAGGTACAAACATAGGAGGTAGACAGCAGTGTGGCCCCAAGGCCTAGGGGCAGACAGTCTTGAAATGTGGCATGTAGCATTGCACTGCAACATATACAGATGTGCCCAAGGTCTGGGAAGACTCTCGAATGGCACCACACAGTCGATAACATAGTGCTTTTTAAGATTGGTTCATCCTTCCACTTATCAAAAAGGTAGGAGACCAAAACCGTTGAGTACCACTTAAGATGCCAGGATTGCATTGAGGCCTCATAGGGCATCTCCTAGGCTCAGCGGAGGTCAGGATTGATGGCCAAGGGTTGGATATTACCCACCTGCTTGGTCATCTCTTCCTCCACTTTAGGAGTCTTAAGCAACAGCCAGCAGAGGTCCACATACACCTTATATAAGGTGACGAGGGAACCGTAACTTTTGATCCTGTCAAAAGCTCCTGTAAAGTCTTCGGCAACTCCTGCACCATATCCTGGTCAATGTTCAGGGCTCCAGCCCCTGACTGAACCTGGACCTTGTGCTCTAACTCCCAGAAAGTTGGGGGGGGGGGGGGTAGGGGTTAGGCCAAAGTTCCAATTGGCCCACCAACGATGTGCCTGGTCAACAAAGCCCAAATGGGCCGCCAACCTCGTGATACCTGCATCCATATTATTCACTTGGAAGGGACATCTGGATTGGGGTTGCAGACTCCACACACATAGCCACATTGCATGACATTGTTGGACAACAGGGCCAGAGGTCAAACAAGGACCACAAACATTTATGTCATGGGAGGGCGATGGGCATTAGAAATACTGGGAATGGAGATCATGATACAGGATGTTCTCACCACACCTGGGGTAGAGCATACAGTAGTGTATTGGCATAACAGTAGTTATTCCAATGCACACACTAATATACTAGGACACAAGACATATTCACACAAGGTAACACCCACTGCCACCCCTCCCGTTCTCTTCTTTGTATGTTCTGAGTTCGCTCAGCCTACCAGTATACGTCTTTCTGAGTACATGGTTTTAATGTATTATGCGATACATTCTACGGCCTCACTCCATCTATCGGTCCACACTCTGGGTTCTACGTTTAGTAAAATGCATAGTTTCTCCGAATTGTAGAGCAGCAGTGGAACTTGGGGAGACAAAGTAGTTTGTTCACGAACTCCCTCAGAAGCTATAAGCTGAGTGGGCTGCTGTTTACCATGCTTTCCTCAAGGTCGGTTATGACCCTGGGGATGCTAAAAGGAAAAAGGTCAGACCAAACAGCCCTGTCACTATGAAATTAAAGCTCTTTATAAATTTCGGTTAAGCGTGGGACACGGACTTTTAGGTATAGAGTGCTAAAAGTAAAAAACACTTCTGAACCCCCAGGTTCCGAACAGATATTCAGCAGGCCCAGAAAGGTGCACAAAAGAATATCTGAGTGAGGAAAAATCCACGTGATGTGTAAAATGGCAGTCAAGCCCGGTAGAGCACAGAAAACACATCTGCACAACTGGAGCAAAATTTGAAACTGAAGGGTTGGCAATTAGAGGGGCTCATAATAAGCTTCTGTAGACATCCGCAAGGGGCGTTGTTTGTCATCTGACGTCAGAGCAAGCCATTAGCAACCATACTGATAATTTTAAAATCAACCATTGAACGGTGTGCTTCTTTTATTTGGTCTGTATTTTACATGACCTGCCCAGTTTGTCATACTTCATTTTAACACTTTGTTACAAAATTAAGAGCCAAACTAAGTCAAATTTATATGCAAATCGAAATTAGCCAGTCTCGGCAGTTTAAATACTCGATTGTTTATGTTGTCAAGGACGCCATTAATTACAATTGTCTTACAACGATCATGCAACATTTTGTAGTAAAAAAAAAATGCTTCTATTTTAAGACACCAGATGGCGCAGCTAGTATTTCGAGTCCCTCCTATTAATTAATTGCCATATTTTTCTGACGTTGCCTTCGATGTTAAAGTTTGGTATTTTAGGTGCCCTGATGCAGGTTACATATCCTGGCGGACGCCGTCGCAGATGCAAAATGTATGTTGTATTTGTTTTTAGATTTTACAACAGAATAAGGGGCATCTTAGAATTTAGACAGTTTTTTCGTAAATTATTACACCCCCACACTTTAAATTCTGGCATCCGTGGTATCATACCGCTATTTCAGTGTAATACGGTAACACTTATTCTCCTCATATATTAATTATGACGCGGGCGAAAATAAGGTTAATAGGCCTATAGGCTATAGCTCAAAACAAGCTCTTTTTAATAGTCTTATTGCACCGATATCCAGGAATACGAAGGCCATATCTTCACTCTGTTAGAGCCTTAATCAGGTTGGCGCCACTGGTTTTATTGAATGTTGAAGGAATGCAACAGCACTACAAGCCTTAGATAACTCTGAACCTTTGTGAGGTGGAAGAACCAATTGGCAATGATGCCACCAGTCACCAAAGAAAGTCACTGGGTTGCGGAAACTGCTTTCAGACTCATCCATATTCTGCAAAACAGTAGCTGGAACCCGTATAGTTACGATATACCTCATCAAGCAACAGCATTAGGGCCCCTTGATTCTCAATAATATTCTAAATTTGTGACATGTAAACTGTAAATCATTTGAGGATATTAATTACCATATATATAAATATTAGATTTATTAAGACTTTGTTCACAGGCATCAGCACTGAGGCCGACTGCATATGTGTACTTATCATAATTATTCACTTAAGTTTCCTGTCATTTCATTTCTTTTCAAACTGATTCATGTCCACTCACTATATTATGAAAGGCATTATTTGCTTTGGCTATTCAGTGGCCCTTAGCCTCATAGTGTGTACTAAACATGATCTACAGCCTAGTACAGGCATAGATCTAGACTTCTATACATGTACCACATGTCCGTACTCTGTACTGCGGAAGTGGTGGCATTTTAAGGGCTCCACATGGGTAAAAAACGGAAGTGTGACACAGCCACTTTAAAAGTTGTAGAATCCAACCTGAGCCTTGATAAATACTGTAGAAAGTGACATCAAAATCTTATAAAATTTGTAGAATCAACGTTGAAATTTTATAGAAAATGAATATCGACATGAAGGTCTTATACAATATATTTATAATATAAATATATATGTAAAATGTTTATAAAACGTGATGTGACGGGGTAAATTCTTATAAAAAGTGACATGGGACACAGAAAAACAATAAAAAGTGAGGTGCAATACAGCATGAATTATTTGGACCCATGTAGAACCCTATTATAGTACTGGTAAGTCTTGTTTTCATCAAGACCCTTTAGTAAGAACACAAGATATTTGTAGAGTGCTAAATTAATTATAGCAAAGATGTATCTGTTTAGGTTTAGGAATTTACTTTATAGATTAGGATACAGATTGTTGCCTTATTTTTTATTTTTCTTTTCAGCAGATAATTATGGAGTAGGACATTCTGGACCTCAAACGAATGTGAAAAATGGATTCTAGACAAATAGGTAATAATAACATGTATATACGTCTATGCCGGTATGGTAACTGCTGAATTTGTTTATACATGTACATGTACAAGCATGTGCCTACTGGTTGGCGAAAGTTTTCCCTTGGTGTTAATTACCATGAAGGTTGTGTAGAATTACTAAAGAAGATTTGTTCTTACGAGGGAATTTTTAATATAATATTTCATGGATTTCTTGGGGGTTTCTTGTAACAATTTCAATATTTTAAAGGGTGCTTTTAACCTAAAATGATGCAAGGATATTTAGTATCATACAAATTGAATGCAGAATATTTTTAATATTTGTCACATCTAGCTACTTGTTGTAAAGCAGGGCCTTTGTTTATCCTTTAATTGTTATATGTGTGTTCAATGGTTTAGAAATGTGACCGGTATTTTTATCAGTGATAGTGATGTCTCTCAGCAGTTAATCAGAACAACTTGCTGCCTGGGATTATAGGATAATTAGAGCAAAAAAGCAACATGTGTACATCATGTACATGTAATGGAAAGTGCATGTTCTTGTTTGGGCTTTGGGTGGCAATAGACAGAGGTGGCTATTTTACTTTCTATACCCATATGCCTCTGGATGTATGCTAGCAGCCCGGGGCTAGCAGATAGGACTCTATTTGCATTGATTTCTCAGAGTACATTCATGCAGTAAAAGCATGAAAAGCGAGGCTGAGACTGATCAATAAGCGACTTATTGTCCTTAGCTGAGCATTTATATTGCCATGTTGTAGGGACATCCCCAATTCCCATGGAAGACAGTGATGTCACATGATATGAATTACTAAACTTTGGGTACACATACATATGTTATTATTCCGAATCACTCTTGTTGACTCCAGACCCCAGCCTGGTGCACTATGTGAAGATAGCCACCGCTGTTGCGATAATTCGAGGTAAGCCACCTGGCAAGAGTGGAGAGCTGTATGCCAGGGAGCTGTGCAGCCAGGCCCAGAGGAGCCAGCTCTACTGGAAGCAGAGATCCAGACAGCTGGAAGAAGAGGTTTTGCTGCTCAAACAGGAGCTGCTCCAGAAAACTTGGCACGAACAAGGCATGCTACCCTTGGCAGACAAGAAAGGTAAAGGTTGTTAGTACTTGTACTTGTTACCCGTGGCAGACAAGAAAGGTAAAGGTTGTTACCCTTGGCAGACAAGAAAGGTAAAGGTTGCTACCCATGGCAGACAAGAAGAGCAAAGGTTGCTACACTTGGCAGAGAAGAAATGTAAAGGTTGGTTCCCTTGGCAGACAATAAAGGTAAAGGTTGGTTCCCTTGGCAGACAAGAAAGGTGATGTTTGCTACCCTTGGCAGACAAGAAAGGTAAAGGTATAGGTTGCTTGCTACTCTTGGCAGACAAGAAGGGTAAGGTGGTTTGCATAAGTGCTTTCAGCAGTGTCCCAGCCTTTAGATCATATTGGGGTTAAACTGTTCCCACCCCCTAGTCATTTAAATTTTTCAAAGGGTATTACTGACATTGTGCACTTTATAATATGAAATGGATACGGTATCTGGACACTATCATGGAAAATTTGTACATGTAGTTTAATACAAATTTTTTTTTCTACAAGGTTCACAGAAATCATGCGTTTGTATGGCTGGAATATAAAATGGTGTAATGTAGCTTTTATTAAATTGGTTGCTTTTTATAGTGTCTTAAATATATATGTCAGAATATATAATTTAACCATATTCAATCATTAGTCAAAAGATTTCAGAATAGCTAACAGGGGTGAAGAGGGCTAGATCTTACCCACTCACTTAGTACTAGTACCCTTCAATTAACGTCTTGGAATTTCTGCTGGTTCCAGAAGCAAATGGCACTCAACTTGTAAAATCTGATGCTGAAAAGAGCGATCTGCAGATATATCCTACTCCACCCTGCTCTTCAGGCGATGTGACAAGCGATGAACAACAGGAGATCGTCACCACATCACGTGGCACCAAAGCTGATTCATCAGAATCCCCTGGCGTGTCTCACGTCCTAACGCGGCACACCACATTTCTTCAGAGTATTTTAACCCTGAGAGACCTAAACCGCGAGGCGCAGCCTGCACCACGAGAAGTGGAGGACATTGCGCTTTCCAGTGTCCGAATAGCTCTGCTTACCCTTGGAGAGACGCTGGTGGCTGCCGCACCGGGCCAACCAGGGCAAGCCATGCTGTCTAGAAAGATGCTGCTTCATATGGTGCAGGTTGTCACAGCGTTGGTGGTGCTAAACTCGCATATACACACATGTGCATGTATATACTTATTATCTACAGTTTTAAGTACGCCCAACACACTGTCGGAGTAACAGTTATGGATCCTTTACTGTTATTAATTTAACATGCCATCGATTTTACTCATCCAATAAAGCCGATCAAGGAAGAATGCCCGAAGTTATTATGCTCATTTTTCTAATGTGGGGGTCCTGAGAAAAAGGGGGATGCAGATCGGCCCTTGTGCATACATAAAGGAAATGCTGGGGGAAATTTTCACAGACTGTTCTTTAAAATGCTATCGTTTCCTTTCATTTTGAGTGACAAATTTATCTGTATATGGAACACCTACCCTTTATAATACTAATCCCTTTCGACCTTTCCAGGTGATTATTGGTCTGATAGAGAATGAAGCTTTTTCCTTGTCCATGTCCAAGGGCTTACAGGACCTGGTATTGGCGTTCATCTGGGGATTATCCTCCTCAATACTAGGCAGCAGACAACCCAAGGTCAGAGCTGCTATTCTAACAGTCACAAAGATAGAATCTGCAGTCATAATTATTATTATTATTAATAATTTACAGCAGTATTAACAACAATGACTCCCTCTAATATTAATAAGGCCACCATAAGAAACTGAGGAGAGAGGGTTTGGAGAGAGGGTTATGCCACTTTCGTAGTGGTAGTGCCAAGAATTTTTCGGCAGGAGTGGCCTCTGTAGAGAGTTACCAGTAAGAGAGGTAGCACTGCATGTCAAAAAAGAAAGCCTTAGGATAAAAATACAAATTGAAACATGAAATGATGCAGAAACCTTGTGCACATACCCCTATACTTGCAAAATATTTCTTTTTCAAATAAAAAATCCATTTCCCTCACCATTTTTAGCTCTGCTTGACTATGTCAGCAGAGCTCATGAAATCGCAATTTGTCCGTCGTCCGTCTGTGTCGCAATTATCTCTGAACTTAATGCACAGATTTCTTTCAAATTTTAGTTGTGGCTTCCCTTGGGCCATACGCTCGGACGTTTTTTTAACTGTTGAAAAAAATTTTTTTTTGATTTTTTACGAATATTTTTCGTTTTCGTTAACATGGGACCCTATGGGAGCAAAAATTTCAAAACGCTACTCCTCCTACAAATCGCAGCCGAAA
>JAAUYG010158308.1_pt1 | contig 20418 bp, 5 predicted proteins | sample 7278091 | NCBI WGS metagenome assembly JAAUYG01 (sample SAMN14350201, study PRJNA611818) | marine sediment metagenome | isolation source: surface marine sediment (0.6m) | place: French Polynesia: Moorea | collected 2018-08
GGTTACTGGTGGGGGTTGGAGTACAGGGAGTTAGGGAGAACTTTGTATCCAGGGGCCAGCTAGAACAGCTGAGAGATTGAACATGCATAGGCTCAACCTGGCAGACACCAGGGCCCCTCCAACACAATAATTATTTGTAAATTATTGTAAATTATGTGGATGTCAGCCTATAAATGATTCCACTGGTATTCCATCAGTGCTGCCACTGCTGTGTTCCCGGAAATTGCTCCTTCAAGGTCAGCACACTCACAAAAGTCAATTTATCAATAAAGGGTCCATTATTTGTACACAATGCCCCAACTGCTGGTTCAAGGTCCTACATTGGTTCCGGAACAGTTTGTCCGCACAAAGCGCTGCAGCCATCATTACTAAGTGTTTATGGTTATGTGGGTTTAGAAAAGCTGTAAAACACATGGATACAAAGTGGACCCACCATGTAACATAGAGTATTCACATAATTTACATTGAAATATGTAACATTATACAAGTATATTTATAGACAAGAGATTACGTTTCAGAACCAGGTATAACATCAGAGGGTAAAAAAAAAACAACTTTTAAATTTCTCGGGAAAACACTTTATTAGTCTTTCTTTTTTTTTAAAGTTCTGTACCTAGATTCTAAATTCTTATATTTCCAGCGGCTTTAGTAAGTAAAACACAAAGGATGTGATACATCTCTGCCAGTGTGGGAGCCTGGCTGAGTGAGTGATAGATTTTGCCTATCAAACCGAGGCTGGGATCTGCCGGGGCGCTGAGGCTGATCAATTTTCGACTGGCTCCGTCCTCCCTGGCCAAGCTCTGGACTCACTGACTCCCCCTGAGGGCCTGAGCCAGCTAGCAAACCCCACACACCTGCATTGCCTGCCACAATGTTTACTGATGACGCAATTTACACAGGAAAAAGTCTGATGTAACCTGGCTGGAAGAGGAAGATTGAGAGCGGAGACACATGCAATGCCTGCAGGCGCTTTCTCAGCCTGGATGGATGGACATGGATGGGACCTGAACACAGTGGATACAGGGCCAAGCCAGCCACGGGAAGAGAGAGAGAGATAGTCTTCACGCCCAGACCCACCCATCACACCTCTCAGGGGATTAAAAAACTCTTTTACACAGGGGACACATTGGGCTGGAAATTAAACCCCAGGAAACGTTACCTAGACATGGAGATGGGGCTGCTGAATTCCACTTAAGACCCCGGCACCCTCACTTGATGACACAGAGCTATCGCCTGGTCAGGGCTGGGGACAGAGTGACAAATTCCTGGGGAAAGCCTGGAGTTTTAGGCCTCACTATCCTACCCTAGCCACACACTGCAAAGACTATGGCTAGGTCCCAAGTTTTTCTTTCCCTTTTTTTTTTCTTTCTTTTAGAGCTTTTTTCGCTACTCCAGCCTGACTAATGGCCTCTCACAGCTTTTCAGACTGAGCATAAAAAAAAAGACTTGATCGATTAGTCCTCATTTAGTTTTTGCATCTTATTCTCCATTCCTCTTTGCAGAGTGTGACCTTTAACAGGCCAGCCCTCCTGTGCTGTCCTGAGCTAATTTGGCCTACAGTGTCACAGGTGTTAAAACCTGGATACTGCCGCAGTTCCCTACAGGCAACAGCCCATAGGCTCTGCAAACAGCAGTAATAAAGAACTTCTGGTCATGCAAAGCATAAGGGAAGGAAAGGAATTAGCAGCAACTACTATGAGATCATGCTCAGAGAGCACCAGGAAGAAGAAATAGATCAAAGGAAAAAGAAGTACTTGAGTATTTTCAAATGGCAACTTAAATCCATAGGCTGTTGACTGGAAGAGAAAAAACGCAAATACCCTGGACGTTAATCTCTCGAGCACAGTTATTTATGGGGATCTCTAACCCCTGATATATTCAATTGTACCCTAGCTGAGTCTTTTTTAGGTATGACAATGGTTACTTTTTTATTAACTGACACACGACATGTATCAAGGGGCCACACATCTTAACCCTTGATAGATATGGAAGTGTCTGGTTACAACACCCAAAGGGCAAGTTTACTTTTAGTCGCTGGATTTCTTTCTGGTTTTCTGCATTTTTGCATTGAAACTTTTAAAATTGTTTTTGCTCTCCCTGCAGTTTTATCTAGCTTTTTGGATCTCTGTGAGAACTGATTGATGATATAACGTACAAATTAACATTGGGTATGTAAAAGACCTATCACGTCTGTGCTCTGCATTGGCTATGGTAACTCATACACCTTCAGAAGGCTCCAGTCTCATTATGGAAGCTTCAACCAATAATGGGAATTCCTAGATGTTTCAGCAAATTAGAACAGTAGGCAATCAGTCTTGTTTCACAATGCTCACCATGACATCAGCAGCAACCAGCTGCCTGGGCTACCTGATCCAGAGAGTCCAGACAGGTGTCTGGAGCCACGCCCTGTCTATCCTACATAGATTCAGACACTACTTCTATGACCTTAAATCAAATCAGAAACAAGTCATTTTATATGCCATTTTGCAGTAACTTCACACCCCATACAGCCAATGAGCTATGGCGGGAGTAAATCACCAAATTAACAAGCCCTGGGCCCCCTGCCTGATATCAGCCATAGCTGACATGCTGCCCTGGAGGCATAAACCCTGGTGTAGGCAGCTTTCTGGATCGATCCATGATACCCCAGTTGGATAGATCGGACTACTGAGGGTGGAGCGGACAGGGCCTGGACAGACATGTTATTATCTGGTGGCAATCCTTGAGCTTCTCAGCTACCGCTCTGTTACTACAGCCATCCGGGAATGGAACAAAGGCCACAGCAGGGAATCCTTCACCTGAGATCCAGGGAACTCACCTTTACATGCAGAAATCCTGCCATCTGGAAATGAGGTGTGGCAAAAAAAAAAAGGCTCCATCAAGCCTTTTTTCATGCTAGTTGACTCCTTACCCTCTTACCAATATCTGGTTGAAGACATACAAGTCTGGGGTGAGTCATCCTGTCTTTACAGAATCTGCCAGAACATGCTCCCCTAGAGATCAGGGAGTTATCACAGGTGTAAGCCACCACATCTAAACAGAGCCCACTTGACCAGTGAGCCAGCTGGGATGGATAGAGTGGCTACAGGTGAAAGTGATAAGATATAGTGGTCCAGGATCCACTACTTTACCACGGAGACTGACAAAGAAGCCAGATCAATCACACCCACTCTACCTTTCGGGCAGATAGCCCCTCTCTGCTGACTCTCTGTCATCAGCATAATCTGCTACCAATATGTCCAGACCTTATTTACCTTCCAGGGAAGAGGAAACACTTCTTTTTTTTTTTCACATCATGACAAATCTTCCCTGAGATAAGAACACTTCCAAGGTCCAGCAGCTGGTGATGCCAAGCCTGTAGACCTGTATATATAAACATGACATCAGGCACTACATGTAAAGGTACTAAATACACAAGGAAGAGAAGTCATGTTGTTATAATTTCAGGAAGACAAGGCTAAGACTCCGAGCAGACCCAACAACCCCCATTATTTGCTGCTAGTATTTGATTTTAATATTGTTTTAATCACAGGAAGGCAGGTAATTCTATAAATTATTAAACTTATTCTTTAAATAGCTTGTGCAGTACTAGTATACATACAATATTATTTTTAAAATTATTATTATATTTATATTTATATAGAATGGGCATAGACAACCCAATGAAGGTGAGTCCTCCCTGTCAGCAGAACTGGTACTGGTAATTATAACTGCATACACATTATAATAATAATAATTATTATTATTATTTTATTATTATTATTATAGTGTTTCTAGGTCTGAAATTTGTACCTATTTTGTGCTCTAGCTTCCTGAAGTATGGTAACTTTTAGCCAAACGGTTTGTTACAACTTTTAGCAGAAGTACAGAAACTTATATACATGTATCCATCCTTTGTTCTGAAAGAGCGGCATAGACAACCCAATGAAGGTGAGTCCTCCCTGGCAGCAGAACTGGTACCTTGTTGTAACACACCTCTTATCCTAGTCCCCCATCCCATGGATGAGACCTGTCCATGTGTAATTGATATTTATGAATGTGGAAGCGTTCTGGCAATCTCCCATTTATGCCCACTAGATTCCACTTAATCAAGTACCCAGGGTAGGAGGCAATGGGTTATGTGAGGATGTGCTGCTTTGAGATTTCCTTGGCTTGGCTATCAGAAGCCCAGTATTTCCTGGGGAAGGTGACGGATCCAGTATGACCCACTATCCATCAACTCCCTCTCAGAGTCCTCCTTCTCTCCTCCTCCTCTGTGGAATGGAACTAGATGCCTCCAGAGTTACGACAGGATAGGCAAAAAACCCTCCCCAAAGCAAAGGTCCCCTGTCCGTTTGGGATAGTCCCATAATTCAGTCTTAATCAGAGACTCTTGCCCCAATTTTTTGTCTTCGCATCTTTCTTATCGTAAAACGAATGGCAAGAGTGTCCGCCCCACAACATGCGAAGCCCCACCAATGCCGCTCAGGATCTCTCGCTTACCCAGTATAGGAAACAAAGGCATCACACCATTAATTATCAAATTGCAAATTAACCAAATCTAGCTCATTTGGCCGGGTGTGCCTGCGGTCCAGATCCAGCATTAATATTTCATGGCTCTAATTGTTTTGCTGACAAGCATGCAGGTGTTGGGAGCAACCACCCTGGCAGGGTACTGACTCCCTAGCCTCCCTGACAGAGTCCAAGCCACAGCCAATATATCTCAACTGATTAATGAGTGGAGTCGAAAAAATCAGCCCCGAACTGTTTTATGCTCTAAATGGATTAGCTGGATCTCCTGGGGAAAGGGCCACAGCACCCACCAGTCTTTTTCTGCTTTCTACAGGACCAAAAGTGGCGAAGGCTGCTGAATGTTTCATGATGCCCTCATCTTTCCACACTCAGAGCGGTGCTTAAAGTGACTACTTCTCCAAGGAATGACCTGACTGAGTGGCCAACTTGGGGGGAAATCTCCCAGAGATTGTTTTTGTTGTTGTTGCCCTTGTGACACAGGGATCCCAATGTAGTGTGCTCCTCAATCACACATGATATACCACACATTGGTTCTGTCACAGGAAAGCTGGCAAAATATAACATGTACAAGCATTAAATGGCAATGCTTTTAAAAACCGAGTATACATGTAATGCCGTGTTCTTTTCTCTCTTTTTTTTTAGAAATCCACTTGTTTCTGCTCTTTATCACTCTTCCCACTCAGTGAGAGAGACATCTGTGTGAAAACTTCTCTGATTTAGTTTGCGATACAGGTTGTCAGATAAAACCGGAAACCAAAATAGGATGTAGAAAGAGATGTGCCCTGGGGATCCTTTTAAGGAAGGGTGGGCCACCACAGTGTGGTATTTACATGTGTGTGTATTTCCCCACAGCAGTGGACAATGACTGACCATAAGCTGACCAGCTACTACCAGCAGGAAGATTAAAGGGCTGGTGACTGACCACAGGGAAACTGACCACAATAGCTGGGACAGACCTCATTACTCCCTGCTCTGTTCCACTGGGGTGTGACAATCAGTCACAAAATGATTTGTCACAGATGAGCTGCTGTGCAAGGGGCAGATGAAAGCAGCAGTGCTAACCAGGACCAACCTTCTGCCCTGGGAATTTTAAATGAGGGATAGGAGGAGATATTTTGATACACTATAACTGAGTTAAGGCCAACATAGAGGTCCTTTCCTGTCTGCTGGGGTTGTGTTTGCTGGTCCCAGAGGATCAAAGCCATCAGTTGACAAGGAACCTCACCCCCCTGTACCCAACACAGTGCAATCACACAAAAGAATATTTTAATTAAACCATAGTCATGATGATTTTCCAAATTCAAGACAAGCAAATCTATTTGGCGAAGTTTATTTTGAAAGTGCAGGTATTTCTTTTCTCATAGAAAATGCTTCTAATGAAAGGAGAAAGTTAGTGTGTGAGAGCGCCTGATATGAATATTTATGAAACTGGTCTAAGGAGAGCTGAATGCATTCCACACGGATACATTTCGGTAGTAACGAGGCCAAGACCGACCGACCGCCGCTGTCCTTTCCTTGAGGACTGTCACCTAGCTTTGATTCCTGTGATCTGCAGGATAAGGTGCCTGGTTCAAAGCCTGGGTCAAGGAGAGGGTCAGAACTTGGACCGTAGTAGGAAGGGTCTTTTATCAATGTCACCGAGAAAGCAAGGGAAGAAAAAATCTTGCCATGGTGGATAAAAGTGGCTGAACATTTTACAGGTCAGACTGACAGCACAAGGTCAGGGACTTTTGCAGGGACTTGGATTTTTTCCTTTCCTTGGCAATGATGTAAGGTCAAGGAGGATGGGTGGGGTGCAGATATGGGGGGGGGGGGGGAAGTTGAAAAAATCCCCTACATGACACTCCTGCCAAAAGCATATAAATCATTCTACTTAACCTCTGTGTGGCTACTAGTATTCCACTGATTCCCCTCAGGGACTGGTCCATCAGTGTCTCTTCAGGGATTTTCTCAAAGTTTCTTTGTCTCCGATGTCAAGGTTAGTGTCACCCCCGGAACATCTTTGTGACCTTGCTGTGATAGATATGACTTACCGTATGCATGGGTAGTAATAGCCCCCGGGATTTGCTGTCAAACTGAAGGCCACAAGGTGGAGGTTAATCCCTGCCAATGATCCGGCCTTTAAAGGAAATTGGCTTTGTGGCAGGCGGGACTCAGCCATTTAACGCCATTTTTTTTTATAATTCCCATGGCTTTATAAAGAAATTGTCAATTTATCTAAAATGGCTGCCATTGTATATTCAGTTTTGGTCTACTTCGTACAGTGATCCCTGCATTTTAAGACCACCACCTCATTCACCCAGATAAAACGTGGCCTTAATTAGAAACTGTTCTTTAACGTTAAGGGGTATTTGTACCGAAAGTACCACTGGTGTCACTGAATGATGGTCTTAAAACAAAGGGAAGTGCTAAAATGGAAGGACTTCAGGGGTTCCTGTAAACAGGTTTCAGTGCATACGTTTACAGTCAGCTAACACTTACCCATCCTCCCTGTTCAGCTATCCACTTGGCAATTTTTTCGGTGATGATGAACTTGACGACGAAGCCAACGATGTTGGAGAAGAAGCCGCGGATGCCTCTCTGGATGACTGTCACCGCCATACGATAGCCAAAACACAGCAGGGTAATTACTCGACCCCAGTTAATGTTCCCGTCCCGAAACAGCCTGGAGCAAAAAATACAGTCCCATACACAATGTGGCTCAGTGTCTCAGTTTGATTATTCTCTCCGACTGATCATATTTCTAATTTTTATGAGGCAATTACAAGTACAGTTACTAGAAGTTACAGAAAATTATTTTAACACTGGTGTGCAGTAAATAAAAGAAAAGATTATTATATATAGTACATTTTTGGTTAAACAATTTTACAGTTTATTGGCATTATACTCCCACTCAGGCAGTAATAAATTGCAAGTGTCACAAACTTAATGGGCTTTTGTTGTCTATCTATGGTTAGCTGTCCAAATGTTTCTCTTTACAAAGGGGATCACTGAGGCCCGAGTCCCCATGGACCAGGTTAAGTACCGTTTGACTTTCTGTTCGACAAGTATGTTCAAGTGCCCTTCCTTTAGTACTAGTGCATACTTGCGGGCTACGCCAGCGAAGGCCTCGTAAGCTGTGTCGGGCGTAATCTTTAATGTTCGGATCATGTTGTTGAACTGCGGGGAGTAACGATTGTTGATGTCATCTCCAATGACGGCCAGTTGACGACCTATCTGAGCGGCGGGCCTGGATGGAAATTGGGAGAGAAAAAGAGAGAATGGTAAGACTAGAATTGTGAGTGTGTGCGTTCATTCAGCTTATCAGACAACCGCCACCATTCAATGTGTGCATTATCAGTGATGATGTAATACCAGAATCCATCCTGCCGCCCGGAGGAAGAAAAAAAAAACAATAAATCAATACCATGTCTCCTTTCAAAAATCTGGATATTAGCCAAATAGATCTCTATAAATATTGCCGGAAATCAGTCATGGCCAGTCCCTTGCCAAGTGAAAATTTGGGAGAGCATGAGACTTGGGACCCGTAATGCCTTTTGGTTTCATTGTGTCAGGACAGACAGGACTAATGATGTCATTTCCGAAGAAGCGTCCAAGAAGCGTGGTTCACCTTCATTGAGTAACACATCCATGGCCTCTCTGTCAAATAAAACCATGGAAGTCTGCCTTGGCCGGGAGACCTCCGCAATCACAGGAAAAAGCCTCACTTAAGGTGACAAGAGATGACGGATGACGGGACCACCCACTCTCCTGTCCAAATGTGACAGAGGCCAGGAAATGGGGGGTACAAAAAAAAAAAAACAGAAAAGAGGAAAAAGAAGCCACCTATCTCAGCTGGCATGTATGATTTGATTGGTACAAATTCTAGGAAGGTTGAAGTGAATAAGAGGGATGGAAGAAAAAAAAAAGAAAACAAATCCATTTGGTTTGGAAGGCAGAAAATGTATTGCGTGCTTGCATGGTAAGATTTGTTGCATGCTGATCAGACTATGAGTGTGGCCACATCAGCGAACCCTGGAGATTAAAACGCTCTAGGCTTTGTGTAATGCCTTGGGGCAATCCGTTTTTTCCCCATGGAATATTGATATTTTTATATTCCGAGCAAAAATTTGGTTAGCAGAACTTGGATTTCCAGTAAAAAATACTACTAATCTCTCATTAGGGTCTCATCTTTCAATACCGGTAGCTCCAAATTCAACACACAATTAAATTGCGAAGCTTGGGGATGAAATTTGATCAATAATTCAGATATTAAACTGTTTTATCTGGGTCATGATCACGATAATTTGTATTAAGCTGACAGAAGAACATTACATGTACATCGATACTGGAAGTAACTGAGATGATAAGTGAATTACAAACAGTTGGAGCTTCAATGTTGTTCTTGGCCTGGGCAGCAAACATCAGACAATTATTAAACAGACTGCCAGCTGTGCACAGACTTGGTAGAAACATCATGAATATCATACATATTTACCAGTAATTACTATCTGCCACTTCTTATGTTTTGGTTTGAATAAAAGCAAAGGAGAATTTTTGTAGTGTTCACTAAATTAACCGCTATAAATTTAAACATTTTAAATTTAATATTTATTATACAATACGTATTTAATAGCATCCTTAATTAGTGCTATATGAAAAGTACAGAAGTCAAGTTACATTACAAAGTCAGTACCGGGAAGTGATCGAACTTCTGTTACATTGTTGAATAGGCCTGGTCGTGTGATATTGACTATTATAGTTGCCAGGACTAAGATAATGACTTACTGTAGAGTAGGTACTGCAGTGTGTGTAAATTGGAAGTATTTAAACATCGCAATCAACTAATTTGTAGTATAATTTTTATAGTAACTTATAGTTCTCTAACACCTTGATCAACCCCTATGTCATTAGCTAGATAATATTTTACAGTACTCACGGTACTAAGAGTAGAGTACAATTTTGTAGCATGCATGGTCAGAAAGCTATTCAAAACCCAGGAATTAATCACCCAATTAAGCAATTTGTTTTCCCATTTAAGGCCCTGGTAACTTCTGTTGGGCTGATTGATGTGTAACTACAGCTATTAAAGACCTGTCCTTAATTGAATTCTGCTGAGTGGAATGTAATCCCTGCAAAGCCGATCCAGGGTTTATTGAATATCCTTGGCTGTAATATGCAGCTTGGTGACCCACTGGTGTTGCTACTTGATCCAACAGCCTTGACCTCCCTCAGGACCTGACTGAGTTCCCAGTGTGTTCTCCTTCTTCAACAAGCTCATGCACCATTCATACAGTTCCAGGTCTCTTGAGCAGTTTCTCCAAATATCCACAACACAGGAACAAACTTAAGTCCATAAATCACCAGGGAGAAAACTTGCTTTTTAGCATTTTCGTGAAAAGTAAGGTTTTTTGATTAACCGATCCCCCTCTGTTGACAAGCCTGACTGGAGAGTGGAGGCTTCCAATCCTTTCGAACCGGCCATGCCATTTCATGCACACCTTATTGTCAGCCCTTGTTATGTTACAAGGGCCTAATGAGGAAAGATGACGCTGGTAAATGCGGCTTGCAGAGATTGTCCCTACATGGCAGCTCCTGTCATCGGCAATGTCTTCTGTCAATACGTCAACTCTCATCAGTGCTGCCATAATGCACGAAACAATGGAAGCCAATAATGACCGTCTTTTGCACCATGAGGCCTTCAACATTAGATCCAGGGTCCAGCAGAATGCTGAAATCTGTGCAGATTGAGGAAACCTTGTAGAGCAAATTATACAGTTTCCTTTCACTGGGACCAGGGACCAACAGGGGGCACAAATGCAATGAATGAAACCCTTCTACTCAAGACTGCAATCATCCCAAAGCTGACTCAGCACCAACTCTTAAGACTCCCGGATCAATGGGATGCAAAACAGTCAGACCATTTGGCCAAGAGATAAAAGAAAGTTTAACTTACACACTTTTATTCTTATACATATTATTATACATTTAATTCCAATCAGCCGTAGTCTATCAACCATGGTCGGCATTCAGGTTGAATCTGAAAACCACAGTTTGATGTATATAGCAAGGTCATCATAACTAGGGAACCATGCTTAACCATGGTTTGTACCATGATTTTCTTATACGTTTGGACACCACCATGGTTAACCATGGAAGTGAGAGGCATGACTATGGTCGACCATGGACACTTTATAGTTAACCATGGTTGTATATGTGGTAATTTTCCATGGTTTGCCATGGGTAACCATGGTTGAAATCCAAGGAAAAGCACCTCCAACCATGGCCAAACCATGGTTTTACCATTTTTGTCTATATGCCTTTACATGGATAGCCATGGTTAACCATGGAAAAGTATGGTGCTTATTTTGCAGGGACAGTATCTCGTAGCTTATGGAGTTCCTCAAATATTCAGGTGTATCATGCAGCCAAAGTTTTACATTAAATCAGCATCAGAGTCCCTTTTCGCTGTGCATCCCATAAACTGAACATGTAGACCTGTACAGATCATGCCAGAGACCGTCCAATCAAGGTAAGACTTGTAATGGTATATTATGGCATTCAGCATTTCAAGTTCTCATATATATTAATTATATTACGAATTGTCCATTAATTGTTTACACTTCCAAATTTCCCCTCTCCATCTAAATTGCTGGTCCATCCTAACATTTTGTTTTTGAAGAAAGATCTTTATGGAAAATTTCTTGCACCTTCCATTAGACCTCTGTAACATCTCGCCTTTTCGTAGCCAATCAGAAAGGAGAGTTATATGAATAATGGCAGCATTAGCATGCTTGACACAGCCAATTCCTGGTCACTAATGGCATGCCAGTCAAATACATTAACCCTGGGAGGGAAGGGAATCTGTTTCTGCTACTCCGAAGGGTACTCGGTAACTGACAAACCAACCAAAGCTGATCCCCAAAGGTCAGGCTTTACTATTGAGTCATTTGTCACCCCTGACCACTGGTCAAGGCAGGCAATTTATATTTCTTAGACAGACTGGAGATTACAGTCATTCCAGTCTGTGGCCAGCCACTGAGGCCACATCACATGCTGCATCTGTAACAAGCATGTCACCAAGACAGATGCAGCTTTAATAGATATTAATGCCTTAATTTATCATTACCGTACAATCGGAGGTCGTGAAGGAGGGTCATTTTTCAGAACGGTCTTTTAAACTAAGGCTCACGTGACTCGGTGTGGCACAAGTCAGCGGCACACGCTTCATCAATTAATAAAACAATGACCAAGCGACTTTCTGGCATGAGGAGCAGGACTTGTTCCAAGATTGTTAACATGTTGACACAAGGAAAATCTACATGACCCAAACTGACCGGTTGGTAAATGTGTCTGAATGCTGTGAGCTATGGCAGCCAAAGCACTCTAAATGTGCAAATAGATCCTTATTTGACAATAATGGCAAGTTAAATGAGCTCCGCACACAATTGTATCACTTACGAAGTGATGACCTCTTGAGAATGATTCGGTTTATCCTCTAGGACAACCTGATAATCTCAACTGCTAATGACCACTTAGACAATGCTAATGATCGATTGTTTTCATTATCACTGGCAACTTGGCAAATCAGATTTCCATGTGAAATGTAAATTCTGATTTTTGACACGATTCTCATTTTGAACTGTCACTGACAGCTTAAACTTGCCAAGAACTAAGTTGCTGCAGTTGTCATTTGTGACATGTCGTGATTATTTCGAGCAAATGTCAGCACAGTTGTAACAGTTCTTGATAAAATGAGCCTCATAGATGGTTATACTATGTATATCCATGGCACTGGGAAAGAAAACTGATATGGAAACTTTGAACGTGGTACAACAGAATCTACATACAGGTTTTAGACATATGCTATGACACATTGCATACTGTTTAAAATAATTTCCCAGTTTAATATCACCTAATGCTTATTTTAAACCAGATAACATTCAGCCCTGATTTCAAAGATTAAATTGAACATAAAGCAAAATTTCCTGTGTCCTTAACATTGCAAAGACAAGTAATTGGGCATTCTACTAAAAGTCTGTAGCAGACTAGCAGTCATTTAAAGTTTCGTAATGATATGTATTGTGTTTATGCAGATGAAGCCTAACACTTGGGAGTGACTTGTGAGCCACAACCCCGGATAAGGTTGAAAAGTCAGGACATGCTACATGGGGCCTGGAAATTAAAGCTGAGCTACAAGTCGCACCATTCTAAAGTGAGCACAGTGGAGGTTTTTGGATCTAGGGGAATGGACGGGGAGTATTTCTACCACTGGTTGGCCCTCCTGTCAGTGACTCTCTGATGGATCACCTGATGCATGATGAATGGAATCCAAGATAGAGCTAACTCCCCTGGATCAGGGACTCGCAGGATGTTCAGCAGAGCCGAAGGTTGCTCACCCCGGCACAATCAAGCACAAGCCATGGAGCAGGTTCCTATGGAATTGCCTGGATGTGTGAGTTTTGTGTGTGACACTACCCGCATTGGTGGACATGAATGGTCTGATAGCAAGCAATGGCCCTAAAACTTCTCCAGTCCCCATCTATCTGTTTTAAGGGAACAAATTGTCCACACACACCCCTCCCAGCAAATTCCCATATTCCGCCAGTCGGCTGGCCTTGGTAATGGATCACTTTAGGCCTCCTGACAAGGTCCAGCTATTGGGCAAGGGTCAACCTCCCCAATGTGCTGGCAACATGAGGTAAGCACTGAACGGCAACACTTGGCCAGATTAAACAAAAACAAGAACACTCCCCACAATGTTTTTTGTGCAATCAGATTTGGTGACAAAGCGGACCACCCCCAAGGGGTGATTTTTTTTTCTTTCCCTACCGGGCATCAGAGAGAGACCCTGGGATGGGGGATAGCATGGGTGTGGGCAGGGTAGGCGGTATGAGGCCCATGAATGGCTACAAAGAGCAGCATATTCCCTCCAAGTGTAAAAGGTCCTGACCTACAGATTAAAGAGGGCATAACTCCTCACTGATCTCAGAGTTAATCCATCTCTGACTTAACTGCAATCTGTCACCAGGGCTGACAGGGCAATTACTAGTCCCTAGTTCACCGGTCCCTATCTGTGCCCCCAACCCCTCACTGGTGGCTTCATCACACTGCAGTATCTACTGCAACCAATGAAAGCTTATCTGCCAAAACATCAGGAACATCCCAGCAATTATGCACACCAGTCCTGTGTCCATGCAGGTCCAGCATTGAGCAGCCCGGACTCTTGCAGGCCCTCTAGGAAAGGACAAAAGCCTTAGGGCTGTTTGAAAAAAGACAGATTATACTGTCATTTTCTGCCTGGCAAATTACCCTTAAACTGTGATAAAACTTGAAATTGATTCCATTAGCCACATTGTTACTCATCACAAGAAGTACCAGAAGCAAAGCAATTATTCTTTTTTTTTTTTCACTGCACAAACTTTTTCCTGGAAATGTTCTTTATATTCAGCAGGAAATAAGGTTGAGCACAACAAAGACATGCTAGAGAAGTTAATTAATGTTCATCCAATACCGGGGAAAAATATCTGGCCCTTGCTCCCCTCTCTTGTCAAAAGCCATTTGCGAAATGGACAAGAGAGAGAACACGTACTGTATTCATAGATTTCCCCAGACAATCACTGGACCGTTGATTGAGCAGTTTATTGTGTGACACAGCCCAGTTACGGAGCAAGTCGACTTACCAATTATTCTAATTTGCTCAGCGCTCAGAGCCGCCAACTCAAAGAAAAAAAACCAGCTTATTCATTTCAGCATGTACCGGTATGTAAATTGGATAGTCAGCAACATTAATAGTATTGATTACATGCATTTCATTGTTTTCCATAGAAACAATTGAAAGAAGCAAAATTTACCAAGTTGACCAATCACTGAGGAATTATTTGCAAATGGACAAATAATTGATTCTGGTTAAAGGTCAGATTTAATTTAGAACATAAACGTTCAGATGTTTTCTGTTACTTTATGGTGAAGTGGCCATGTATCTTTGCAGCTTTCATATAAAATATGATATTCAGAAGTTGGTAATAACTGTCTGATGTTATATATAACATAGATAGTAAAGGAATTAATACTGGTTTAAAGTTGATACACACCACATACAAAAAGTATTACACTTTGAACATTTCTCATTTACCAGTAATCCCTGTTCAATCTGTCAGGCGCTCAAGGTCAATCAATATGTGCACCCTGAGAATGAGTCACCTTTTGTCACAAAACCGCCAACAGTCATAATCATTGTTGTTATAAGTTTGAAGAGATCAATTTTAAACCAAAATGCTAGATCTTAGTTCTGTTATTTTCAATTTTTCACATGTATAATTTACACTAATTACTCAATGAAGATTGAGTAAATAAGCAGGCTGCGTGTAATTATTATTCACACATATTCAATATTATGTGTAACAGATGATAATCCAGTTATATTATCCAGTGAAATTCTCTTTGTGTTTATAACACTGTCAGAATGTGTGAGATTACATCCTGCCAGCTTCATAGCAATGACGAAAAGTCCTTAATAATGTAAATGAGATGCCACAAAATGGCAAGGATGTTGGAAATTGAAAATCATTTGAACATCACGCATTAGGCATAGACTTAGTGCAGCCATCAGCCACCACCAGCCAGACTCTGGCTCTGCAACCCAAACAAGCCCTAGCTATATTTAGTCCTCCAGGACCCTGTATGGCCCAATATAGTCTGGCGTTACTTCCAATCCAGGCCTCAGTCAGTGAGCACCAAGTCTCCTTCTCTGACCCACTGACTATATCAAGGCATCCTTGATTTCAACCTGAACCCAGTACTGTAGGTGTACATGGCTGGGAGTCAATATAGGAATATGGAATCCTTGGGACTCCTCCAACCTGGTCACCATGGGCCTGCCTCCAGTGGGCGGCTGGCAGTGAATAAGACATCCAGTGACGTCCCAAGTGTGGCTGCCTGAAAGCACTAGGCCACAGTGGCACCCAGTGCAGCAGCTGTGTTAGGAGACATGTAATACTGTCCCGATACCTTACATCAGCAGCTATAAATGGAAGACGCCAGACACAGTAATGGGGGAGTGTAATCTGTGAGGGTTTAATGGCAGTAAACAGAAGGCATGGCAACGGGACAGCCAGGGACTGAAAGCCAGTTACTACTAGTGGCTAGGGACAAAGAGACAGGAAGGACTTAGAAAATAGCAAGTTGCACAACTTGCTGAATATACATAACAGATTCCAGGCCAGTTAATGGGCCTGCTGGAATACCAAGGCAGACAAGACCTTCCTAAGAAGTATAGCTGTCTTCTGTGCACTTGATTTGCACAGAATGCATCAACAGAAGGTCTTCTGACTGTTCTAAGAAAAACACAAGAGACAGAAGACCTGATAGGGCACTGAGTGGTGTTGTAAAAAAGGCAGGAGATGTTGAAGTGACATGTGAACATTAAAAACAAGTAATTAACACGGAAATTTAGGAGAATAGAAACCAGATAGCTTGCCGAATCAGCAAGTCATACTTCCCTGCGTATGTTGAGCTTTAATTTATTCAAAAATATGACTAGTTTGGTCAGATCTTTGTCAGTCATTTTGTTTCAGGATCTCCCACTTCTATCTGCTCGATTCAAGCCCTTCTGTCATCTACCGCCTCTATGACACTGCTTCTAGATGAGATAAATTGAGTACGCCCATTATGACAATTGTATTGTACTTCTAATGGGAATGGTAACTCAATGCAACTACAAAACATTAAAATTGCTGTACTAGTATAATTATCTCCAAAGCTACTAGTACTTGAATTTTCGAACATCTTAGCCTCACAGGCAATGTCAGGTTAAACTTCAGAACAATAGTTTATAATGCTTGAAAACAATCTATAATTCCTGTAGTGTAGCACTTAAAGTATACCTGTTAGTCCTGCTGACTGGTAATGTTTCAGACTAAATATATCAACCGCAAACCAAGTGGAATCCACTAAACATGGTCACAAAGGACTGCTGAAGCCACAAATAACCAATGCAAAACAAATTGAGAACTAGACAGTACTTTTAAATACAATACTCACCAGTGATCATCACACCCTGGGCCATTATGTCTGTTTGAACTATGCCTTGGTTGGTGCTAATTTGGCCACTGATCACAAGCTAACCCCTGGGTGTCATTAGGGAGAACACTTTCCTCCCCTGGAATTTGTTTGTCTATGCCTCCATCCCAGTATCCTTTGGGGTCCTCAGGGCTGCTGAAAGCCCAGGTTAGGCTGAGTACACATCAAAGCTTATGGGGAGGAGGAGGCCATCACTGTCCCACAAGCAGCAGGGGCAAGGGTTGTTGGAGGTAACCTGAGCCCAGGGGTAACAGCTAGCACACCTGGACAGTAGGGCACAGGGGAAAAGCCACAGGTGATCTAACAAACCAGAGGAAGGGAGTGGGTGAGCTCTAGCCCCCTTTCTACTGGTCCACCAGACCTTCTACACAGCTTCCTGTTGTAAGTTATTCCCTTTGCTGTGCCTGAAGTCTCAGCACCAAACAAGTCTTATCATGGGTCATAATTTCAAGAAGTTAATGTCTGCTGTCTGTAAAGTTTCTGGGCAGCAGAAAACACAAGCAGCAAGTTCACAAAATGGCATACTTCAGCTGTGTGGCAAGCCCCAAGAATATGTCAGAGCATGATGGACTAACATAGAGATGAAGGCTGATCCCAGGCATGGACAGTCCAGGGTTCCCACACTTCTAAACTCTATCCTATCCATATTATAAGCTCTATAAGTTCTCATTTATGGATCACTGCATGATTCCAGGATACTTGTTATGGTGGGCTGAGAATGCACTAATTCCGGCAAATTGCCCAATAAGCTTAACTACCGGTACCCAGAAAAACATACATATTCAGCATACATAACTGCTACATGATGTAGCATTAGCGGTAGAAAACTGCACTTGTTCTCCCCATCCATAGCACTCATAAATCATGTAGACAAAACAGAGAGGTGTCAGTGGGAAGATCCTTCCGTCCCCCACACAGTTATTATAAACTTTCTGACAATGCATTGTACCCTGAGGTACATAGCCGAGAGATCGAACCCCTGGGTCGGAACAATTTGTATACAGACACCTGTCTCTGACCACACACTGGAAACAATGCCAAATACACAGAGACTCACACAAACATGTGGCAGGTCGGGAACTTTGGCCCTACCTCACCTTAATCATACAGCTGTCAGTGGGAGGAAAACACTGGAGACAAGAGCCAGGGCTAATAACCTCGAAATCACTGGTAAATGTACCAGTACTTCCTATTATCTCCCAAGGGAACAGTAGTCAGGAATATAAAGCAACCACCATGTTATATATATATTATACGTATATAATATTATTAGGTCATGTAGAATAAAATGTTAACAGCGCTTGTATATACTAAGCAGTTCATCAGTCCTAAAACTGAAAGTGCATCACAGTTGCAGCTATATAACTGAAACTCGATATATTTGTAACCTCAAAAACAAAGTGACAGCTTGATGGATAGCAACTCCCAAAATCTTCACTGAGTGGATGAAAATCTTAATGGAATGGATGAAGAAATCTATTCCTAATCTTGGCACAACAATAAATTCCACAGCCACCAAACTGTTGGTGTGATCTAGCCACAGCTACAGAAATGTCAATACACAACTGGTGCAATGTTACACAAGCCCAACCACGATTCTGCCAGTACAGTGACCTTGGCAAGAGGACTCATCCAAATACACCAGGACATCTGGCAGCCATAGTAACCAGAGTCCATTTAATTAATAGACCCAGTATTACAGGGATTGGAAGGGAAAAGGGGAAGCCCGGCTAGGCACATGGCTACCATGTTGGAGGTCCCTTCAGATTTCCTGATGTTTGCCGAGCAATTAAGGATGATCTGTACAGAAGTTACACCAAACGACCTCATCTTTCCATGATGTAATACACAGGAGGGAGCTGGTGGATAAAATGACCAGCAGCAATTCACTGACCGTCCTCGGACACGCATGCACCACCAGTGTCCTGAGTATGGAATTTCGCTTTCAGAGAATCATTTCCACAAAAATTGTCTTATCTCATAACCCAACAAACCATCATTTTCTATGAAAATTCCTAGGCTTCTGTTTCCTGCTCGTTTTTCCACATAAAAAGACGCCTATCACCTTGTCCAGCAGCAGCAGTTGAACTGGACAGCAGAACTTGACTTTATTGCCATCATCACAGGACAACTGAGTACAGTAACACTACTAGCAGAGAGTCATTACGTCAGCTTGGAGCTTCAAGTACTCAATGACTTCAAGGAACCATTAATTTAATGTGCAAATTTAGGAAATTTTACTGACAATATTTTCCAACTCAAACAAAGAGAACTCAGAGAGCAGATGCCAATTTGTCATCCTGTGAAGAACAATAAGTTGTCATCGCCTCCTGATTACAAATCACCTGTAAACCACATAAGGCAATGAATTACTGACCATGGAGTTTCAGTCAGTTATAAAGATTTATCCCTGGGTAATCGGTACATCATTCATTCACATGAATGCATCATTTTGCATTTGAATTCTTGACCACAACCCTGACAGTGCCAATGGGGCAGCACACACCTATCAAGGACTTGTGGTTAGGAGCATCCATGTGTACAGTAGGCTACATTATAGAAGGTTATGGCATTGAATTCCGTTAAAATAAACGTGCTGACTATTCTGTGAAGGACCAGATCATGTAAGTTGCCAGTTGTAAGTAAGATAGAATTACCAGTATGAAGCCAGTACCTAAATATACAAAATAGTCATCTGTAATTAATATCCCCTTCAGGTGTCATAGTTGGTAGCAACTGTGCTCTCTGTATCATATGTTGCAAATTATGAAATTAAAAGCACCCAATCAATGCCTTCTTCAAGTGCACATGACATCTTGAAAACATAAATCCCCTTGCAAACTTCTTTTGCATTGAAAATTCTCCCATAAATCTTGTCTAGTACCCGGATTATCCCATCCTGTAAGACCTTTAATGTAAACCAATGGCTCAATGGCCTTTTGCTGCTCTAGTCGACAACAGGCAGGGTCCTGGATGTTATCATTTGTGTTTATCAGAAGCCAAAGCCACCTTATGTCGAGGCCTTCCCTCCCTTTGCCAATAATAAATTGCGCACAGTCACGCTAAATGCAGTCCTAAAACGTCACTTGGCTGCAATCAAGCAAACTGCAATCAGCACAGAGAGCCGGTCAGCAGCCGAGCGGGAGAATAACAGGGATAAATATCAGCGGCGTAAATACACGTACGCATGTACGCAAGTGAATCCACATTGTTTTGACAATTATATCATATTATTTTGCGTCCGAACCTTCCTCGAATCAATATACTGTCAAGCTAGTGCCACCTTTTGTTTCAGTGAATCACTAAACAAAAGAGCGTTGTTTTTCGTTGTGAATATGATGGACTACAGTTTCTGACATAAAGTAATATTTTTCATGCAGTTATGTACTGTTGGCAAGAAAGTATTCACGAGTACTGTGTGTGGTGTTCAATGTTAACTCTCACTGCCGACAAAAAAAACAAACACATTCTGTATGTATTGCTGAATATCAGTTATATTCTCACTGCTGAAAATAACAAAGGGAAATAAATTGTAATAATCCTTTAGCCAATTATATTTTGTCTGATTTTATTAAATGTTAATTATTCAAAGCCTCTTTTAATGTTATTTGTTTCCTACCTATACTTACCTGTCTAACCCTAGTCCTCCCAATTTTCAGCGACTTAGGATGCCATCACATCACCGCCTGACAGGCTGTGCAATGTTAAATATAGGAAGTTTTGATGTTATTTAATTAGCGGTATTTTCCAGTATAATTCATTTTTATTTTAAGATTTTTTAGAAAGTCCCTGCCAGTTATTGATATATTAAAGGTATCCACCAAGAAATAATGTGCAAACAAAATA
>JAAUYG010190561.1_pt1 | contig 20413 bp, 20 predicted proteins | sample 7278091 | NCBI WGS metagenome assembly JAAUYG01 (sample SAMN14350201, study PRJNA611818) | marine sediment metagenome | isolation source: surface marine sediment (0.6m) | place: French Polynesia: Moorea | collected 2018-08
CAAAGGAGTGATAGGCTTAGAGATTACTGCTTGCAAACTCCAAATTTTGTTCCGGCACTCTCAGACTGACATGTCTGGTCCAGAAAAGTATTTGTTTTTTTTTTTTTAATTCTCTCGATGCATTCATGTGTTGGTGCAAAAACTAAATTGATGGTTCTGTCATCAAGACTGGGCTGTGATTCTGATTCTGCAGACCTGTGGAAAGTAAGAGTGACAGTCTTGGTGCCAACTGACGAATTTGGGGGGCTTTTTCACAAGAGGTGATGCCGATGGTCACAATTCAATGACTGAGTGAGTTGTGATACCTGGTGACGTTACAATGCTATTTGTCATGATGACATGTTTTGATTTTTGCCCACATGCCAAGGTAGTTTCCACAGATGGCAAAGTAGGTCAAATGGGACCGCCAAGCAGAAGCAGTGTGGTCCAAATGGAATAGAGAAGTGCTGTGCATTTTCTTGGCGCAAGTAAATTTCCTGTTTAAGTGTAAGGCCCTGGAGCACAAAACAACAAGAAAAAATTGCATGCAGATTGAGCCAACATCTGTTCAGTGTAAACAGAGCTTATTTCTGGTTTACTTCTGCTGTCTTGGCAAGGTATTACAAAAGATGTGTCACTTCCTGTGCACATGATCCCAGCTCAGCTGCAAATGAGTAAGTAACAGACTGCTGTTTTCTAGCGCAGCTAAGTGCGACTGAGCAGGTTGGATGAAACAAGAAACAGCTATTTTTCTCCTTGTACATAAATAATTCCATTTTTAGGGGCTGTTTGCCAATGCTGATGATACATTTGTTGACAGACTGATTCCAGTTCAGAGAATTACAAATTATACACGCCTGTAAGATGACACACTGGCGTGGAAGGAGGACTTCACAAGGATGCTTGTGTAACAAGACCACCCTTTCAAAACAGAAGCGTGGGCACATTTGAAACAGAACCAGAATTGAAGATGAGACGATTCCAGATTCGCTTTTGAATCAAATGAGACGGCAGTTGGTACTGAGGGCCATGCATACCTGTGTTTTCGGGCGCTCACCAAAACCTAAACCTTTTATGTATTTTTTGCAGGCGAATGAAGCTCACACGGTGCATCGCACTGCTAGACTTGCTGTAATTGTTCATGGTGAGATGACTGGTGTCTAAAGCCATCAGTGCAATCATCTTCAGGTATGTGGACTCTGCTGTTTTTAACGTAGGTTTTCATACAGTTTTTTTGAGTGAATATTTGTAATTAGCCAGTTTCCAGGGGTTTTTCGGCAACGGGTATCGTAGGGTGCCATAACTGCGCACCAAAAATCCAAAACAACAAATTGGCAACAGGAGTGGGCCTTGGCAAAAAAATGAAAATCTTCAAATATTCTGAAAGATAACTTGAACGATACAACATGTTGTTCACGGTTAGACACCGGTGCTGACAGGTGAAAATAACATCCACTGGGAAAGCTTAAATTTAGACGTGGTATTTATTTCAGTCACTTTTCACTCACACAAACTGGTAGCCAACAAGTGCTAAAATGTTTTGTATGAAAATCAACTGCATCACTTTTTTTCATGCTGTGAGATGGATGATTCGGCTACCTTGTGGGTATCCCAATGCTTTTGATGAAGCTCCACTGCAGTTGCGGGTCCAAACGAGGAATGTGGAAACCTCTGGCTGACCACGTTTGTGAGGTCGCAAGCATGCAAACTTTCAGCTTCTTTGGCGAGATGGTGGAGAATATCAGGAAGCAGATGTTTCAGTCGGGTTTATGGCAAGCTTATTTACAACCACATCTTCCTGTCTGAACGTGGATGATTCCACAGCTTGGTTCTCAGAATGAATTGCCATGCAGAAAATGGTTGCGAATGATTCCAATTCTGATTTAGACAGTTCTGTTCTCTGTGTGTTGATGGCATAGAAATCCCAATTTGGCTCCAGGAATGCCACCCAGGATCTGTTTCAATTGGAATGCTGAAATGCTAACTGGAAAGGTCTGACGTAGGCATTGGCCGACTTTTAGCATTTCTGTTTTCTCCCAACAACATCATGCAAGGCTGGTCTCACCGATTGGGTTGAAAGGCAAGTGTCATGAATGCTCTCGATGCCCTCAGTTGATCTCAGTTTGAGGCATCCTTTTGTGTGAGGAACTTGAAAGCTTGATCCAACCCCACCGAAGAAACAACGCAAGAAGGAAACTATTCCTGTCTGAAACAGGTATATATCAGCACAAATGTGAGGAAGCGTTGTATCATTTTAGCTGCAGTTCTCTCATTTATGTGGCGTGTACATGTGCTCAGCTTCCGCTGGTTGTGTTTGGCCAAACTTCCAAGTTTGCATTTTGAATCTGTGCCTTCGATTTGTGGGAAAGTGCTCCAACTTGTCCCTTGCAGGCCAAATGTGAAACGATTAAAAGTAATTTCTGCGTGATGATACCAAAGAAATCTTGCTGAGATTGAAATTTTGATGCATTCCGTCTTTCTGGACGGGCGTCCATCTGAGACAGCACTTTGCATTTTGGGTGTCACGGCTAGTGTCTCCATTGTGTCCTGATCTACAGAAAGAGCACGCTATGCCAGCTTGATGCTCACCGCCACAACCTGAACATGAAGTCCTTTTTGGCAATTACTTCATTTGTGACACCACGGAATGCAATGGCAAACATTTTTTCCTTGTAGTTTCTTTGGAAAAGTGACAAAAGGAAGCAAGTGGTTCAACTCGAGAACTGCATTCGGCGTTTGTACCTGTTGTCAGTCAGACTGGTCCAACAAGAGCAAAAGTTTTACAGCCTTTTCCCAAGATGCATTCAGTGTGAATTGCGTCTTTTGTGCTACTGACACATAAAGACGTGGTCCAAGAAAGGACAGCAGTGCACAAGGAACATTTGTCGGACATTACATGCACCGAGTAACAACAGCTCGCAACACTGGCCATTGGAATGCGATTGAACTCCTCCCCCCCCCAAAAAAAAGAAAGAGACTCGAGCCAAAAAAAGCATGAATGTGAGTACGTCACCTTGAAGTCGGTGAGACGGAGCACGATCTCCTGCTGCTTGCGGCGCTCTTCTTCCTCTTGTTGACGGCGCAGTTCCTCGCGGCGCTGGTGACTCAGTTTGGCGGCCTGCTCGCGCGGCATCACGTGTTTCTTCAGCTCCCCACAAGCAGTGACGTCTGGAAGACTCCCGCGGTTGGCCCCTTTGCCAAACTTGGCCTGGCTGACTAAGTGATACCGATTCGGTAGATCCGTGGGCACCTCATCCGAAGCCTTCGGCCTGGGTGGGGGACCCGCCGCGGCAGCAGCGGGAGTCGGTGGTTGTGCGTAGACTTCAGCTGTAACACGTTTGCGGATTCCGTTCTCTATGATATAGGTGTCGGACTCCTCTGGGGTCAAGTTTTCGTTACTATGCACGGTTTCACCGGCCACACGGCGGCGGGGCGAGGTTTTCGGTTTGACTGGCTCTGCTGCGTTCGGCGGGACGCCGCGCATAATACTGGGCAGTGTTTTCCTACGAGGCAGTGGACGGGTTCGGCTGTATCTACTGTCGTCGGTGTCCGAGAGGCCGGAGTCGGGAGATCGATCAGTGTAGACTGGAGTTTGTTGAAGAGTTTGAGCACCACGAACTTTTTGAACAAAGCGGTCCCGTTCCTCGGGAGAATCCAGATCCCGACCGAGACCGCTGTCATCCCTTAGGGTCCGGTATTGATCAAAGTGATCCGTCACAGTAGTGGAATTCAAAAGTTCCGAAAACCGGGGTCGTTCCCCGTGATCCTCCCCTGCTCTGCTGCGTGGAAGCGTGTGCGGTCCGCGGTCGTAATCACTTGTCCTTTGGCTTTGAACATTGTTATGGCGAAGTGGTTGTTGTTGCTCGTGCGGCGGGACTCGTTGATTGTCGCGGGTGTGCGGGTAATGGTGGTAATCTCGCGGGTCGCGCATGTCTCGAGGCGCTGCAGGTTGGTCGCGGTAGTCGCGGGGCAGTGCCGCCTGGTTGTCCCGGTGGTCGCGAGACGGCGGCGCCGCCTGCTGGTTGCTCGCTCTCTCGCGGTAGTCACGCGGAGGAGGCGCGCCGCCCAGGTGATGGTCGCGGTCTCGGTAATCCCGGGGATGACTAGTGTCTCTGTCACGGTAATCACGGTGGTTGCCCATGGGGTGAGCAGGGGCCGGGGGTGCTGCGCTGTCAGCATTGTCTGTTACCCGAATATCAGGGTTCTGAAAGTGCAGCGGCTGATGCTGTTGCCTCTCAACGTGGTCAAACTTCTCCATCGGGTGGTGCACCACGTCATCCGCGGGGTACGAGGACGAGGCGGCGGGACTCGTTGGGGAGAGCTGCTGAGGTTTGTGGTTGTGAGGCATCGTGCTGGGCAAAGCAGGGGAGCTTTGCTGACCGGGGGAGTTGGCACGTTTCAGCATCAGCGACTGAGAACGTATGTGAGGATTGTGGTTTTGCATCGGCTTCACGTGGGTCAAGTCCGTGTGACCGCCGTGCTCTTGCATCCGTTTCCTCATGATGTCCGTTCCTGCAAAAAACAACCCGAGAGTTATGCAAGGAAACAGAAGGTGGCGACCTATTATTTCTCGAACGCATCACGAGATGCCCACAATCGTAAGACTTGTCGTGCGCCGTTTGGAATAAAAAACTTCTCTAGCTCTTCTCCACACTGCGTGCAACAACGTGTTTGTCCATGCATCTTTGGAACGTTCCGACAACTATTGCATGGTTTGCGGAGCAATTTAGCTCCTGTGCACTGGTTCTGCGTTGGGTCCTTTACGGTCAGGTCCCATGAAAAGAGACAAGATACAGTCGGATGGATGTGCCTGTCTGTTGCGTTACGTGGACGGAATGTTTCATGACACAACAGCAGGAATGTTCTTGGATGAGCAACTCATTGTTTCAGCATTCAAGAACACTAAAGATCGGGATTTTCATGCAAGAATGTCAGTGCGGGGAGCTTAACACAAGTGCGGATGATTCTGTTGTACGAAACTCCAGATGAGCACAGTGCACCGTCGTGTCTCGAGAGCACAAACCTGCGTGGCCACAAGCCAACTCTGCATTGATCGTTACCATGGAAACTTCAGGTTTTTTTCCAGGAAGACACTGAACTTCTAACACTTGTAATACTAAGTCAACTCCCATTTCACTCTCAAGGTAAATTAGTTGACAAAACACGTATCAAAGTTGATATTTTTTCCATCTTGCACCTGCCCAAACCCTTTCGCACATTTCCAGGATTCAGGTGATTTTGTTCAGCAACGTGTTCAGCTGTTGAACCGACATAAGACAGTGAGGTATGCAAAATCGTCTTTTGATGAGATCAGTGTGTCTTATCTGTTCTGTTCCGACAGTTCCTGGTTGTGAAAAATCTCGCCTAATTGGAAAGTGGAGTTCTAATTTGGATTAGCGCAGCTTACGCACCTATTACCTTGATGGAATGATCCTAAGCTTCATTTTACCATCTGAGACCTTTAATTACACGAAGAATTAAAAAGCTGCACTGAAGGAGATTAATTCACTGCCACCACGCTAATCTTGCAATGTACAGCCCCATTTCATCCCAAATGTAATTTATGCAACCAGGCATGCTTTATGCAGTGTGAGTGGTTTGGACCTTGAGTTCACAGAGTTGCGCATTTTGACTGCAAAAAAGTGATGCGTTCTTCAGACGCAATAAGATGCCCACTTCTGAGTTGCGTTTTTTCTTTCCAAGCATTGATCAATCTTCCTTCCTTAACTTCTGATCTGGGGTGCAAGACAGCTTTGGACGTCAGATTCTTGGAGTGAAAGAACCTTTGGTTTTGTGTAGGCTTTGTTGAACCGCACTCTTAGGACACACTAAAGAAAGGTGAAAAGTGGCTTTCGTGTTTTCTGATGCGTGGTAGGTTTTCTCACAATGGGTCAGATCACGAGAGCTGAAAATTTAATTTGCGGGTTCGAATGGTTGAAAAGAGGACCACAACTAGATTGTCAGGAGAAACGAAAGGAAGAGTAACACGTACAGGTGTCAAAATATTTACTGTACCTGGTTGGTGGAATTCTGGTGCGAATTCCTTTCCTCGAATTCGAGCTTGGTCAGAGTCCCTTCTAGCTTGATCAGCTGCTAGATCTGCTTGCTCTGATTTCGCTCTTGCGTTTGCCATTCTGCAACAAAACAAGAAACATTGAAGTACACTTTGGTGTTTTGAGCGGTTTGTTGAGACTCGCCATGGGTACAGAGAAGCCAGGACCTGTTCGGGAACTGTGGTGCAAAAAAAAAAAAACAACAAAAAACAGAATAAATACCTTGCAGGCAAGAACCGCCCTATTCTTGAGGGACCCAGGGATCATAGAAGATTGGGTGTCAAAATTGCAGTGGATCACGAGAGCTGAAAATTTAATTGCGGGTTCGAATGGTTGAAAAGAAGACCACAACTAGATTGTCAGGAGAATTTTGAAACCTTGGATGGGCCAATTCTAAATAATTTGAGCCGAAAGGCTGGGTCCAACTCCTCCTCTGTCTGCATCTGAGAAAATTATTCAGTAAACGTCAGACAACAAAAGCATGAAACTCGAATCAAGCACGAGTGAAGCTAAAAGTGATCTCTCCAAAAAAGAATGTTTGGTGTGTATTTTTCTCAATTTCAAGATGAGCAGATGGATAAAGGACGGGACAATCAAAGAGCGTAAATATAGGTCCTATTCAAGTTCTCTGAGACAATCTACTTTTGAATAAGGCACTAAGAAAAGTCATGGTCAAAATGACTGTTTGTGGTGAATGGCACACCCAACATTTTGCCCAATTGATGTTTTTCTGCACTTCACTTGGTGTGACGTTGCTTTACAGACCTCTGCCCCCGTGTTTGCTAGAATCAGAGACCTTTTTTTCAGAAATTTCCGACGTCTCCGTCACGGGACAGCAGCACAAAAAGCAAATTTTCTTCTTGGAAAATCTGTGCTTTCTCCAGCCTTGTCAGAGGACCGTACAGAGCAGGACACGTTCCTGTTCGCCATGGATGTATGGCTTGTCAGGGGAAAGTTTTACAACAGCTGTGTTTCAGTTTGAGGTGGAGGCTGATCACACTGATCGAGTCTGACGCTCAGTGCTTCTGGTGTGTAGTGTTGGCTGGAATTGTTCTTGTTTTCCTGGATTTCGTGCCAAGTGGTGTTCCAGCCTCAGAAGTTTCTACCTTTACTCAGCCGTGGTGGCATCATGTGTTTACAATTCCCTCTGGGTCACTTAGAAATAAACACGGCTTTCAGAGTGTTCCAGCCTGAGCAGACAGGCAAGTCCCAGTCTACTGATTATTTTGCTTCATTCTGGCAGAAAATCATTCAGAAACGAAGACATTCAAATGCACACGTCGCCAATTTTAACATGCAGGGGTAAACACGAGGCCGTTGTTGGCAGGTTACGACCCTTTGGTCTCTTTTTTTGCTGACCCGGAATTGCTGCAGGATCGTTCCAGCGTCAGCAAAGAAATATAAAGACTGGGAAAACTAATCTGGACCTTGCTCTTCTGAACACGTTTGCTGCATGCAGTGGACATGTCAGAATCTTCCCCTTGTCTGTCACGTGTCAGAGTGCAGAAAGACCAGCCAAATGATGTCAGAGTACATGTCATTGAGGAAGGTCGTACTGATGTACTGCTTGGTCGCGCTTGCAGCGCAACTCCTTTCCTGTGTTTTGCAAAATGGTCTGAAATGCCTGAACCCGTCATTCATGTTCATCCTGCAGGTGCGCCTGGCCTTCCCTGCACGATTCTTGCACCTGTGTCCCACTTGCTGCCTTTCGGCAATGTAAGGCTTGGTTAAATAATCAAAATTCCACATTGCTCAGCCTGTTGGTTGCTGCAAAATGAGGCTTTCTGTTTCTTGGTTGCCACTTCAGACACGGTCTTCTTTCAGGTTCTCTGTAAATTGTGGTTTATGTGTATTTTCACCATCATGTGGGGTTATTGCGCTCAAAATTAGCAAACGTTTTTACTCTTTAGCACTTCGTGCCTGATTTTCTTGGGAGGTTTTGCTTTTCGCCAGGGAAAGCATTTTGCCAATATTGTCGCGGTGCTCGGAAAATGTTGCCCTGTGATCAGTTCTGTGGATTTGAGACCCAACATCTGTTTTGTGCTTTCAGATGTTCATCGAGAAATTTGTTTTTTCTGGACCTCTGGATTTGTCACTTGCGACACAAAACACAGTGACAGCGAAGAAATGACATCTTCATCCCTGAGGCAAGCAAAGAACTTTTGTGCCCAATGATGCCAATGAAAGGCCATCTACAACTTGCCGTTACTTGTTGAACGCACGAGGTTCCTTATTTTCTTTCTCATAAAAATTGTCTATGTGGCAGAGGGAAAGAGAGAGAGAGAAAGAGAAAGGGAATGATCGTGAAGTTTTGTTGCTTCCGTCTTGCTGATCCAAACGCCAGTCCGGCAGGATCGGGATCGGAGGAGTCTTACGTGCATGCAGAGCTGAAGCTCCCAAACTTGCGGGCAAATACGATCTGATTTATTTCCGCGAAATATGGGAGCAGTTTCGCTTAAACCATTTGCACCAAGCAGGTTGGTCGCTTGATGCTTTCAAAATTGTGGATCAACCCGAAGGAAGCACATGTGCCAGCAAGGATAATTTAGACGGACGGAATGCAAGTTGTGATTATAGCTGCTCAAGTGGGTGGGGAACATATTGAACTGTTATTTGTGCGAACTGCCTGTCGTAAGAAATCTGTACTTCACAGCTGGCCCAAACTGATAAGTTTTACCATGAGTAACTTCACCTTTCCAGTTGAATTTCGTGGATCCTGGCTGGATCATTGACCTTACCATTCAGTATTTATAAATATCTGGTGTAGGTATGCCCACGAAGAATAAACAACATTGCTTTGCATGTTTCGGCATTGCTTTTCATTGCCGTACCTGCGTTCTGTTTCATTGGGCTGACGTACAGTGGTCCATCTTCGTTGACTTTGGCCAGCAAACGAGTCTATCTTTTTCAGTAGTTTAGAGGTTTTGCATAAATATTGAATGACTGCTTGTTAACGCGATGGACATGCTGGATTACCATCTGCTTGCAAAGAAAGTGTCAAGGCATAAGCTGATCTTCATTGCAGAAATGCCCATGACATGTTCACTGTGCCATTTGAGAATGCCCACAACACAATCCAGTGTGCATCCGCGGAAAACGATCCTGCATGGACATGATGCTGGTCACTTTTGTGGCTGGGAAGCTTTGCCAGATGTGTTTAGCAAAACAAACGCCGAAAACATTTCTCAAATCAAGGCACCCAATGTGGAATCAATGCTTGCTTTTGTCCAGAACAAAAACTACCATCCCTTTTTGTGGCTGAGATGGTCAAGAAGGAGACAGCAGTCTTTTCCAGCAGTGTCTCAACCTTAGCAATAATCCCCGTGGCATTGTGGAATCTTTACCAAAGGAAGTTACTTCCTGTTTACGGCTGCAGCCCAGTCCCACTCATCAGTCGTGGATGACATGGCTTAAGTTTGTGCTGAGAATACGCTTGACCTCATTTTGCATGCAATCCAGCAGAACTGGTGAAAGTAGTGCGGAATCGGATCGAACCCTGCTGCATGAGAAAGAAATCAGGAGTGCGTTTGATTCTGGCATAGGGCAGGGTACTTTCGGAAGAAAATGGTTGAATTTGGATTTTTAGGCCGAGCGCGACTTTATGTCGAATCGGCCTTATGGAGTCATGTTTGCGTCGTCCTTGTCGTGGAGGACCCCCCCCCCTGGCTGGCTACCCCCCCCACCCCCCCTGGCTGGCTGACCCCCCCCTACGTGATGGATGGTTGGGGCGCTCGGCCTCTACGCTGACTAAGCGTACTTGTTTTCCTGCTTTTTTGTGCAGCCACACCGCCTGTTCTTGCTTTTCTGTGTTTGTCGACTCTGCATCTGAAGACACAACCTTCCTAACAGTGGGATCCTACTGTGTTCCTTTGAAAGGGAACTTTTGCCAGAGGATTAGTTTTCCTGTGGTTCAGTGATGTGGGTTAAAATAAAAGGCAATCCACTTGGTTCATCGCTTGCCCAACTGCCACTCCATTTGCAACTGTAATGTCATTGATTTTCTATTGCCACTCCATCACTGGTGTGTTTATAGAATTACGATCGGAAACTTTTGCCATCCTTTCTCATAAGCAGCGAAACCCTGTCTCCTCCGAATTCAATGAACAGCTTTACCTCACATCACGCTGGTCACAGCCGTCATTCTGATCACTACATTAATGTTTGCGTATGTCTATCATGTCGTTTACATTGCGATATTATCTGCAGGCAGAGAATCGCTGCATGACAAAGGGACGCAGAAAAGAAATGGGAAACATGGAAACGGCTGATTGCTCTGAACGTTGGTCGTGGGCGAATACAGCACACATGCGCTGGTCTTGTTTGTGCATGTTGGTCGCAGGGCAGACTGCTTGCTGAAAATCAACAGAAACCGCGCATTTTTTTTTGATTTTGCTTCTGTGACCCACTTTTGCGAACTGATTTCTTGAGACTGTGTTTTTTTCGAGACTGAAGTCCACAGACAATTGTGCAAGCCAGTTCATGGCACGATGAGAAAATGCGTGCATCAAAAAGAAGGAAGTCTGTGTTCCCTCCCCACTTTTTGTCAGTTGGAAGGAGGCATTGAAGATGACACGTGTCCCATGGGGGGGGGGGGGGGTTGTGAAAGGCGCAAATGGGGTGAAGGTGGGAATTTGCCTTCAATTACAGAGCAGCAAACATACAAGAAGAGAACGGAAGTGTTTTACCTGGATATAGCTATGTCTGCTTTCTGGTGAGCTATTTGAGCGGCCCGTTGTGCTGCAGCCACAGCGTTATCCACTCGATCCCGAAGCTTTGAAGATCTGATTAAAAACAGCTTAGATTTCTTTCCTGATGATATTAGCACATTATTCTTGTATTTTCCTTCTTCCTTAGATCCGTCCTTGAACGTGGTGACACCGTATCCGTATTTCTTGTTGTTGTACCATTCTCCTTCGTATTTTAATCCATCGGATCGTTCACTTATTCCGAATCCCGATCGCTTGTCGTTCTTCCATTCACCCATGTACGTCTCCGTCACGTTGGCGTCTGTGATGTCATCTTGACTAACGAAGCTAAGATTGCTATCTGTGTACATAGAGGCACTAGTCACCCCTGAACCCGTCGAGTCGGCACTCGTATGACTAATGTTACTAATTGTGCTTCGCACGGAGCCAGTTGGCCGTCGTGGCGAGTCTTGAATATCACCTGTGCTTTTCTGTTTCCTAAGTTTGAGCCCTGATAGAAGACTTTTTCGTATACTTGAGCGAGCATGTTTGTCAAAAATGGAGCGACGTCTCTGAGTTGGAGATTCGTCACTTTTGGCTTTCAAAACAAATCCTCCTCGGCTTTCGTCAACTTTGCGATCTCGGTCCTTGACGACATGTTCCTCTTCCGCTTCGCTACGAAGAGAAGTGAGGGAGGCACGCAGGGCCTTCGGGCGGTAGTGTGAGGCCAATCCGTAAGGGACACTCTGGCGTACACCATAGCCGTGGCGCATACCACGTAACCACTGGCCTTGATACACTCCTGAAAATGCAAAAATTGAAAGAAATGTTAATCAAAAAGTTGGTGAAAAATCTCTTTTTACCATGTGACATTTTTTCTCTGGTGAACATTATTTTGGCCAGACGCGGTGTAGTCGTATACACAGGCAGATGTCACAAAAAGCACGTTTTGTCCATTTCTGGAATATCAAAACGTCATTTGTTCGTGGGCGCACTTCAGGGCTGGGATTCATAATGGCCTGTCAGTGGAAAGTGTGAAGCCAAACCTGTTTAATAATATGGATATTGCTCATGCTAAATTCAGTACCATGATGCAGGACAGCTTTGTTGTGCAGCAGCGAGACAGTGACAAATGCAGGGAAATGACAACAGATGAGGATATTTATGCAGGGACACAAAATATCAGTCACTCTCTTCGTGCTTTTCGGAATTCCAAATGGGAACGATGGCTATGGAGACACCAGGCGAGTCCCCATCCATGAAGCCGTGATTTCTGGCAGAAGGTGAAACTTAGAATATTGAAAACTTGTAAAAGAGAAAGAGTCCACCTGTGCAATCTTCAGCCATCTGCATTTGTGTTGGACCACCAAAAACAAAGACTCTTCCAAAACGAAATTTTTGACCGGATTTTTTGCGTGGATCGTTCGCTGATAGTCACTGCAGATTCCCAACAAAATGCAGGTGGCATCACATTGGATACAGCCCAGAATAAACCCAACAACAATGCACTGGGCAGTTCATGCAAAGAACTCTGTCCCGTTGTGGCCGCAAAGGTACGATGCAGGTACCGCCGAGGCCCCGTGTCGCGGGTTCATCTTTGTGAGCATGTTTTCCTCATGTTTTCCGTCAATAACACCTTTTGACTGCTGCAGGCAGGAAAGGAGGAAAACGTTGCCATGGCAACAAGCAACAGGCAGCTTTTCAAAGTGTTTCCTGACATGGCATTTAACGGGCAAGTAGTGCAGTATGAGCATTGATGCCACACAGAAACCTTATCCACACGAACTGGTTATTCACGGGATTGGTGGGATAATACCACGCAAAGTTGACAGTGTAATCCCCCTGTGAACGTGCTTCTTTATGAAATTCCCTCACTACAAAGGAACGAGGGCAAAAACAACGCCATCGAAAGCAACCTCTGCACCTGTTTTCAAATCGGATTCCCGTTGTTTCCAGAGGGATTTAAATTCCCAGCGTGGTCCTCCTTTGCGTCTCACTGATTCTTTGAGAGAGAGATATGGTCCAATATTGAGCAACTATTCTCGTTTGTCACGCACTGTGTCACACCCTCATGGATGTCACCCTCTCCACTGACATGTCACCCCCTTCCTCTTGACTTGATACCCCCACTGATGTGTCACTCCCCACTGACATGTCACAAACCTGACTTGTCACCCCCCACAGATATCACCCCCTCCACGCTCTTTTATGACGGACCCATTGCTTTCAGCAAAGCAAATGTCTGGGGAAAGAAACAAATAACAAATTCAACCAGTGATTGACGCTGCTTTCGTTCCAAAGTCAGGGAGACGGTTCCAAGCATGTTCTTTTTTTCCTCACAAGGGGTCATGTTCGCTCGCCAGTTTACTGAAGGCTCCCATTTCTTGTGACAGGGCTCAGAAGTTGAAAGAGCCAGATGAAGGTGTTCGTCCCACGAAATTCGTGTGCTATGCAGGTGAACATGGAAAACTCATCACCGCAATCCAAGCACACGAAAGGAAATTTGTCAGTTCTCAATCTTCAGCCATTCCAGTCACAATGATACTTTTCGTGACGAAATCGATTTGCCAAGGAAGACATCAGTGAAGGCGAGATCTGTTCTTGTGGCACATCAACCAACCCCTGACTAAATAATGCAACTGAAATGTGTTTGCCTTGGGAACAAGTTTTCAATGGATCCTGTGTCGAGAGCTCATAAAAATTCAATTGCGCCAGAAAGGTTTACATGGAGAGAAACTGGTTCCTTGTACCTTGCATTCCTGTTGCCATTTTGACTTTCCTGATCCTTCATTAGGCCAAGTTATTCTCGTTTTGCAGTGTTGTTGCTGCATCGCTTTGCGTCGCTCCCTCGGGAGTCTTCCTTTGGTTTAGTTTTGCTCAGAGAAAGTTTTTCAAAACGAAGCACTCGCACAACAACAAAGTGCTTGCAAAAGCAAGTTCTTGAGAGACAAAAAATGTTAAGCCAAAACTTTGTGGAAAGTCCATTGTGACAGAGCAACACATGGCAACACGAGCAAACACAAACCAACGTCGTTTCTTCTGTTTTTTCCCCTTTTTGTTTTCAGAAGAACAGTCATTTCACATTGGGGAATCATAAGTTCCTTTGGATGTGATATTCATGCTTTTTTCGCACAAGAATTAGTACAAGAGACTACCTAAATGGAAGGGAAATGTTAAATGGATCTCAAAGCCAACGTGGGATCAGTGTCAGTAAAATTCAAACAGGAATGCAGGTTATTGCGGAACTATTCATTGCTCTGCAAGCAGGATTCTTGTTGTTATTTGGGCTCTTGTCACTCACTCTATCGGATGAAGGGTTAAGAGAATCTAACCTGTTGGAGTTTCAACTGCAGAAATTTCACCTACAATATGCCAAACAAATAACAAAATTTATTATGAAGCTTCAACATCAAGTGGAATGACATAAAAGAATACCACTGAATCTGTGTTCAAAAAACAATCAGTGTGTGCATTTCACAATAGACGCCAAAACATGAATGCTAAATGCAACTAACTTTTGAAAGGGACACTGGCAAACTTTTCAGTTGTTCTGTTTGCAAGCGGAAATTTGAGCACACATTTGTTGGTCCTAATTTGTGCTGCCCAGAACAGTTAAATTGCCTTGGAATTTTTATGAATCTCAGAAGACTTATTCTTGTATTCCACAGTGAACAATAAGAAGAAGGCAGTGAAAGAAGTGATGATAAGGAGAGGGGGAAGGTACGTTGCAAATGGAGCAGGAAGAGAGGGAATTGATATTGAAAAACCTGCTCACCTCCCATTATCGTACAGTGAAATCCTCGTAACTATAGTAGTTGATCACAGAAAGGTCGACCTGCAGGCTAAATGGGATCGATTTCTAGGAAGAGATCTTTCTGGTCTAGAGGATCACTTTGTCACTTCGGTAACGTCTCACCAAACGAAACTACTCTGGGCACCTAATCCACTGCCAATGTTACACCCTCTATGTTCTCAAAGCTGTTACCAACGAGAAAGCCTCAATCTTAAAAGTTATGCCCTCGACAGGTCACCTTTATTTGTATTACCTGGTTGCCTTGGCAATTTTCAACATGATGGAAGTGAATACAATGACAGCATGACTTTTCTGCCTTCGATGCAATTGTGGTCTCTTTTGCCAAGGCAGGCTGTACAAAAAACCTTCCTTGCTTTAGAGTTTCAGTGGGAGAAAGCTTCCTTGTAAGATTGCGTTCAAATCTTGTTCAACTTATACATCTTTGGCGTTCTTTATCAAAACCTTGAGTGTCGCAGGTCGTGCACCAAGCTGTGCAGTGAGCTTACTGCAGAGAAAGCGGAAATATTCAATGATCAGCAGTTTGATCGAGCAGGGTCTGGTCTATCCTCGCCCGTGCACGAAGCTTTCAGCGCCAGCATCGCGTGCAGAATCACAATCGCAGCAGACACTGCATTACGACAAACATTATCAATCACAACACTACACCTACTGCTTGTTTGTTAATGTTTTGTGCTTGTTGGAATCTAAATAGCAGCTGATCATGCTAAACAATAATTTGGCGCAATGTTCCGCCGTTTTGTCGATAAACATGCGGCTTCACGCTTGTTCTCGTAGCTCTGGGTCTGTGATTACAAGTCTGCAATGCGTTTCTGAGTTCGCAAGCGCTGTTGACACACAAACGATGACGACGCACAAGACAGATTGAGCACAAAAGAGAAATTATTCCAAGAAAGACTCGTCGGTACATGCATTTCTGGTTTCTGGCAACCAGCGTGAGCAGAATCCAGAGCAGACACAAAACCACTTGTTGGCAGCTGCAGGTAGAGCTTTGCAGCGAAAACGAAAAAGCTGTGCTCGCTGTTGTGTTGATTTTATGTGCATCTGTCGAACAGTTTCAAAGCTCTCTAGATTATTCCAATGCACCAATTGAAGAACCATCATTCCGGAGAAGCACAATGACAGATCCTGCCGGGCCGAACGAAGAGCAGCACGAAAGCCGCTCCCCGTTACGTAACTACAGGGCGAAAGATGTTTTTTGATCGGGACGGACAGAAAGAAACTGGAAAGAAGTTGGCAAATGAACCCAAACAATGCTCAGAATAATCTGGGGGCGAACGACGCAGTGTCTGGACGTATGAGTGAAGGGGGCGAGCTCGCAGGTTGAAGCTGGAGGCAGATGAGGGTTAAACAGCTTCACCAATGCAAAACTGCAACGTGGAGGGCTGGAAAGCTTGATGCTGCTATGACATCACTTAGCAACGTACCCCGAGCTGGCCTATAAAAAACCCGCCACGGGAATCTGATAGCACAGGGAGCTATCTACCTGACCAAATATAGCGGGTGCTACCCTCGGCTCTGCGCATGCCCGCTGATGATTGAAGGCTGCTGCACGGGGTGCGTAACCCGGACTCTGCTTCCCAGGATTTAAACCTGCCGAATCATTTCCTGTATTATGATTATGTAATCTGAAGTGTCTGTTCTGGAAGACAAACATATGGCTCGGATTTGCGTACTTTTCTTTTACTGGATTCGGAAGAATCTCTGGCTTGTTTCTTTCGTGTGACCGTCTTCTGCGGGAATGGCCGTTGGTCATTCTCATAGTTCTGTTTCCAAGAAACGTTCAAGTGAACCACAGTTTTCCAGTTCCTACATGGTTCTGAGGTGAATCAAAGCTCATGCAGACAGTGGTTGCTAAATGTAAGCGCCGCATCCCTCTTCCACCTCTTGTGCACCGCAACAGCTGCAACCACACCACCAACATCTCACTGGCCGGAAATGAAAAACCAGAAGTCTTTACGGCATGCAGAGAGCCAATGTTCACGTCGTTATCTCATCCCTTTTCTGGTTTGAGAATCAGTTTTGAAGCTGAATTTTTTGGTCTGATTTGTGGTCTCCTCTGAGGCTTCCAATGCAAAAACCGGAAGTTTATCACAAACGCAGAACACTCGTCTGGTATGATCATGGCGTCTTTTCGTCCAACCTTTGCAGATAATTAAGCTCTGTGCACTCGGTGGACTCAAGTACTGGAAACAACCATTTTGTGCTGAAGAAAGCTTGTCTGTGTGCCAGCCTCACATGCATCATAGCAAAGGTGACTTTTAGACGAAACATGTTGCACTCTGAATGAAAGAACCCCACGCACAAATTTCTCTTCAGAAAGTGGCTTTTAGTGCTCTGATCAGTCAAACACTGCTTCAGATGTCTGTGTGCAGTGCTGCTCACAGCAGCCTTGCATAGTGATGGGGACTGAAGAATCGAAACTTCTTAAATGTGTGTTTCTTCACATGTAAGGCACAAGAACAGGAAAACAATTCTCTGCACGTCGGCTGCGCTGTTATGGAGTTATTTCAAACTTAAACACCTGTGCATTCACGTGTCTTTTGTCTCTTGAGAAAAGTAGCAAGAACCACAGATTCGGTGGTGCGTTTTTCTCACTGAGGAACGGTGCCTTTTCGAGCCATAACCTCGGCGATTTCAAAATTTTTGTTGCCTGTCTGCCTCACACCTTTTTTAATTGAAAATGGAGTATTTGGATGCTGGTGAGAGCAAAAAATGCAATCATCGATTAACTTTGCATGAAACAAGTTGATTTTTTTATCTATTATGATGAAACACAAGCCTATACACAGGTATGAAACACAGAATGATACTCAAACAGAAACTGATACCAATGGTTGGACACAAAGCTCAACATTTTGGACCAGTGTCATTGGCTTTCGTGAACAGGCCTTGCTTAGCAGCTTTCATAACTTTCACATAAACTTTCACACCAATTCAATCTGCTCTGTGGTGGAAGTTCTGGAGACTTGACTGGTTGGGGTGACACTTACGTAAAAAGAGGGAGGGTAAAAATACACCAAAAGTTTGTTGGGGGTGAAATCATGCACAAAAGGCAGCATCAGTGAAGATGCAGCTTAGTGAACCGCTTGTTGTCACTGTTAGTTTGTCCATCAACTGACGCAAAAACTGACCTGACACTCAAAGCTACCGCAAGCAAAAACACTCACTAAATGGACGAAAATGGGCAAAGGACAGAAAGTGTTCCAAGACAAGACAACTGAGTTCAAGAGTTCCTCTGTGAACAAAACTGCTTTCCTCGAAACAGCTGTGATGTCATTTCTCAAGGGAATAATGCAATACTTGAGACATGGTTCGAGCCCAAGATGCCAAAGTGTTTTTGCAGTGCCCATCCAAGAGGCTGAAATGGGAAAGAAAATGTTGAAATTTTTGGCCTGTGGTTTCTCCTTTGGAGCCAGAGGACTGCTGTTGGAAGTCTGTCAGCCAGCCACTGCAACTTCTGCGTGGGTGGAGAACATGACAGTTTTTGGATGTATTTTTTTCTGCTTGCATGCCTGGGGAAATTTGAATGAATAATCCAGCAGTCATATGCCAGACTCACCTCTGCGATACAAGGAACAGACAAAAACCTCACATTCAATGTTGTCTGAAATTTCAAACGAAAGCAAAGGTGAGTTGAACAAAGCCATGCAAGGATTGAGTCCATTGGAGGTGAAGGAAATTTCACTGCCACTCGACTACCACGGTTCACAGTGCGACATTGAGTTTGCGAAAGGTCTTGTAAGCTTCAGTTCAGCCGCATAGCTATTCAAAACAGGAAATGTGGTGGAGAGTTGCAGCTGTGGATTTGTTGGGCGATTCCTTCTTCTCAGGAGATATGACCACATGAAAAATTATAAGCACCACCAGTCACTGTAACACAGCACAATGTACGGGTGCTCTGATGTCCCATGCATGCAGTGGAGGAAAGTAACTCCCATGCAAACAAGGCACGTCACCTACGGGCTTTAACGTTTGTCATTATTCTTGGTACACGCAGCTTTTTGGATTGTGATCATGTGAATGGCAATGCAAGGCACTCTCTCTTCTGCGAAATATGCACAAGAAAATGAAGGTACAGCTTGAAGAGCCCATGAAATATTCATGGCCTGTGTGGAAGTTAGGTTGCAGGCACCTGATACTCGCTCGGGTTTCCATGCTTCTACATCAGATGCATTCAACAAGTTACATCCAGCAGTGACCCAGCCCGAGACTATATAAGTGTGATTTGCTGTTTGTCAAAAAAGACTGATTTGGAGCACGAGACAATACGTTTGTTCATGCAGTTGGTAGACAGGGAATCTTCATTGGACATGTTTGTGCCATTGTACCATATTGTCAGCAACTCTCTTGGATCAATACCTAGAACCTGGCACTTTTGACACTGAGCATAAGATAATGCTGATGCCTGCTTTGCACAACACTCTCTGCTGATGGGTCCAGCGGGAATGGAAAGAAACAATAAAGGAGTTTGCAGAGCGTTTCTGCCACATTGTGACGCGGATACTCCATTTTCGTCGAATAAAAGACAAGGAACAAAGCCCAAGTTTCACAATGTTTTGACCATCACCACTATTTTCGGCCGCAACAACCTGCCGCAGTGGGATAAGATAATTGAGCGAATTTGCCTTGCCGCAAACCAACAAACAACGACGGCGGGACCATTGGCCAAGAAACCAAGTACGGGGGTTTTTGTAGACCAAAGAAGTCACAAACCAGAGGGCCTGAATTTCATTTTTCGGCATTTAGACAGAACCAAGTTGTCACAAAATGATCAAGGTAATTGTCTAATCCTGCGACCAGACATGTAGGCCAGTCAGTTTTCACTGATTTCTCTTTTGTGGTGGTTGATTCTGCAAAACAAAGGTTCCCATATTTTGTGATTGTGGCCATCATCATGTTAGCGTGGTTGGATATATATTGGACTCTTCTGGATTGTGAAGATTTCAGGAAAAACTGAAGTTATCAAGATATGAAGAAAAGCACCAGTGTTCGGAAAAGTCTGCGGGCCACTGAGAGGAGACTGGGAAGTTATGGGAGACTGTAGGACAGTGTTGTAGGCTGTGGAACATTTCATGACCATTTTGTAAGGGAGGGGTGGATGATGTGGGGGTTGGGTAGGTAACGCAAGACAGTTTGAGGGACGATGCAGCATCCATGTAGGCAAAATTGGCAACTTGCGCTCAGAGGTGGGGGTAAGCAAGGCTGGAGGGTGCAGGAAGAGGCTCTGGGAGACTACAGGATGAGTTGTGGAAGGAACACTTGTGACTATTTTGCAAAGAAGATGGTTTGAGGGTGGATGTGGGGGAATGACATACATTTTTGGGGGAGGACACAGCATCCAGGTAGAATTGGCCGGTTGTAGTTCTCAGAAGGAAGGGAGGCAGCAAGAATCTGCAGGCCACCACACTCAGTGTGGAATCTGCTTTTGTTTGTTGCCACAAAAGCCCAACTGAAGATGAGGGCAAAATTGGCAACTTGTGGAATTTGCATGTCGGGTGCGGGTCTCGACACGTTTGGACGGTGATACAGTTTTGCACGGTTTCCTTGGTATCCAGTTTCTTGAGTCCGTTTTTCCTTTTTGTTAAGACTGGGTTTGCAAGCCCAAAAATGATTTGCTCCAGATTGGAGATTTGTTGTGTTGAACTGAGACATGCTTCCCCGGTTTTCTTCTTTTTTTTAGGTGATTTACCATAACTATGGTGAAAATCACCTATAGTGATCAGGGATGAAAATGTGTGTAGGGGGGGTTGGGCATATTCCTATAGTTTTATTTGCTTGATTTCTGGCAATTTAGTCAATTTTAGTACACAGTTGATGTTCCAATTGTCAAAATAATGATTTTTCAATTTTGATGATTTTTATTGGTCAATATGTGATTTTAG
>JAAUYG010018869.1_pt1 | contig 20370 bp, 15 predicted proteins | sample 7278091 | NCBI WGS metagenome assembly JAAUYG01 (sample SAMN14350201, study PRJNA611818) | marine sediment metagenome | isolation source: surface marine sediment (0.6m) | place: French Polynesia: Moorea | collected 2018-08
AACTCCAACCATTAAAGAAAATAAGCTTGTCAACTATCTCTAATATACACTCAGCCTACCCTGCTGGAGGCGTTCAGCCTCTAGGTCGCAGTGCATCCCGTTTTTCTGCCCGAGTTCCGAGCAGCTACCGTTGTTCCCCTGCTGTACGTAGCCTGGGTGGATTGGTCGGAAAGCACTATCCCCCTGCTGCTGTAGTGCAGCGTTGATTAGAGTGGTGGTGGCGTAGGGGGCGACGGGGACCGCGTTAGCCTTGTTGTAGAAAGTTTTCATTGGTGGCTGGGTGGTGTGGGGGAGGTTGTATAGGTTCTCCTTGCTGGGGTCAAGGTCAGGCGCGCTGGACAGCGATTGGTTCATGCTCGACTGAATGGTCCCTGATTGGTCAGAAAAAACAAGCAGAATGAGAGCTTGATGCATACATCTATGTGTGATAATAATTCTAGTAATTCTCACATCTACACAGCAAGATTCATTACACTATTACTTACACTTTGAACTGGAAGATCTAATTTACTCCTGCTGCCGATTTACTAGAAGATCTGATTTGCTTTTTTAACTTCTGCTGCCGATTTACAGAGGCAAATATGTATTAGGGATTAAATATGTCGGTTTTCAAGGACAATATAATACAATGTGAAGTTGTACCAACACATCACATAAGATTTCGTTTTATGATGATCTTCTCACTGCTATCAATCTGGAGGTAAATACAAAGCCGACAGATCCTGCTATGTAGACTAACCGCGATTACTTGGTTCTTTCTCGTGGCCTGGATACGGCGGGGCAGGCGGCTGGTTGGAGAACATCCCTCCCAGTCTGAAGGAAACCATAGCAACAGGGTCAGTACACTGTAGCCACTCGACTATCACACTAACTAGAAGTTTGGGATGGCAATAATGAATCTGTGCAGTACAGTAGTGAGCAGATACAACCTTGAAATTCCCTAAAGTCCCTATCACACACATTGGGTATTTCATATTAAGCCTAATCTCGCAGGGACAATGACCCCAAATCTTTGTTTCTGACATGTACAATATAAGACACAGAAGCGCTATGTGATTACAGCTTGACAGGAGACACGCAGCCATGGTTACCATGGTTACTAACCTGCCAACATCCTCCGACTTCTGGACAGGAACTGAAACAGAAAGAGAAAATAAAGTTACAGCCAAATGTTTTAGTGCAACCCTCCACATAATTGCAACATTATTCATAGATCTTCTTCTTAATTATGTAGCGGCTTCTTGCATTTTACCAGTAGGTATTACAAGTGGGAGTGACATATAATCACTGATTCATTTCTCTTTTCAATGATCACCAAATTTACAAATATTACTATTAACCCATACTCTTTGTTACAATAATATATTTTGTTCCTTTTTCTTTACCATTAGCTTCACATGCAACTAAGCTATCATCTTTGTGACGCACATTTTCGCACATCCCCTAGGTCATTTTAAACCATTTTCTCAGTACATATGTACCCGTCTGTGGTCTCTCAGTACACATGTATCTGTCTGTGTGTCTCAGTACATAAGTACTCATCTTGTGTCTCAGTACATATGTACCTGTTTGAGGTCTCTCAGTACATATGTACCTGTTTGTGGTCTCCCCGTACAAGTGTACCTGTTTATGGTCTCTCAGTACATATGCACCCATCTGTGGTCTCTGAGTACAGATGTACCTGTCTGTGGCATCTCTTACCTGTGACAACGCCGGACTTGCCACACTTCTTCCTGGCGCGTCTTTTTCTGTACAGCCAGATACTGAACACACACAGTGCCAACCACAGCGTCCCCCCTATCGTCCCTATCAGGGTGGCGATAAACCACGGCTCTCCGACAAAGTTCTGGGCCAGGTTCCCACTGCCGGCCCCCCCTACACACAGATAACACAGGAAACCATGAGTGGTGTCAGAGAACACACTATACTCATTCACTGGTTAATATCTATTTCAGTATACTAATATCAAGATATACAGACAATATACAGAAACTAGTGTATCATGATGTCTGAAACCACCAGAATATAAATAGTGTGCATGAACAACACAGAAAACTGAAAGAATTTGCTTTTTTTTGTTTTCGTTTTTTTGTGTGTATTTACACTGTGAAGACATGGGGAATACTGTTAACATGTGTACAAACCGCTGTACCAAGAAAGTGAACTGACAGGTATTTTACTATCATAAAGTTGCCACCTAGCTAGTACATGTACCCAGTACCCACCTATTAGCACAGGGTCGCATTTCTTCCCGTTCCCCATTCGGTTTTTGGCCGCCACCTGTATGCGATATGCCATGTCCCGTACCAGGTGGTTGACGATAATGGCCTGAACAGACTCGTTGACTTCAATCTCCCGATTAAACTTGGTTTCATTGCCATAGATATAGATCTGGAAGTAGTATGGGAAAAAGCATGAGTTAATAGTGCTGCTGGATTTATTTCACAAACGCCCGAAAATATCTTGAGGATTTAAGCAGCTTACGCACGTCACTTATCTTTGAAGCACACTATTATTACAGAACTACTACTACTACTACTGCTGCTGCTACTACTACTACTAAGTCTACTACTACTACTACTACTACTTACTACTACTACTTAATACTACTACTATACCACAGACTGAGCTGGTTTGACCATAGTCCAGTCACCAGCACCTACCCGGTAGCCTTTCAGTGGCCCATTACGAGATTCGTGAGGCGGAGGTTTCCATGACAGATGCAGAGTTGTGTTGTCAAGGAGATTGGCTTTGACCTTCTGAGGCGCAGCCGACGGTACTGAAATCGAGAAATCAGTTTTCTAGAATAACCGGACCAATACTGATCTTGAGCCTGCAAAACCCCCTATGTTTCCACACATTTCTTGTAATTTTGAGAACATGATTCAGACTCTGACACCCACAGTAAAGAAAGTTTCAAGTTTTTTTTGTGCACTTAACATCCATTACTAAAGTAGGAAAGTTTCTAGAAACCTCAAGTCCAGAAGAAACTTATATCAAGAAATTACCTCTGCAAACTTCGCGTTTTTTTTCTGCCTGTAAGTTCAATTTAAACTGAAATTACAGGTCTGGACTTTGAGAAAACTGGCCTCAAGTCCCAGATCCAGACACGTACCATCCTCGTATGTTCTGATCCGGACCGTGTTACTCTCCTGCCCTTCCACGGACATGTAGAATGGTTGTATCCGGATCTCGTACCAAGTGTATTTCCGGAGGTTCCTGAGCGTGTATTCCCGTGAGTGCGGGGTGTCAATGGTCTCTATGGTGTATTCCACATGATGGTGGTGTCCGTGACTGCCAGATTGTGATAGATCCGGCATGATTCGGTATTTGATATGGTAGCCTTCGATGAAATGTTGGGTTTGGGACTTCAGTAGATCCCAGGAAAGTTTGATCGCTGTCGACGATTTCGCTTCTGGAGATTTCATTTTGATGACCTTTCCAGAGAGTTTTTCCGTGACACGATCTATGTCTAACTGGGGAACGGTGGGACGGTGACCCGGAACCGAACCTGTAACCATGGACACAACATTCAGGTTACCGAGCAATACAGCATAGCAATTCTATGACAAATACAACTGATATCTTACCTCACAGAAACAAAACACTATCTTCTGTCCTACATACTGTAACATGATATGCTGGGTTCTGGAAAGCGTACACATCAAACATTGAGACACTATGCCAAAGCTCTAAAAACATTTACCAAATATTTTTAAAATCTTCACTGAAAATCCTTGACAGTGTGGCACTGGAGACTGGGATTTATACAGTATTAACAGGTTCAGCTTCAGTTGTACAAGTTGTTCACCCTATCCTGACTACGTCCTTACCTGTAGTTTTGATGGGCGCGGTGACCTGACTGGGCAGACTGAGACCGTGGGAGTTCTGGGCCCGGACCAGGAACATGTACGCCGTCCCTGGCTGGAGGTTCTGGACCACGTAATACTGGTCTGTGATCGTGTCTGACGCTACCAGCCAACCCTACACATGGGGGGAACAGGGGGTCATTTCATAAAATGTTAACATCGGTAGTGAAAGTGATTCCTCTCTTAGTGGCCACTCCCAACAGAGGCCACCCTCTCTAATATGGCCATAAATCTTTTACACTGCTACTATCAATGTATTTACTTGTCCCCTTCAACAAAGGCCATCTCAATAATGTGGCCAGTTTCTTGGCAAATAGGGTGGCCTTATTAAAGAGGCCCTACTGTAGTATCAAGGTCCAGGTACATGGAGCATGTGCATCAGCTACAGCATCAAAGTGTACCACATAAAATCTAAAAGCCAAAATACAGAAAACCAATCAACATTACTTAGTTTTGGTAAGAAGACTGGCCTAGCAAGTCAGCGAGCTTCCCGACTTGAGAACAATTTCATATTAATTCTTAAGCAGAAATCTGATGTTAAGCATAGACAAGTGACTGGTATCCAAGCAAAGGTGAGAGATTCAGTGAATGCAAAGTAATCTGATATAGTATCTCAGGGGAAAGGGATCCAATATATTAACGTCTAAGAGTGCTAACTCTTGTATATCATTTCTCGACCAAGACATTTCAGCGAGCTGGTGCCCACCCCTCACCTCTCCAGTCTCATGGCTGAAGTACTCCACTGTGTATGCGAACACGGGAGAGGCGCCGTGGTTGGGGTTTGTCCTCCACGTCAGCCTCATGGACGTCTCTGTGATGTCACTGAGGGAAGGTTTGGAGGGAGGGCCGGGGAACGTGGACGGTTCCGGGGTACGCCGGAATATCACAGTGTGATCTGTGGGGGCTGGAATAATAACACAGGAGTGTAGGTAAATCACAGTATACTTATCCTGAGCAAAAGATACATGGTTGCGTTTTCTATACTTATAGTCAGCATACAATACCTGGTCGCATTTTTTATGCTCCATTAGTAGGTACAGGTATCTTGTAAGCTTTAGGCTGAGGTAACATATATAGACTTTATATGAACACTACATTGAAACATTGAAGTTTTACGTTAATAGTTACATATACTAATCACCCTGTTATCAACAAATTCCCTAAACTTATCATCATCATCACCATGAGTTTTGACCATGATGACTCCCCCTGCCGTACCTTCCACTATGAGACCGGCCCCCCAGCTCGTGTCCCCGGTCTCACTCATAGCCTTACAGGTGTAAAAGCCTGTGTCTGGTCGCCTCAGGTCTGATAGCGGGAGAGAGAGACAGTGATGTATACATAATGAGGAAAATAGTCAGATACCGCTGGCACTGGCTTATACATGTACAACACAAAATCATTGACTGACAGTTAGCAGTTATTGCTAGTGACCAGAGGGGTTTGTTGCCTGACAGAATCTCAACCCAGGAAGGGCGTTATAGGCAGCAATGTGACATGCTGATTCTGTTACTGTATAAGATTGTAAATATAGACTTGCTGTCATATATGGCCATATAGGCATTTGGCGTTACTGTTTGGATGTTATTCGCTCATTTTTCTGTACTGCTACACATCGGCACGGTCCCTTATAAAGATTGCGCAAAGTACATTTCTGCTTATCTCAGCATGTGTAACTAAAACGACAGGTGTAAGCGAGGCGCTACACTTTGAGACGTCCCCTTACCTGAGATCTGCAGTGTCCCGGAGTCTAGCAGGGCCAGCCGAGGGTCTCGTTGGGTGAGGATACGATTGTCTTTGTACCAGCGTATGGTAGGTGGGGGGTCACCAGACGCGGAGCACTGCAGCATGGCCACACTGTTGATAGGGAGAGTCTGGTTCTGGGGGCCTTGGTGTATGATGGGGGGTGGCCGCGGGTCAAAATCTGGCAGAAGGGAAGGAAACACAAGGTTACTACAGTGTACTGGCTGTGTCCATATGGTTATACAATGAGCTCTATGTACATATATGTACATATAAATGTATGTACAAATTCTTGATGGACACTTATGGTTTATTTCAAATAATAACTCCACTATAGTGAACTGGAATACATACAATTCAGAAACCACCAGAAATAACACTACTCACTATAAATTCTATCTGACTTAAGCAGAAAGCTGACACAAAGTTCACCTGGCTTCCGACCCTTGACCTTTGATTTCTGATCTTTGACCTCTAACCCCTAACCTGTAACTTCCAGTGCGGCCTCAGCGTAGGCGCTACCGGCCACAGAGAGAGCCTGACACATGTATTTCCCCGTGTCTTCCTTCTGTACCGGCTCTATGACCAGGGTACCGTCGTCGGTCACGGAGAACCGCCCGTTGTCCTGCCGCGGAAACATCAGCTCCTGGAACAGTGACCACGTACAGTGCTAAACTGTAGCTACAGCCAAACTTCCTCTAAAGACCACCTGTATATAAAGACCAACTACCCCGGTATATATAAGACCACCCTCTTTACATCTCCTAGGATATATTTTTCATGTTGTTTCACCTGTATATAAAGCCCACCTGTGTATAACGATCATATTTTGATCATCCCTAGAGTAGTGTGTATATATACAGGTGTCACTAATATAAAGACAAAGCTGCCATGTCAGTCCAGAACTTTCCACAATAGTCACACAGCGACAAAATTGAAATATCTCTTGGAATATTCCAGATAACACAATATTGTTAAAACTGATGATCTGTATTACACCACACTACACAGTGAATCAATCTGGATCTACCTTGTTGGGGTCTTTGCTCCAGAAGACAGCTGGCGGGGGATTCCCTATCACCTCACAGCGGAAGGACACACGGCGACCGACACCCACAGTCTTATCTCTGGGGGTCACCAGGAACGTGGGGTCCGCTGGAACCAGTGAAGCAAACATATATATATATATATATATACTCCAGTATACAAGTACGCATTGTAGCTTGTCTTTGCATGAAGACTCAAAAGAAGCACTTCCTTACCAGTGTAACGAAAAAAGTCAAAGACTTTTGTTAGAAATATTTTATAATTTATGACTTATTTTAGCCATGCCTAATTGAAATCATCTTACGGTCCTGACACTCTATTCCCAGAAATATCACAAATCGGAATAAAGGAGAAATAACAAGACAATACCAAGGTATAGTTCACATACTGCATGTACTGCAAGATACAGAGTCACTATGTCAAGTAGTCATTTTATGCTTACTCATCAAACTCCAATATTGACAATGATATATATGGACACTACATGTACTAACATAATTACACATTTCCAGGTGAAATAACCTACATTATTATCATTAATCCAGCTGTAGCAGTCCCTGAGTTCCAGTTCCCCATTACTTACAGTGTACAGTCAGTCTGGCCATAGCCTCCACATAGCCCACAGAGTTCTCTGCCCGACACACGTACAGACCCTCGTCCATTACCCGCACACGGGATATCTTGAGACTGGAGTCCGTGAGAATCTCCGATCTGTAACACCGTAACCATGGTAACAGGAGTATAGTACTAGTACCAGCAGGTTGGGCGCATGAATTACTGCTGTCACATACACAACTACACATCAGATGGCTTTGAGAATTCACGGTCTTCAAAACGTCTTTGTACATTGGACATTTACAAAGGATAAACAAATGTTACATCATTAGTAGTAACCATGTTACACCATGTTAACCATGGTTACCTGCTATGAGGAACCTGTCCCTCCTCCCGTCGCCAGACAATAGTCGGGGGAGGGTCCCCTATCGCCTGGCATTGGAACTGTACATTTCGGTGTTCCTCCACTGTGATCTCCTGGGGCTTCTTCATGATCTTGGGTTTCTCTGCAATCATATATCATACCATTATGCTATACTGTAATTATGACATGCTTGCTTTGCTATGGTATATCTACGCATGCACCAATGAAACCACTACATGTACAAAATGTATCAGTAGACATGTCCGTTTTAAGACAAATCACAGTTCAGACTTGAACTGTGATTTATACAACAGAGAAAAGTTGAACAAACATATTTTTGCAGGTTAGATATACGAGGAATTTCTAGCTCTGTATTCATTTAAACCCACCATGTTTGTCGATAATTTCAGACAGATTCCGTACCTCGAACCATGAGCCTGGCCGGACTGCTCTCCCTCTCCCCAGCAATGCTGTAGGCAATACAGACATAGATCCCGGCGTCATTGTGCTGGGCGTCCCTCAGTACCAGACTACCGGAATCCTGGACGTCGATACGGCCCACTGGTCGCACCTCATCACCGTCCTTCTGCCACTTCACCCGCGGGTCCGGGTTGCCCCGGGGTGGCCGACATTCCAGCACTGCAGTGTCACCCACGGCAACCTCCGTGTTCCGTGGATGCTCCTCGAAATCATCTCGAATTACTGGGAGAAAAGCAAAAGTATTTTGTCAATAGGGATTATTTTTTAATGGTGATGAGATACAATGGCCATGTAATACCGATGGTTTCCGAAGCAGATTAAGCTGAAAATATTGTCAGACACATGTTTGATTTAATTACAGCTTTTGTATTCATACAGACTGCAAGATTACTAGTGTATGTATGTATGTTTATTTCGATTCCGTAACGCACTATACATGTTATGTTAACAAAGTCGCACAGATCAAACTAATTCAAATACAGTACACCCAGAACCTAGGCCAACACCTGAAAGTCTCATAAGAGTACTGTCCCACCTCCCAGTGCCTTATTGCCTGATATCAATGAACATGATAAATGCTTGAGCCAGATTTTTTTTGTAAGGGTCTGTTTGTATTGCTATGCCAGACACAAACACAGAGCTGGTGGCCCATACTGTCTGTTTATCTGGAGAGAGAGCACATCACTGATTACTGGATGCAGTTTGTGTTCCAGTTAAACTACAAGTGTATTATCAGGAAGTGGCAGATTATGAAATCAGTTTAGCCTCAGTGGAATCCTGCCCCAATCTGGGGTCTGTATAAACACTGTGCTATCTGTGAGCCAGGACTGGGGGGCTCCCAGCCTCCCTGTCGCCAGGGGTGATTACACATACTGGGGTGTTGCTAGGCATTATCAATCTCTGGCTTATCTCAGCACAGGATCAGTGGATTATTTGTCATCAAACATCCTGCTGTCTGTGGTAGTGGGATAATAAATAACACCGAGCACTGGCAAACACAAGTGTGTACTACAGCTTTAACATGACAGACATGTCAATAGTGGGACAACAATGGTTTTCAAAGAGGAGGCAGTAAGCAGACGATTACCACACAGTCACAGCTTTCAGTTACTAGGTGCACTACCAAACTTGCTCAGCCGCTTGATACTAGGTATTCAAGTCCACCTAATACAGACTGAGCCACAAGGTGACTAGTCCTCTATAGCCGAGGTCTTATTTCCCTAAATCTGAATATTACTGGCCCTATGTATTTTCTGGGGCTCAGATTCCTTCTACAGTAAGTAAACCTGTGAAGGTTTGTACTGCAATTGCCTATCTCTATAGATACCAGCTGTCTGAGTGCCCTCTACCCCAGTGATGACTAATTAATCAAGGTCCTAGACATCCTCATATTTATTATCTCCATTTTGATGCAACAACAGCGCTTTGTGTATTAGCAGTGACAATCTACTCCATCTACCAGTATTAATATTTGACTGCCACCAAGGCCGGAACCATGTACTCCCTCACCCGAGACCTGGGATACCTGTCTGGAATACTGTCTACCAGTACACATGCACTCACCTGCCAAGTCAAGCGTGGCGTTCCGGCTGACTACACTGACCCTAGTCTCCGGGTTGGTAGCATTGCAGTAGTAGACACCAACGTCCGGCTTGCTGTTCTTGTTGTGTATTATCCTGAGAAAGAACAACTGTCCGGACGGGAGAAGCATGCGGTTCGATTTTGGGTCTTCGTTGGCCGTGATGACAGGATGACCGTTGCGATACCATGTTATAATGGGAGGCGGGTCACCCTCTGCCTTACAGTTCAAAGTCGCTGGCTCATTCTTCGCTACATACTGATCTTCTGGGTGTTCGATTATTCGTGGATTCGTTACCTGCTGAACACCTGTTAAACAGAAGAGACAGGAAATTATTATTAGCAACTTATGTTAGAATGTGCACCAGAATTACTGATAAAAGAAATAAAAGAAACACAATTGTCATCGATCACCAGTACTATACAACCCTATAAGACCCATAGGATTCTTTTTTATATGGCAGGTGTTGGAATGACAATTTGGGGACAACTGACTGATCAGCTTTATTATTTTACAGTTATAAATACTAAATATTTTAAACAGCCATCTCATGTGGCTAATAGCTATCTGACACTTTATAGAAAGTTTGAGCATTAACTTAAATAACCAGTTAGTCCACCCCCACCCTGCATTCAGGACCAGCATTGCTCACTATATATTTTATATATTTATATAGCGCCGATTCAACACCTCTGGTTATCTGCGGAGATAACCAGAGGCATGGTGTTGAATCGCTTGAATCGCTAGCTCACTTGGCAGTGTGTAAGCAAAGTTTTATGAACCGCTTTTAAATACATACACACTCATTTTGCAATATACAGCTAAAGCCAAACCTGGAGGTTTGGAAATGTGCTGACATGCCTCACATGATACCCCTCATGTATACAGCCAGTTTTAGGCTGCGTAACCATCTGTCTCAGTCTGTGTGGGAGTGAGTCAGCCGGGAGATTATTTCTGCAGACACAGAAGTTTTCTCTGGAACCAGAACCAGGGTGCCCAGGATCCTTCTGACCCTATGGGTCAGTTCTGGATTAAAGGAAAAGGGAGAGAAGATCCAGAATGTCAACTAAACAAAAGCTTGCCCTGGATTGGTTTTCCTTCTGGAGATGCCTCAGAGGGGATAGAATAAGCAAAGGGGGGGAACTATAGATGTGAAGATCCTGTTCCAGATTTCAGTAACCTTGGATTAATCAGTTACCCCACTTGCAGAAATGAGAGAACACCATCAAAGCAATTCCATAGCAACACTGGTGGGATTGTTCCAACATGTGGCTCCATCTGGGGAAGAAAGTGAGAACCAAGGATACTTGCTGACAGGTTGCCGTGGTTACTAAAGAACAGATTTCTAAACAAATACCACTATCATTAGCTTAGCAGGTGTCCTTAAACAAAGACCAACAGTATGCATACGTCCAAGGCAATATTACTGACCAGAGAGGAGTGACTGTTAATGAAACTCTGTAGAGACTGAGAGTGAGAGATTTCCTGATTATCTTACAGCCCCAGGGCAGGAATTTTCACCTAGGTTGACCTGACTGTAACTGGAATACAAGAGACAGAAAGACACTGGAGACCAACCTACCAGAGACCAGTACAGGACACTGCCTGGGAGACACAAAAGATCATCTGCCCAGGGATGGAAGTCATATTCCATCATTCATGTAACTAAACCAGCCATCAGAGATTGCATCATGCCGTGAGAGACATTGTCTAGGGCTGCCATCTGTTTTATGGACACAAACTGTCTAGGGGACCGCCTGTATTGGAAGACCACCTGTATTGGGAGACCACCTGTCTTGGGAAACCATCTACTAGTATCTTGGGAGAAAGCCAGTCTTAAGAGACCATATTTTCAAGACAACTTTGTATCCTATGTACAGTATTGGATACATGTTTTAACAGCAACAGGCAGCAGTACCAGTTATAATGGTGTAACACCGAGCCTATAACTTCCGATTTTTACTGGCACACAAAAAGAAGAAATAGGGAGACCAAACTTGCTACCCCAGACAGTGAATTATCATACTGGAGCAAGCCACCCCTACCCTGAGCCATCTGGTCTGCATTCCCAACTAACTTAACACATCATTACAGCTAAAATTCCCTTTCACTCCCAACCAATATCCCCAGGTAATAGGAAACAGGCAGTGCCTCTGACAAAACATATCTACCCTCCTCTGACAAAACATAGGAACCAACCTTTCATCATCAGTCATTTACATGGATCTTGGCCACTTTTGCATCATGGCATTTTGGCAAACTGAAACCTGAATGGGAACTGATTTTTTGCCCATCAATTTAGATGTAAACAGCATCTCCAATGATTTTGATTAATTTTGTGAAGAAAATTTTTCAAATCTTACATTTTCAGTTTTTCACTGCACCTGCAGTAGAACCTGCACAGACAGGCCAGGCTTTCTGCCTGAAAATTGCAGTCTATGAAAACAACTGGTTTCTGGTGACACAGATTCAGTTTTATTGAAATCTAGGTACCTACACCTGAAAGATACTTGATTCAAGCCCTGTGATGACAACACCTAACTATTATGACAGCTTTTATTGCACACTGGGGACTCACACAGAATATCTGCCATGGCGGAGGTTACACTAAACCCACTGATTCAAATCAGACCTTCAATCCATTTTGGATTCACTTCATATTATTTTAATTTTAGCTAAAAGGGATTCGCTTCCTTTTGCAATTACACCCAATATGCCTGGCCAGTTAATCCATATCAGTTGCAGGGACATTGGTTTATTCCTGTGTTTTACATTTACACATTTGCTTTGCTTCAAACTAAACCAGATCGAAACCACCAAATTCGACTGAATTAGACTTTCTTTCCTGAAATGGATTGTAGTCCGTATTAACAATAGTGTAAAGTCTCCAACTGGCAAAACGTTTTCATTCAAATTAAAAGTGCAGTGTAAATGGGGTCTTAGACTATTGCTTGATATCACATCATAACAGCTTGGTTAGGTCTCTATAGGCCAGACTGTATATTACAGTTCTGTATGATGTATGTTTGACCTCTGTGCAAATTTTTACCTTTGTATCCAACTCAGTTCCTCCCATCCCTACCCTCCCCCCCTCCTCCAAGATGGACTGTTCCTGTCTTACTCACCCCCAGCCTCAGTAATCACTCCCTAATTGCCCCACCACAGGCCAGTACCAGGGGACCAGGGGGAGTGGGACGGGTTGTTAGGGATGCCAGCGAGGCTTCCAGGGCAATTAAAATCCTCCTCAACCTGCTGCTGGCACTGGAAGAGGAGTCTGGCAGTCTCCAGAACATCAGATAGGGGGAGTGCAGGGAGACAGGATCAGGGGTCATCTCACAGATCCAGAATCAGTAACTGGAGAAATGGGAGGATCTGATTAGATCTGAATCCCCAAACGTTTAGGTAGTGTACAAGTTCCAGAACATTAGAAAATATGGCATGCCAAAGTGGTCAAAACTACAGAGGGGGGCACAGGGTGCTGAACCTTACCCTGGATTCCCCTCTCCTTATAATTAACAACCACCCCCCCTCCTGAAATACCACCCCCTACTTGTGGTTTTCTGTCTGTGACCTGGGTAGTAGAACTTCCCTGCCTGTCACTGGGAGAGGAGGTAGGCAACTAACTATACTGCAGCCAGCAAAGAGTTTGAGGATTTCTACACATATATATATAACAGTAAATAACTGAAACACAGGCCTTTCCTGGATGTTTGAAATACAATACTACCTGGCAGCAGAGTAACAATGTGAACAAGACTTCAACAAGTACATGTCCTTTTCAGATATGGCTACATGTACTTGCAATCCAGCCATAATTCACAGAGATTATAATGTTTTGCCATCATTACAAAAGGTATTAGATAAGGTGTAAATCATACTGACACAGCAGATACAAATACTTCCTACCAGGAACCATACAACACTCCAGATATACAGTACATGATTGTGTGTATAATAAACCTAAATCAGTTTATCATATCCTGAACCCTGGATGATTATTTCTCTATACATGTAATCTAATCCAATAATCTTGTCTGGGTGATGCTGGGTATTTTTTTGCACCTTTGAAGCCAGATAGGGTTATCTGCTTTCATTATAGTCAGGGATAGTATTTCTCTGTGCTGGCCACAATACATCATATTGCATCCGCCATTGGTTATTATACGGCAAAAGGCTGGTTGTAACCTGTCAACATGTACTAATGTCCTGCTAGGCTAGCTTGTGTTCCGGAAGCATTAATCCAGAACTAATTACCCTGTTCCTTATAATAAATAATTTATTCATATAGCTTATTGGTACAATTTGTAAAAGCAGACAAATTGCAGACACCCACCTGTCTTCCTTTCATTGGCGTAACTTAATATCAGATAAACTGAGTGACGAAATGGATATTATTTACTAAATTTGGGTTTGTTCACTGAGGATTTAGATAACTGACAAGTTTAATAGCCATTTGATCAATACTATATTTCGAAAGTTACAGCTACCTTATTAGGTATCATGTAATTCATTCAGTTAGACATATAATCTCTAGTATCTGCTTCCACTCAATTTCCAGGCATATTACTGTGCCTAGAGTAGTATAAATTGCCTAATTTCAGATTAATTTCCCAGCATGCCTAGCTGTGGCCAATTATGGTCAATACCTGCTCAGCTATTACCTTGATTGAAACTTCAAAGCCCTGACACATGCCTAGGGTCCCCAGTAGGTGACCTCTGACCCCTAGTTTGTATATTGTGCTAGCCGCCGCCGGCTGTAACAGAACAGTAACAGATGTAGTAGTAACACCCAGATCTTACCTTGTGTGAGGTGTAGGCAGGTGAGCAGGAGCAGGAGCAAGAAGTACCAGTATCCCCCCATGATCCTCATCCTACCGCTGGGCGGCTACATCTTCACAGCCACTGGTGAACTGCTGAAACAGACACACAAACAGCTTCAGTTTCTCTGTCTTACCCCAGCTGCTGTTACCTGTATATTTACACTGTGGTAATTAACACATTACTCTGGGCAGGGCAGGCTATAACTGGGCTGCAGTGAAGGCCAATATAGAGAACATGTGTTCTGAGACATTGGACCTGGCCTAAGACAGCCTTGGCTGCCTCTCCAATGCTACTTCAACCTGAACACAGCAGCAAAACATTATAACCCTGTATGCCTGTATGGAGTCAATACTCCCTGTCTGCAGCTCACAGACAATAGGTAGAAATAATCTGGGATCCCCGACAACATCACTAATCTCCCAGTTTGTAACAACACAGAACACTGTACATGTATTACTAGTCCACAGTATGATCATGAGATAGTACATGTACCAGTAATAATTCTATCCAGGACCAATGCTGCTGTGGAAGTCAAAATGGGAATCAATCACTCCATTGTTAGTCACTTGTGGGGTCTGGCTTACTAGTCCCAGAACCAGCTATTGTAGGCTAATATTGTAGGCTGGAAGTTCAGAAGTCTAAAGCTTTACCATCCTGAATGTATTAACAATCACACAGTGATATTTAAAATTGAAGTTGCTAACTCCAGACCCAATCTTGGTAGCCTTCGAGCAAAAAGCTGCTACCCACAGTAGTAGCTATAATAGTGAGGGGAGACAACAAAGAGTTGCTGGTACATAGCTAGCTACGGGACTGAGTTTTAGGCACAGATTTGTGGCTACTCTGCAGTAGTATTTACAGATAGCAGGAAGTTTTCCTGTTGGCCAGACTAGGATCCTACATGGCTGTAACAGCTCTGACAGATCCATAACTGCGAGTCCCAACAGCAAAATCAGCTTCAGATGCTTCAACTCTGAATAGGAGCCAGAAAATCCATCCAAAACCCTGGCAAAACTGCCTGACAGTCTGTAACTGGGAAATGCTGGCGAAAAACGGGAGCTGGGACCTGAAGGTAAATTGTCTATGTCAGTCAAACTGGGGAAAGGAAAAACAGCCTCCAAAATGTTGTAGTTTAGTGGACTGAAGGCTTGGTGAAGACCGGGGTGTGAAGATCATCACTCAGGATGTCTGCAACAGAATTCTAAACAGGACGTACTGAAGATCCTGGAGATCCGGAAACAGGAAAAGCTGCAGCTGGAATCATGTCTTTTTTCCCCCTCCTCCATAGATCTGTCATCCCAGGAGAAGCCCAGGGAGGCTGAGTGAAGTGACTGTGCTGTGTTACACACTGGCATTGGTGGCATAATATATCTCTACACTCACCAGTATGTATAGTGAGGGATTACTGGCAGGCTGTACCTGAATGCTCCTGGTATAACCCCCACAACAGCCAATCCGAATGACAAGTGAGTGTTCTAAGGGCCATTACACTGTATTCCAAACACTGAAATCTCAATATCAAACCACAATGTTTTAGACATGGAAATATTGGAAATATTTTGTGATACTTCTTCAACTTTGTTTCTGTACAAACAACCCTATGACACATACACATAGCAGCCACAGCTCTTCAGGAACCACATAGGACATCCTCAATTTATAGTATTACCAGACTTAAATTATTGTACACTTTTATGATATTTTCCCCCCATTCTGATGCCTCTGTACCCCCCCTGCTGGTGTACACCTGTCAGTGGTTATACCCATGGGGATACCAGCCTGTCCTCTGTCACATCAAAGACCTGGGGGGATAGTGGGGTCCCTGGTAGGGATTACAGTATTCTGTGTACATAGAGTCAAGCTGCAGCTATCATCACCTCAATGCCACACTGGGGATATGGGCTAACAAGGTAACAAGGCTGGATAGCAGGCTCCCCACTGCCAGGAATAGCTCCAGTCTAGAAAACTTTATCCCAAGGCCAACCAAGTCTTTGGCACAATGGATGGCCTCTAGGCACTTCAAAACACATGTCCATATAGCCCCTCTAATTGCTACAAAAAAGTACAATCCTAATGTCCATTATGAAACTGCTTGATTGGTTGCCTTCCTGAATATAAGTCACATAGTACATTGTATCTGTGACAGTTAATATTTAACTAAATAAAGGCCCATGAAATATATAGGAGCCAATTTTCCAGGTACAAAAGCCGGTCTGTATAATAGAATTACCACAGTAGTTACAGGAGTTGGTATAACTTACTGCTGGTTCCAAGTTGTATAAACAGTTGGTGGCGCTTCCTCAGTGTTAAACCAGATCAATGGCAATACCAGAGTAGGCAGGATTTACTAACAATGGAGTGACTGAGTACTGTTTTCAGACAAGTTACTGTTCCAGGGTTTTCCCTGAGATCCCCTCAAGCCCTTATCACCACAATGTAGGGAAGCCAGGACCCAGAAATCAGCAGATGGTATACCAAAGCCAGCAATATTGCTGCTTGGACCGCTATACAGTTTGTTTTTTGCTCCACAAGGAGATGGACTAGCATTTGCACTGGTATTTGCATTGGAGACCAAGGGACAAATTCCAGCACACCAGGGCGAAGGACATTTCCTTGGGGTTATGTACAGTCACTGCCCCACACTACCCCAGCACCAGAGTGCAATGTACTGACCCCAGCCCAAATATACCACTCTACCATGGTAACCCCCCCCCCCTCCCTCCCTCCCCCCACCCTCTCTCTGTGGTCCTATCACTCAGCCTCTTCTCGGAAAATCAGATATGTCGCCATGGCAACCCGGGAAGTAGGCCTTAAAAGATCAATACCCTGCAGCATGGGTTTGCTGTGCTGTCAACTGTCTGCTACGATGTCACCCTCCCACTGCTGCCATCACCGTGGTGACAGCAACCAGCAGGACAGCTCCCAGCTACATGTGACAGTGCCCCCGCCCGCCCCTGGGGTGACAATAATATTCCAGTGACAGTGGACACTATCTGTAAAAGATAATCTATGTTGTAACATAGTTAATTAGCACTCTACACCACCACCACCCCCAACCCAAGGCTATCAGTGTAGTGTGGGTCCTCTATCTTCCAGTCCTGTACTGTAGCCCTTTATCTCTGACAGATGGTGCCTCTCACTGGCTGGAGTGATATGATATCACCTACAAATATCACTAATATCACTGGGTCAAGGAGCAGGACACTCAGGCATGGGAACAGAAAGCTGCAGTAGCTCCCCCCCAAAAATGCACTCTTGCATTCTCTGTGTTTGACATTGTGGCATCAAGTAATTACAACACAGTTGGTTATACCAGCAAAATTTTCAGTACATAATGTTACCAAACAAAAGTAATTGTAAAGCAAATACCATAGTTGTAACTACTAGTATGAAGTTGTAAGTCATTTAAAATAAAACTTGGGCATGTAGCACTCAATTAAATCTATTAAACAAGCATGGAACAAAGAAACTTGTGTTACAATTGGTGGCAATAAACTATAATAAAGCCAGAATGAAATTACATTCAATCATTTAATCATCAAATGCCCCTGACTTCAATCAAATCCCCTAAATTTTTTCACACCCACTCTCTGCATCTCGGTTCTACATTACACCAGAAATACGGGATTGTCTTGTCTCTTGCATGTGCATTCATCATCATCAACTTCCTGTATTAAACTTTAAAGTAATGAATACAAGCCAGACTTTCAGAACTTTGTCTATCCTCCAAAACAATCTTGGAGGGGGGTGCCGTGGAGTGGGGGATGGAGGGACATTTTTTCCTCATTTCAAACATGGAACAGACGTTCAAAAATTTGGGGAAACGTTTCTGTGTCTTAGGAGCAGCAGACAATTTATTTTGGAATAGCATTTGACCTTTCACAATATATCAGTAAAGCATAAGCTCTGGGCTATAAACATCACTATACATGTATCATAACTAAATCTTGGTTCCAAATCTGCTTCTGTGTTTTGACATTGCATGATTATTTGTGCCAACACTAATCTGTGTGTAACTTTAGGACAGCCACTGATCTCGGATGTTCTTCTGTATTCAGAGCACCTCTCTATTGGGACCAAATACTAGATGTATAGCTAGCAGGTGAATAGTTACAGGCCAACTAGCCAGCCAGCTGGTACCAGGTGAGAAGGTTATAAGCCAGGATATGTGTTTGACAGCAAATCCTACCAGTCATAAGGCAACAAACAACCGACTGGGAGAAGTGAGTTAGCAGGGTTGTGGCTGAGTTCTGTACTGGGGTCTCCCAGGTACTGAACAAACACCATAAAAGCCTCTATGGAGCCTCTAATTCTGGGGATCAAAGACCAAGAATTGCTACTAACAGCAGAGATGTTCTTCAGAGTGGCAGAGGAATCATCACAGAGGCATTATCAGTAAGCACAAAGCCAGACCTGAGTGATTAGGGTCATCTTTGTATATTGGAATCTGCTAATTGCTGACAGGTTAGGTGTAGAGGTATATATACCAAGGGTACACATGATGTATAGTATAGATCTGGTCAGTTGGGGTCAAAGTCATTAACACTAATTAGCCAACAAAGTCACATTATTAAGGCATGCAGGTTTGGACCTGAGCAAGTTGACTGATTTCATAAGGCAGGAAAAGTGCAATGTAGGGAGTCAGGTGAGGCAATGACAGATTCTGTAACTTCTAGGAATCTAGCAGTTTTATCCCGTTTACCTGAGGACCAAAATCTGTTGTGTGTATGTGCTTTCTGCAAACTTTACTGCTGTTCTTTTTTGCATCTGAGTTTGAAATACAAAGTTTGCTAGCAGTCACTGTGTTATAGTGTTCTGATGGCTACAGCATATTCCTCAGTTCCTGATCAGGTACCCAGGTCAATGTTGGAGGTACCAGTTGTGTGACTGTGCTGAACTATGCTTATTAAATATCAAGACTGCATAGTGGCGTGTGGATACAGGTGTAACTATAAGTTATAGTACTACTTTGTAGGTATGCAGTACTCAGCTGGTTCTTCCAAGCTCCTTACTAGTCACTACTTATGATTAGCATGGAAATATCTACTAACAGGTAGTTGATAGAGGTGAGTGAGTATGACGGAGTATGATCTCAATATATTACCATTTCAGGCAGTCTAGTCAATGTTTTATGAACAATGGTCAGTTCTCACCACTGATGTCAGTTAGACCAGAGACTGACAATACTGAGAGCCAGGGGGTATACTTGCCTCACTCCTCCGCTTCCTGGCTTTCTCAACACACTCAACATGTCAATGGATAATGACTACAATTTCATAGGAGATGGGATGGCAGGGTACTTGTAGTTTACTCACACCTAGGCCAGGTATGCCAAGTGTTAGCTCTTACAGCTTTCTGTACTACTGGCATATATATTGTAAGGATCTCCCTGCCTGGCTCTTTACCTGGGACTATGGTATGCGACAGGGATATATCTCTCTCATCTTCAAGCTAATTACACTCCTTGAGGAGAGATATATACAGCACTAACCCAGCCCAAGGGCCCACTTCACCCATCTAGAGTGACTGCATTAGGTTACTCAATATGCCATCAACATAGGTGTGTACAATATTTACAGGGCTGCACTATATTGTTCTTGATGTGGGTGCTTTCAAAGATCCTGGCTCCATAGCTTAGGAAGAGAATATTTTGGGCTGGCTCAAGTTACACTTGATCTATTAGCATGTAGACTGTCCCTCACAGTTAGTGTGCAGGGCCACTGAGGAATGTTTTCCATTTGTTTTGTACACTAGCAAATTTCCCGTGCTATGCACCGAATGGCGAGCAACTACATGTTGCTAAACTAAAGTTACTTGCAGTGGTGGCATACACAAATCCCAAACTCTTAGCGATGAAAAAATGTGGATCAGTGATATTTGTAGCATTACACACCGACACAGACCGTTGGTGA
>JAAUYG010100598.1_pt1 | contig 20370 bp, 14 predicted proteins | sample 7278091 | NCBI WGS metagenome assembly JAAUYG01 (sample SAMN14350201, study PRJNA611818) | marine sediment metagenome | isolation source: surface marine sediment (0.6m) | place: French Polynesia: Moorea | collected 2018-08
CGCTGGCCAATTAACGTTTTATCGTTTTACTGTCGGGGTACTTCATACAAAGACAGGTAAATTATTCAGCTGAAGTGACGAACGCCGGGCTGTGCACATAACTTACAGCAAACACCAATACAACCACCCAGGCAACATCCAGTGCCTGTCTGATGGAGGTCCAATGAATGGTCTGTTGTACAGATCTTACAGACCATTGGGTAGGTCCAAGCTCGCTTTCCTAGCTATTGCTTTGAACCGATCCGCTGTAGTATTGTTTATAAAATAGATATTTACTACTTATTGTTTGTTTGAATGCTTATTATTTGCAGATAAAATCAATCGGGGTAGATTTGTAACGTAATAAATATAAACTAATATGTATATACATGTACATATTAACGTAACATATTCATAGGACATTTTATATAATAACATAGCACAGCACACAGCGCGGTTTCTTACCAAACACCGTTATTAGCACAAAACGCTGCTTATTATCACTCAACGTTATTTATTAGCACACAACGTTGTTAAGTAGTACACATCGTTGTTTATTAGCACACGTTTTTAATTAGTACACATCGTTGTTTATTAGCACACGTTGTTAGTACATGGCGTTATTTATTAGCACACAGCGTTATTTATTAGCACACAACGTTGTTAATTAGTACACATCGTTGTTTATTACCACACGTTTTTAATTAGCACACAACATTGTTTATTAGCACACGTTGTTAGTACATGGTGTTATTTATTAGCACACAGCGTTGTTTATTAGTGCAGCGCGTCGATAATTAACACGTGGTATTGTTTATTAGATAGGTCACTCGTAAATGAGAACCTGGCAATACACAGAGAAAGCTATTGTACACTGATCACTCGTGGCTTGTAGCCTGTATCCGGGTTGTATGCTCCGTTGAGGAGTTGAGAAAGGCGTTGGTGTGTACAGGTGTGCTGGGGTAATAATATGTACGGCGCCTTTGATAACTGTATGGTTGTAAATTGCGCCATATCAAGTAACAAATTATTAAATTATTATTTATTTCCAACTGTCCATCTTTTATTTACGATATTCTTGTTTCTCATGCCACGTGCCTCTTTTTCCCTGAATACTCAAATATACAGCGTGTAAAATAATTAACGCATCGCCGACCGTGACTCCATGTGAAGATAATTTCTTCCCTGAAATTGCCACACTAGCAGTCGTGGTAACTCCTAATAAGAATACTCACATTACAGCTGATGCGAGTTTTTGGTTTCTATACATATTGCAGATGATAATGCAGCTGGCTTATTACAAATTACATAAGACCACAGCAAAAACATACGAACCCGCTACTTCCCGGTAAGGTCATGGGATAATAAGTGGGATTAAGGGCTTTTTATTAAACGCATGTACAAAGCGTATGCGTTACATGAATGGAGTGGAACCGCCAAAATGATAATAAATGACAAAAAATACACAAACCAGCAACGACTCCTCGACAAGGCACCAACAATGGCCAATGATAGCAACAGTTTAATTGTAGGTTTGAACCCTTTTCATTTTCGTTTATCCTCATACCCACGTAGCGTAACGCTCATACCTCAAAATTTGTGTCAACTGTTTGGCCTCACAGGGGCAAAAGATAACACGAATCGTAGAAGCACCACTGGTCATATTTTTAATAAGTTCGACACACTTTTTTTTTCATCAAAGCCTCTTCGCCTTGGGTCGCACGGAAACTGTTCACCCCATGTCACAGCATTCCGACAATTGGTTGGCAGCCATGTTAGATCCGACAGTGACGTCGCAACATCGAATCGATCTCCTGCGCAAGGCCGTTCGTCATCAAAGCGACTTCCGTTTGCAAGCGACCGTCGGTCAGGGATGTGACAGACACCTACTGGGTTTATACTGCGCGTCCAGAGAAATGGGAATGGATGTGCCAGGTATCTTTGTTGATAAGGTGAGTGCAATCAGCCACTTGTAAGTAAATAAAATCTAAACATTTTTAACACTTTAATCATGTGTTCAGAGGTTTCAATGAACACACAGGTAATCATACTACGAAATCATACGCTGGGACACAAACGTTGACCTGCAAGCACATGGTTTGGGAAGTCTGACATGATTAAATTTGAATAGCACCCCTACCCTGCTACTCCGTTCTGTTCTGCTATTTCAGGCGTGGCGTCTGCCGTTTCGTTTATCGACGTCACAGACGCCGGTGTACGTGTACGAGCTGGGAGCAGACGTCGTGGTGGAACACAGTACTGGCGGCTTCCTGCCTACAGACAGGGATGGCTACGGCGTGTCCTATGTACCTCACACTGATGACTTGTGTAAGTGTGTCCTGGGAGGTGCATGACTATAGTTCCAACGAATGAAAGAAAAATACCCGGAACCTTTTTTTGTGTCACCCCACCCAAGGAGGGTATGTTGTACGTATTAGAAGCATAAGTAGTTTCACATAATTATACATAGTGGGCCAGCTTGACATCAGAATTACTGATTTTCTTCTGCTCACCAGGAACAATGGATAGGTCTGATCAGATATTGGGTAAATGTTTTAGGTAGAGCTTCTTATTGGCAGTCTGTAATCTTACTGTGTTCGTATATCTGATATAATCAGACAACAGATTTTCAACAAACGGTGTGTCCAAGGGATGACAGGTGCATGCCTGATATCAACACGCTTGTCGGAATGTATATTTCAAAGTAATTCCCTTTGGATACTGTTATTTGTTTATTTTTCAGTTAATATCACTGTAACCAGCTGGCGCTCTGTAGAAGACACAAATTCGTCCAAGCTAGTCGAGGGTATATTTCAGGCCATGGAGGAAGTAAGACTTCTGTTCGACTCCAGCTGAGAATCCGCCCACTTAATGTATAACTGACACTCGAACTGTACACGTGCCACGTGCTGTTACCTTGTCATCAAAATTCAGAAGGAAAACCTCATTCAAGTAATTGGCATCCAATTTGTTATGCACTGAAACAAATATGATGTATTACTAATAGGTGTAGAGAAATACAATCTACCTTACAATTGCACTTGTTAAAATCGATAATACGAATTTTGAATTTTATGCATGTAGAAAAGCGGGCAGTTGTATTGAACTCAATCCGAAAAACGACCAATTACACTGTACATATGTCAATTAGAAGTGCAATGTTCCATGCATAGAAAGCGAGTGTATGTTTGTCTTTCTAACTTATGCAGAGTTCTCCGGAATAACGGGCTCAACAAAAAATCATCACACAGTAACGTGCTGTAGTGTTTCATTAGCTATCCAAGTCTTGTCCTATAATTTCTGCAATGAGCTGTACTAAGTTTAATGTACTTGGCTGTGATGATGTCTTGGCTTCCCTAACTGAATTGTGCGACACTCTTCTTAATCCACGAGCTGCCGTCCCGCCCGCACCAGTGATTCGTCCATACAACAATTAATTCATGCACTCGTGCAATAGCCATTAATTACTAGTGCTTTCATCAGAATATTGCAAGTAGGGACATGATAAATAAGTTGAATCATGGGCATGATCTTCATACGTTGAATTTCCTTCCGATATTTTTCGTCATTTGCACTTTTTTTCATCCTAACCCGGAATCTATTTCTTACTGCGAAAGAGTTTCATATACTAGAGGCTCTTGAATCCATAGTTCATCAGCACTTTATAGCCACTATTTTCATTACAATTTATATTAACTATATTGACTGGAAGTAATTTAATTGCATTGTTATTGGTTACGAAATTTAAAAAGTCTATTACCTTTCTAGAAATATGTATATGGCACTTTAAAATTTAACATGGGAGCAAGTGAGAAAATCTTATAATCTGAAAATATTTGGAAAACGTCTGACCACGCAGCCATTTTCATTTAAAAACAGTGTGAATGCCCTAAAATCGAGAAACAAACGATGCATATGACTAATAACCAAAAATTAAGATTAAAGATTGTTATGGGTGTGTATGTGAGTCGCATATTGGCGGGTATTGCGGATGCTCGAGTAACACACGGGTTATACGAAAGTGGGGATTCCCTGTGTTAAATCTCTGGAAGGAGAGATTTCTATGTGTTAGTGAGTGTTGTTTCCTGATTGGATTGTGCTGTCATGTGGAATACCGAATTATTTTTTTCTTCTGGAAAGCGTCTCTTAACTTTGAGTATAAAGGGTGAGAGGCGCGTGCATCGAGTCAGTCTAACAATCACTCTGCGAAGATTCGACCCGGAAATTTCGATCGCTAACGCCCGCTACGGTGAAGAGACTGTATGCTGAAACTGGGGGCGATAATGTAACACTGAATGAGGCAGACTTGGTTGTTAACCAACATAAGTAACCGTTTGAATAAAGGCTGATGGTTCGAGTAGCTAATACAAGAAAGTGACACCTGTTTAGTGAAGAGTTGTGACACTGTCGTATGAACAATCGGCCGTTTGTATACCTGTGTACATGTGCAGTGGTATTAATTTTGTGAAACTTGACCATATTGCTGATATTGCTGTGATGTTCACTGAATTGTTGTGTACTTGTAATTTACCACACAAGAGTTAGTTTAAATAACAACTAGTTAAATTTACCTTTTGCATTCTATCATTTGTTCTGGAACTCAAAAAAGGAACCTAGGTGTTAAATATCCACCGTAACAAGATGCTGAATCCAATATCCAAATGCAGCCCAGAAGAGGTATGGTGAATGACATAAATACTACTACATGTGTAAGACAACCACAACTTCCGACAACCACAACTATATACTAGGATCTATGGGTGTGTGTAAAAAAATCGGTTACGGGAAAACGACGCCCACCCCACGACCGTAGATCTGCTGTGCAGTAACACAAAGCTGAGCTAAGACCACGGCACTTTGTCTAGTATTTCTAAATCAAACTAAACCAAAATATATCCAATATCCAAGCGATATATGTTATTCTGAAGCATTCTTACCTTATTCTTGTAAAGCTACTTTTAAAAATAAAGATAATGTGTTGTTATGACTTATGAGGTGGGCGCCCGAATTGACTAATAGGTAGTATAGCACGTATGGAAGTTCAAGCGGGAAACTAGTCCACGTAGAAAAACACTATTGCGATGCATTTGCTTAAGATATCTTCTGCGCTTGAATATATGTTTCTTTGGGCTCGCCACCTGTCATGCAGACCCAGACAGCCCTGTGTTGCGCCTTGGCATTGTTTTGGCTAGGGAAAACAATTGCTCAGTTGTATTCATGCGCGTCGCCTCACGGTATAAGGTGTGTAGTGCTTACTGGGCATTCTATGAAATAAAGAAAAAAAACGACGAAAGGAAATGAAGAAAGTGAATGACGAATCCGACAATACAAGATTCGCTAGCCTACGTCTCTATATTCATATATTGGTACCTTTGACCTTGTAGTATATATGCATTGGTACTTTTGACCTTGTAGTATTCAAGGTCATTTTGGGGTGATTGGGTGCTCTTACAAGCTTTAAAGAGCTGCTTCTTCCACACTTAAGATGTCAAAATAGTACTTTTGTGAGGGCCAATGAGGCTCAAGGAGGCTCAAGGGAGGTTAAAAGATTATCAGATGCGATTTTGTGAATTAGTGTTTATAAATGTTCGATCCCATGGGGTCCCAAATATTTGCGAAAATTAGAAAACACTTTTTTTAATCAAAAACAAGACTGAGGTTCATGGGCCTTGTGGCCCTGCTTGTGGTGCTTAAACATATGCCATATGACATCAGTAAAGTTTCATGCTTAATCGACATATTGCTATTTTGAAGTATCTTGTTGCTTTTTAAAGGTGCAAGTTTATTTATATTCATCTGTGTTACTCGACGATGAACCGTTTTCTGTGTGTTTAAGGTTTACACTTTCCCATTTACTATCATGTCAAAATTTCAACTTGCCATTCTCTCATAGAATTCGATTCGATAAACGAGTTACAGACCATTTTGAGATAAAGGAGCCGAATGTTCCCCAAATTACATTAATACAACTACGAGGTCAAATGTACAATCTATATGGTCTACTATTGCCCCTCGAACCCTGAATTTCACTTGTTTCGCTATATAGCCATCCGTTTTCAAGCTACAGGCCAGTTTCAGACAAGTACACCGAATGACCCCAGAATCACAATGAACACTAAAAGATCAAAGGTATCACACATTACAACTACCCCGAGTCCCAAATGTCACTCATTTTCGTTCTATAGCTAGCTATTTTTGAGTTACAGGCCATATTGAGACAAGCACACCAAAAATGACCCTAGTGTGACCCTGAACACTGCAAGGTAAAAGGTACCCCATATACAGAGTCGACATTTATATATGGAATATTTTGATTTTATATGCAGAAATGACGCACTTTGTTAGCCATGCCACCATCAAATAAAATCCAAATATTCCATATTAAATATCGACTCTGTACATATAACTACCACCGAGTCCCAAATTCCACTTCGTTTTGCTTTACAGGCAGCCGTTTTCGAATTACAGGTCATTTTGAGACAAGTTCACCGAGTAACCCCAGAATGACCTTGAACAGTGAAAGGCCGAAGGTACCCCATGTACATATTACAACTACCCTGAGCCCCAAATATCACCCCGTTTCGCTCTACGGTCAAGATGATAATGATATCAAAGTTTAACGGCACATCAAGACCAAAAGGGTCATACAGTGCCAAAACAGGTGTAAACTCCCCTATGAGTCTTAAACAATCTAAGAATTGCACTGTGTGAGAGCACTCGCTATCAGGCAAAGTCTGAACAAAAGGTCCGACAAGACCTGATACTCAGGGTGCGGCACGGGGAGGCTGCTCTCATGCACCCCTCGCTCTACGGTCAACCGTTGTTGAGTTGCATGCCATTTTGAGACAATTGCACCGAACGACCCAAAAATCACATTTAAACACTAAAAGGCCAAAGGTACTCTATATACATATTACAACTACCCACCGAGTCTCAACTTTCACTCTGATTTGCCATACGATCGCTCGTTTTCCAGATAATTGGTTTTGGGTTTCCTCATATGTAAATAGTGAACTTGAAATTTAGAAAAAAAAAATCTCAAACTCAAAATTTCAAACATCCAGTAAACAACAGTACCTTTGTGAGGACCATTGAGAAGAAAATTTTGGAATTATTCGAAATCGATTTGAAGGAGGAGATACGTTTACGAAAACTTTTTTTTTTTTATTTTTCAAAAATTCAAAAAACTTCCGGGAGTGTGGCGCAGGGCAAGCAACAACTAATATTTGAAAGAAATGCACGCAACGGGTTTAGAGATAATTGCAACACATATGACAGACAACGGATAACTAAAATTTTCAGAAATCTCTGCAATAGATTTAGTTAATCGATGCAACCGAAGGACATGCACAGCTTTTGTTTACACAAAAATCACTGAAGTGTGCTATGTTAGGCGTCAGCCGTCCGTCCGTGAAGTCAGGTTTCTCAAAAAGCCCGCTGCACGGTTTCAGAGCAATCTTGTCAGAACTACCTATCCATCATTTCTCTTTATTTTCTTTCTTTTTCTTAAATTTTCAGTTTTCACATTTTTATGATTTTGATACAGGACCATAAAAACTTCAAAACGCTACTCGCCCAACAGTGTTCATTCGAACCCAGCCAATCTTTATGAGGGCATTGCTTACCATTGATGTTAAGGTTTTCAAAAGACTCCTCCTCCCGTAGTTGTTATCCAATTTCAACCAAACTTTGTGGAAAATATGGTAATCAGGGTAACTACAGGCTATTATGAGTTTTTGTTTTGTTTTGTTTTTGCGAGATGTTAAATTTTAAAAAAATATATATGGCACTTTTTGTTAACACTTGACTATACAGGGCAGGAAATTTCCAAATGCTGCTCCTCCTACAGTTTTCATCCGATCCTCGGCACACTTCAAAAGGACATTGCTTACCATGGGGGGATACAGGATGTTACTTTCTTGGCAATCAGTCAAATTTACAAAATTTTGTCGCACTTTAAATTTTTAACATAGGAGTCAATGGAAAAATCGTAAAATCGGCAATATCTTGAGAGCAGCCGTTCCTAGAGCGAAAGGATGAAACTTTGGGACTGGCGGCCCTATGTACTGCATATGTAGGGTACCTTTCATGCCTGATTCTTTGAGTTCAGCTTGGTGTCATTCGGTGCACATAGCCATATTTCCTATGTTAAGATTTTCCAAAGTCTACGGCTCCCCTAGTTTTCATCCAATTGCAACCAAACTTTTTTTATGAAAAGTATGGTAATCATGAGGGAATATTACTATTACTTTTGGCTATTACTTTTTGGAGGTCTGCCAAATTTCAGCAACGAACTCTTACAGCACTTTGAAAGCAAGTCATCTCAGTTATATTGTGATTAGCCATAAACTTGTTAAATGGGACGTCGACGTAATAGCAGGCTATGTTACCAACCTTAGTAATAGAACTATTAAGACAAACACATTCCCTAATATGCTAAAATTAGCAGAGATAACGCCACTGTACAAAAAGAATGATTCATTAGACAGAGTGAACTATAGACCCGTGAGTGTTCTGCCATGCATTTCAAAACCTTTCGAGGTAATTCCTATAGAACAAATGAGGGAATTCTTCGAAAGTGTCATATCACAATAATTGTAAGGGTTTAGAGTGGACATAGCTGCCAAAATGTACTGACACGTTTAGTATAAAACTGTAAAAAGCCTCTCGATGATAAGACAGTCTATGGTATGCTTTTAACTGACCTATCCAAGGCTTTTGACTACCTGCCTTATCAGCTACTTATGTGTAAACTTAATGCGTACGGTTTCAGCCGCGATGTCTGTAAACTAATCATGAGTTACTTTACGAGTAAAAAACAGCGAGTTAAGGTTGGAGGATGCAAGAGCTCCTGGCGTACGCTGAGTAAAGGGGCCCCACAAGGATCAATATTTGATCCTTTTCTTATCAATATTTTTCAGAATGACCTGGTCCGAATATTATAGAGCACGTCTGTGATGCACGTCTGTGATATATATATAATTATGCCGATGATAATACTTTCGAGTTTGTGCAACGAGCAGATACTAGTATTTTATGCAGTTCCTTTGGACGTGTTTCAGCTTTTATGTTTACATGGTTCACGGGTAATTTTATGCAGGCTAATCCTAGCAAATTTCAAATGATAACATTTGGACTTGGAAGCACACCGGTTGCACTTCGAGTACATGAAAATGAAATAATTACGAGTCAAACAGTGGTAAAACTCCTCGGAGCATATTTAGATGTATTGTTAAAATTTGATCATCATGTCATGCATCGTATATATGCAGCAGGGAATTAATGCATTGGCGCGGCTCTCAAAAAATTTAAAAACCCTGCAAACTGCAGTTGGTTAAAAGTTTATTGTATGCTATTTTAATTACTGTCCCCTGGTGTGGCAATTTTGCAGTAAGGAGCATCTACAGTACCTGAGATTGAAAAGGTTCAACATCGTGCTCTGAAGTTTGTGTATAATGATTTCGGCATGTCATACAGCCTGGCGCTGTCACGATAGAATATGCAATATATGTATGTCCAACGTCAAAGATAAATGTTAATTGGGGTTTAAAAGATTTATCACAACGAGGCACCACTGTATTTACATGAATTGTTCGAAAGCTCTAGTATTGCAAGGAGGTATAGACGTAATGATAGAAAGCTTGTGCCACCTAGCTAACTGTCGCACTGGGACGTACGGAATAAATTATTTAGATACCAAGGTGCAAAAGTATGGAATGGTCTAGACCTAAAGCTTAAATTGCCATAACAACAGATGATTTTATGAAATGAATTTTACAATGAGAGGGCTTTGTGTGAAGTTGCTCTTATTGCAACATGTGTATTTTAAGGATGCTATAGATGATAATTATCATTATTTATTATGTCATAGTGAACATTGTTATCATCTATATCAACTGATCTCATCATTCATATTCGCCCCTTAATACCATTGTCGGTCAATAGCACTCTAGTGCTAATGTTTTATTGTTCTACATGCTTATACCGGCATTAAATAAAGGTTTATCTTATGTTATCTTTTCTTACCTAATTTGATTTTATCTGCCATAACGCTAAGCAGATCGTCAAGGCCCCTGGGCATCTTGTTGGATATTGATGTATGTGTTATTAAGGAGTGAAAGGGGTATTCAGTTAGGCTGGGTGTGCCAGTGTACGTGCAACACTGGGGATAATATGCAACAATTTGTTTGATTACAGTGACAACCGGAAATTGGCGTTTGTTAATTGCTGAATGGCACGTGTTTGCCTTACCGTCTAACCCGCATCAAATATTGGTATCCTAGCGTCATTTTGGTATCGTATTTCCATTTAAATAACCAATATATATTGATTAACTCTTTAGACAGCTCAGATTGAATCGCCTGTTTGGGGCTTGTAAGTGACACTTAATATTTTTGTATTGTTTTGTATGTTCCCAACATTTGTATATTTAGTTCTTGGATTTGCCAATTATACTTCGTCACCACTATCCAAAATTGCGATAACGAGTCAGTATTTTTTTGTTTCTTGCTCTAAGCGTTTCTACTTATTGCCAAATTTTCGAATATTGATAATGACGTTAATAAACGTAAGTGAATGTAAATAAGCTCAGATTCAATTCTCCGTCCTGGTTTGCTTTTTCGGCAAACTGTTACTCAAACAAATTTATGAATGGAGATTGTGTTGTTTTAGTTGACCCTAAATGCCAGTTTCCCCGTTAGATCTGTTGATTTCATGCTATCAGCTAATGTAATTGCACATGAGAGCTGCATGAGATGATCTCGCCCTAAATCCTACTTATACGAAAATGCATTACACCATTCTTCATGGCCGCTAACTCCTTGAGCATTGAAGCTATAGAGTATTAAGAAGACATCAATACATGTGCAGCATGCAAAGTTGGGCACCTCGAATAACCCTGCTCTCAAGTGCATCCAGGCAGAACCATACTTTAAATGGCACGAATTGTGCCCGACACTTAGCATGCATTTTCCCAGCCCGGCTGAATCGCAGGCCACATTCACATCGCCCAGCGGCAAACCTGTTGCGGCCTGGCTGCGATGTGATGATGCACATTGATGTATCGGCCTGTCGGGCGGACTTGGATGTAATCCGGGGATGTAATAAGAGTAAGGTTATAAGTTTGTGGAGGTTGTGATAAAATCATTACATGTTCTGCGTGGGCAGGTGCAAACGCATTCTGTGGCAGGTACTGGGACGTAAGCCAGAGCCAACTGCCGGCCGACAGGTAAGACTGGTCATGAACGTACATGTACGCTACCATTTGGTTACTCTAGTATTGCTGTACCACTGACCCTGCTGACCCACTTAGTACAGGGATCGGCTATGTTTACAACATCACCGTTGTTTTGGTATGCCGGCGGCAGACCGATCGACCGACCAGTCAGGCCTCGGAGTTGGGCGTTGGTCACATGTTGTCTGGATCTATTAGAGCTCCGCGTATTGCTGGTAGCCCAGTACGTATATGACTACACAGAATCCATAACTTAACTTTGAATACGTTGAAATCGGTATTTCTCATTATTAGTTACTATTATTAGGCTAGTTAATATTTTTGTTGTCTTTGCGAAGAGCTCACTGCTCAATGTAATATGCCAGGCGTGCAGTAAACGCTAAACCTGGAACCTAATTAAATTGCAAACCACTATATACAATCAGATCGTCCCACAGCTGGCATCTAACAACACTGAGCAGTAAACGCTAAACATATTATATATTTAAATGGAGCCCCTGTACATCCTCCACAGTATGACCAAGTACCGCCAAACGTATACAATCAGATAGCTTGAGAGTATTTCTGCAAAATTTCTACAGCCCAACGTCAGGAAAAGTCCCCGGTTTTCGGTTTTCCCCATGTTGGTTTGACTCCCAAAACGTCGACTGAAACTGGAAAAAAATCTCGACCCCCTGCGGCACTTGTTCGGTTTTCAGTTGTCACTGTTTAGTGTTTATAAACAAAAATACGCTGCACTAGTCACCCAACAAAAACCAGACGGACTTAGGGACTTAATGATTTTTTTTCCAAACCGTGCAGTGGCTGCACAGCTGCCCTGTCCAGTTAATGCAGTAACCTAGGTGATATATTGAAAAGGACATGCCGACCGCGAGGGCCAACCTTGAGCGAACAGTAGCAGATCACTCGACGCGAAGTATGTATTTCGTTGGTTTGTGCGGGAAATATAACACGGTCAGTCGGTACCGTTTGATTGTGGCTGCGTCTACCAACAGACTACATGTTTGTACATCCAGTACTTAACCAGTAATACCACAACCAGTAACACCTAAGGCTAACCATTTGTAAACAGCATGAACTTCAATTCTTCTAACTTGTTGAATGTTCTTTAGATTGGCTAAGACTAGGTCGGCCTACCAGTGACCATCGTCGTAAACCACAGCCTCTGCTATGCTTGCCACCGGGGCCATGTATACCAAATATACCAAATGCAGATACATGGAAATGCCTGGTCGCGCCACAAAACCGCAAGCATGAACAGTCGATTTCAGTCGGTGGGTGGGTGGGTGAATCAGGCTTATAGTCGGCTTTCAACCACTCATGGTCATATCACCGACTGCAAGACTGACAAAGCGAGACTGACAAAGGGGAAGGATTTAAACTTATATGATACACTTATATATAAGTCTATAATTGCGGAACAGATATAATCAGTACATCATATGTGTAACACGTGTGTCGCTGCATGACGCTAATTTAGCATATCATGTGTGCTTCAGTAATCCAGATTGGTGTCCCGTCATGAGCCAAGTTTACTGTGAATGTGTTAAGTAGTGTCCTAGGTGGGAGACCCCGTGGACTGTTAATACCGTTTGAGGCACCCGCCCAGAGCCATCGGTCCCGCGTGAAAAAGGAATTTGTCCGATGTCCCTACCCCATGCACGAATACGTTTCTGACACATAACAGGAATTCCGTGTTTGCTTGTTTACTAGAGGATTGGGTGGGTGGATCGAGTCTCCATGAGACCGGTTGATTGATCAAGAAAACGCTGTGGCAGTAGCAGTGTCCGACCGGCGAGGGTTATATATCCGTCATAGATGATTATCAAGTATAAAGCTAATAAATATCATTTTGCCTTTAGTGTAGGTGCTGTAATGGCCACAGTGTCAGCGACACACTCTCGATCTATATCATCGTTACAAAGTGTAATCTTAGATAACACACTCTCGTCTTCTGCCTCCTGATTTTGGCAAGCTATGTACTAGTGACCTGGAAAGCAAAAATAATGCTTAATTTTGCTCACACAAAATCATACTAATAGTTCTGCAGTAACTCATCATTTGAACATGCCCATGAAAACGTTGCACGCTTCATCATTGCCTTTGTGATCCAGAGACTTGAAGTGGATGGAATAAACCGTCCAGTATACTGACTGGATCTCTTTAATCCATATATGACCTGTTTCCCAGACACGTAGCAACACTGATATCGACATCAGTCAGAAATCTGAGCAGCTGTGAATCTAAATTTCGAATGTGACTAAAGTTTAATCAAACAGACATACTATTTTCTATACTTAATCGGGTACGTTTAGTATAATTGGAATATCAAATTGGGCTATCAAGTATGTGTGACTTTCATTGTCTGGTGGTAACAGCGCATTACGTAAAAATCCTCCTTGGCACATTGACCCCAGTACTGCGATGGACCAAATCCTGGCGGGACCATAATGATATCAAATGATGAGGGTCGGCTCCTGTCAAGAGTGATTCACTATCAAATGATATTCACATATCATGGGTGCAATATCCACATAGTGGTATGTAAACGTAGTTAATGTGTGTGTAGCCTTCGCTGTGGTTAGCTACAGCACGTGACCACCCGAAAGTAGCCATACCAAAGTGCGGAGCACAAAGTTCGTCTGCTTCGCCGCCCTTGGCGATAATCAGGGTATAACGCAGTTCTGTCATATTTTGTCATCGGTATATATGCGTTTAATACTTTTGTAGCACTTATTTCGTGCTATTGGAGACTCAGCCCAAAGGGTATGTAAGTCACGGGGTAAGTCAAGTCCTCATAATTCCATTATATGCAAAGGGCTTGCAGTACATGTAAATGCTCCAGCAATATTCTTTAACTAGTTACTGCTCTTCCTTTTCAGCTTGGCCGCGTTAATCGTCGATTCTGGCAATTCGGGATGTTGGCGCAACTTGGTGCGTTTGTAGCAGGAGGCATCATCCTGGGTGTCTTTCTGTTGCAAAAATACCCCTGGCTGAAGCATGACTGGAAATCCTTCAAAACTCTCCTACGACTCCTATTCATCAGCAAAAGCTACCAAAGGAAGAACATGACTATGTATGATATCTTCGAGGAGAGAGCGAAGAGCAATCCATCCAAAACCTTCCTGATTTTCCAAGACAATAATTACAGCTATGAGTTTGTACAGAAGCAAATGAACAAAATCTCCCGATTGGCTTACGAGCGAGGCATTCGCAAGGGGGACGTTGTGGCTTTGCTAATGCACAATGAACCGGCTTTCATATGGACCTTTTATGGTAGGTAGCGATGTGTACCCTGGAGGAAAATACATGTACAGTTTTCTAAGTGTGCACAGAGATCACAGTTTGACCGTCGTACTGTTCTTGTGATCATTTTTTCTTATTAGTACTAGAATCTTTTAGTATAGTGTAGTGTAGTGTAGTGTAGTTTAGTAGATTATAGTAGTAGTAGTCGTTGTAGCAGTAGTAGTAGCTGGTCGTCGTCCTCGTAGTAGTAGTAGTAGTAGTAGTAGTAGTAGTAGTAGTAGTAGTAGTAGTAGTAGTAGTAGTAGTAGTAGTAAGACATAAATCGTCTCCATAACTTGACGTCAGACAAATAAATACATGTACTACGGCGTATTTTGCAGGTCTAGGAAGAATCGGAGCTGAGGTGGCCCTGATCAACTTCAACCTTCGCAACGAGTCTCTGAGCCATACACTTAAGGTCGCCTCCGCTAAATATCTGTTCATGGGGCACGGTGAGTGGGCAAGTGGTATGAAAACTTGCGTGTACCATACATGTAAGACAGAAAGCATTGAATCGCAGTGCTGGCGCTGTCCAGGCTCTTTTGTTGATAAACTTATTCATGTCATATATTTGCATAGATTCTCATCCGGTCTTGGGCTGTGGCGGGTGCAACAATGCACTCTGGAATATGGAAGTTTTAGGTTGTTGATTTTTTTTTGTTTAATGTTCACTGTCGTAAACCCACTTATTCTGATGTTAACTGGAAGCTCAAGTCACCTTGAGAGGTGAATGACATGACTTTGTAACACATTTTATTCGATCTAACATATCGAATAAAACGTGTCAGATTCTTCTAATAAACCATCAACCTTGTATTTTGCACAAGACGAGGCACTGATTGAAGCTGTGCGTGACGTCAAGGACTCTCTTGATGCTCTCGGAACGGAGATCCTGGTGCAAGGAGCAGATCAGACGGGACTGCCCAAGGGATTCGAATCTATCGAAGATGCATTCCAGAAAGCATTAGATGCTCCACTGCATCCCTCTCTGAAGCCGAAAGTCAACCTCCTGGAAACTATGTGCTACATATATACTTCTGGCACAACAGGTGAGCTTGATATTGAAGATCCATATGCACGAATGACGTCTAAACATTACCACGAAGCTCTTTACCATATAACAATCATAAACTTATATCTTATTATTAAACAGCCATTTTATTATAATGAGATAACCGTCTTTAACATTGCCTCTGGTGTCACCTATCAAAATAGCAAGAGATCATTGTGACGATACATTCAACTGAGTTGAGCAGAACTCATCAGATGTCAGCCATTCCCCAAGATGCTTCACATTTTGTGCACCTCGTCGAGATCGTTTGTTCTTGTAAGGTCTACCCAAAGCTGCCGTGGTGACCTATCTAAAAGGTGTCCGAGGTGCTGTGATGATGGACAGTTGTGGTGCTTACTCGAGTGACGTCATCTACACCCCGCTGCCCCTTTACCACAGTGCCGCAGGGCTTATAGCGTTGGGCAATGCTGTGGAAAAAGGTCTGTGACGAAGAAACCGTATACCTAGTAATAAGTGATCTTTTACAATCCTTTCGTATTTTAATTTAACTATTACATAGCAAGTGTAAACATTGTTAACTGGGCCATATACTTTGACCTTGATTAAAAGCTGTTTATGATGCATGAAGCTTGTTGAAGCTCGTTGACTGACGAGCATTTGCGCTATATAATCCAATGCTTGTCTCTCTAAACCTAGATTTACAACAAAATAATAATGAAAGGTGTAATTTGTCTGAGATACATTGCAGCGTACTAAAAATATGTGTATCGGTATGTTACTGGGTGTCTGGCTCTTGAATAAGATTTTGCATACAATTTCGAGAAATCCGTTTGTGGTCCGTTTAATTTGTGTTTTCATTGATTTAGTACTGTAGCAGCTGTTGACAGCATTACTAGACTTCATTTGCAATGTTTTCAGTGATTGTTTTCGCAAAGCCAATGGAATTGGAAAAATATACCTGCCAGTTAGTCTGACATACATGAACATTCCAAATTAATATTAACTGAGCAAAATGCGTCGAACGTAACATTTAACTTCTTTAACTTCAACAATTTTCTTGATATCCGTTAAATTTCCATTTCCAAATGTACACAACAGACACATTTTGTGTCATCAAACTGTTATACCAGGTGCTACGTTAGTTCTGCGAAGCAAGTTCTCAGCCACACATTTCTGGGAGGACTGCCGCAGGCACAATGTCACCGTAATTCAGTACATTGGAGAAGTCTGTCGCTATCTCTGTCTACGGCCAAAGGTAAGAAGTATATGTATATCATGTCTATATATTGTGAATATAATTGAGGTCTTATGAAACGGGCGAAACTATACAGACGCTGTAAGCACTTCTTTTGCTTCTTCGTCGCCCTCCACATCTTGGATCCAAGCCTTACAGTTACTCAGTGGGATGTATAAAGTTTGTATTGGTATCCCTCATCCCCCACCCCCCAACACACACACAAAAAATAGATCACGGAGACCTAGGCAAGTAGGGTATTCCACTCGTATCCCTCATCTCCCCACCACCACCATCACAAAAAAAGTAAAAAAAAAAGATCACGGAGAACTAGGCAAGTAGGGTATCCCTCATCTCCCCCCACCCCTCCACCACCACCACAAAAAAAAAGATCACGGAGAACTAGGCAAGTATAGGGGTGGGGAAATTTGAATTGGAGCATCTTACGTGGATGAGTCCATTAATGTAGGCATTGGTCTGTTCCTGTTTCCAGTCTCCTGACGACGGTAAGAACAGCGTCAGGCTGGCGTTTGGTAACGGCCTCAGGGTCGATGTCTGGCGGGAATTCCAGGAACGCTTCAACATTCCACAGATTGGCGAGTTCTACGCCGCTACAGAAGGTGTCGCAGCTTTCTTCAATAATTTCAACCGGCCTGGGGTTATTGGGCGACAGTCGCCGATATTCGTGAGTGCACCTGCACCATATACCCTAGCTGGTAGTCAATCTATCTAACTCTTATAGAGTACATGGGTTACATCGTGGTCACTTTGGTATATGTAGTATTATTCCTATCAACATGATAGGTCTGGCCGTGGCAGCTCAAGAACGCTGCCTGGTTGCTTTCCAGTGACAAACGTTTTGCTGCTCCCTCCAAATAACATTCAGTGGCTGTTTATGGCTCAATCTAATTCTTTCAACTCATCACGTTAATTTTACAGAAACGTCTGTACCCCAACTACTTCGTCAAATACGACAATCTGACAGAGCAACCTGTGAGGAACGCCGAGGGGTTCTGTGTCGAGGCGGAGTGTGGAGAACCGGGTCTCATGATCTCCGAAATCAAGAGGGATTTCATGTATGATGGTTACAAAGGAAACGACACGCTATCTGACAAGAAAATGTTAAGGGATGTGTTCCGGAAAGGGGATAAATTCTTTAATACCGGAGACTTGATGGTTACGGACAGCGAGTACTTCCTGTCGTTCAGTGATCGAATTGGAGACACCTTTAGGTGGGTGCGTCATGTGTTTCCTTCTTTTCTAGGGTCATCATTCTGCCATCGGACATGTTTCAGCTAACGGCTAAATTCAGGCATTTTTTTTCCTTTGTCAGTGTCTTTTTTATGACTGTGGACAGATATATAACCGGATCTTCTCCAAAGACTACCTGTGTATAAAGACAACCTGCTTATAAAGACAACATTTTACTGGTCCCCAGGGGTATACTTTGTATGTTATTAAGCCTGGATATAAGACTACCTACCTCTGTGTAAGAACCACATTTTTTGGTCCTTATAGGGTGGTCTTTGTATACAAGTTTCACTGTATTCCGCAATAAAATATGCACTGAAAGTTCTAGAGTAACAATTTATGAGAATACTTAGGGATATGCTTCTTACATATATGTAGAAAGACGCTGAATAAATATGTTAACTTTCCCTTAGGTGGAAGGGTGAAAATGTTTCCACGATCGAGGTTTCCAACATTATCGCAGAAACGGAGTGGATTGAAGACGCTAATGTTTATGGAGTAAAAATTCCTGGTAGGAGCCACTGATGTTTTATGCTATGCGCAAATTGAATGTGCCCAGACTAATGCTGACGTACACATACCTTGTAGTACCCTCTTCCTCACGTTGTTTTGGTTGACATTTCCATATCTCACCACCACGACCACCTCTTCCTCCTACTCGTTCTCTTCCTACTACTGCTGCTGCTACTGCTGCTCCTCGTACTACAGGTGCCGCTGCTGCTGCTGCTGCTCGATTCTCCTCCTCCTCCTCTCTCTACTACTACTGCTGCTGCTGCTACTACTAAGACAACGATGCGGTGATCATATTTATCTTGTTTATCATGTATCATTGCAGGTCAGGACGGGCGTGCTGGAATGGCCGCCATTACGCTAACCCAGGACCATGAGCTCACCTCCGATGAACTGAAGGCCTTGTTCGGGAAGTGGCAGACCAGTCTTCCCAGCTACGCCATGCCTCGCTTCCTGAGGGTTGTTCCAACCATGACTGTTACGTCAACTTTCAAGCAGCGCAAGGTGGACTACGTTAAAGAAGGATATGATCCAGACAAGTGCCACGGGGACAACATATTCGTGCTAGACAATGGGCAGCACACTTACAGTCCGGTGACTCCAGACGTTATGGACGCCGTAAACACAGGCAAATTAAGGCTCTGAACCCTAAGCCTGTCAGTCATGCTTCCTATCGTTCCACCATAGGGTACTGTTTCCCATATCTGCTATTGTTCTGAGATTCGTAAACTCTTATATATTTTGCTTATTCCGATTTACAGTTGGGGTGAGGGTCGGTACTTATTCGTTATTACCCGATTCATAATACGTGTATTTTGTGATACTAAATAAAAGAGGAATAAAAAAGTTTGATTAAATGTTTTTGGGTTATTGTCCCCTTATGGGGGATATTATGTTTGATCTTGAATCGACTCCGAAAAAGAGTTAGAACGTTCGACGTCGATGTATTTCACTGTTTAGTAGTTTTTATCAGACTGCCATTAAAAGTATTAAACTGTAGCTCGACTCCTATGGTAGCACTTTTTAAACAAATATGATATATTCTACAACCCAAATATGCTATAGGAATATCCAAGATAGAACATATTTCCAGAATTGATTATGTGGAATGTTCAGTGACAGGTATGATTGAAAATGCACCCAGCCAAGTTGCAATTTTAGGACCATGCTTGGCCCCAATCATATTGCGCTTAGCTCTAAAAACATCCGATATTGGTACTATGTTGAGGATGGTTTAATATCGGACAATATAACACCACTGTTGACGATATTTCTTACCGGTGATACATCATATTAGCCCCTTATGCATCTCAACTAGAAGTGTAGTTAGTTGAAGCGCAGTTGTTAGCCGCGCCTGAATTGACAGAGTGTGCCAGCGCGGGAGAGCCGAGCCAAGTAACGGGGCTTTAGTTACCCGGAAGGCGTACAAATCGCACGGGATCTAAACGGCGTTGGATGAGCGATCGGGCTAGGTGTAGGGCAACAGGCCTGAACCTAGTCGTATCCCATACTTCAATGTGCTTTGATGTTTTGTGCAGTTAGGTGGTAAAAGGATAGCCCCTCGCCTTCAACTGTATGCGCAAAATGTCTATCAACAACCCATTGAGTAGCGGAGCCAAGACTGACTGGGGAAAGTGTTGCCTCTGTCAGACAGACACGAAAGAGAATTTGAAGTCTCCTCCTACACCATATGAGTCTAGTTCTGATGGCTATTCCATGCTAGCCACGAACATACCACAATTTCGAGCAATCAATCTGCTACCAATAAAACTAGACCCATCTCGACTAGATGATGGAGGTGGCATTGAGGAAACACTGAGACGAAACAGTGCAAAGTACCATCAAACATGTCGTCTAATGTTCAAC
>JAAUYG010198301.1_pt1 | contig 20365 bp, 15 predicted proteins | sample 7278091 | NCBI WGS metagenome assembly JAAUYG01 (sample SAMN14350201, study PRJNA611818) | marine sediment metagenome | isolation source: surface marine sediment (0.6m) | place: French Polynesia: Moorea | collected 2018-08
GACTTTTATACTGGCATTTTAATTTTAAAGCCCACATGTGACTTCCCAACTAACGGTCTAAGTTACCAGCTGATCATGTTAGATATTACATTAATTGAATGATTTATGTGATGTTCTCTGGTGGAGAAACTGATACCCTAGCTGCTAATAATAAATTATTTCCTGATTTCTTATGTTACTGGTTGTGACAAAGTGCCAAAATGTAAATCAAGCGGATTACAGGAGCCACATATGTTCTCGGGCACTGACATATGTTTAGAGATTGCCAGATCTTCCTTCATTAAGTGGCCTACCACAAACTCACGTAGCAATCAATAGTTTGCAACAGGGGGTGCGGACTCAATTACTTTGTTGGATTTTAATACATAGACATTTCACTAGACTATGACCTTCTAGGCCTACTGCGGCTTCAATCAGAAGTGCAACTTCAAATGGAACTTTTACGGTACCTACCGGTATATAACAAGATCTGAGCTAACCGCAAATATTAATCTCCGCGAACATGGCTTTTTCTGTAACACACAAACATTAATCCCGGCGAACATTAATGAATTTACAGTACTTTTCATGTCTGATTCTTTGAATTCAGTTTGAGGTCATTCGGTGCACTTTGCAAAATTCCTGATGTTTACATTTTCAAAAGGCTGCTGCTCCCACACAAGTTTAATTCAATTTCAACCAAACTTTAGAGTAAGCATGCAACCCAGAGAAACACAGGCCATTACTTTTTCTGGCGATCTGCCAAATTCTAAGTATATGGCACTCAGAAGTTACTCAGCTACATTGTCACTATCCATAAAGCTGTATTAGTTTCATCTGTTAAGAGGTCAAGCCAAATATCAAGGCCCCTGGGCCTCTTGTTTAATTTTAAAATGTTACATTCTGTGATTCTCACTTTTACAAGGACTGACTTAGTTTGTTAATACGAGTAGCATTTTGACATTCATCTCTCTACCTGGTCGTATGTTAAGAGATTTAAATTTTCAAACATTTTTTGTCAAAATCAAAATTTACAAAATGTAAGCGATAACTTTTTTTTTAAGCTACCCATAGAATAGAGAACACAAAAGTTTGGGTGCAATGGCATTAGAACTATGAAAGAAGGAATGTTTTCAAATGTCTCTGCCCATACATTGTATATTGTTACATGTTAACAAAAAAGAAAAGTATCATTGAATTCAAAAATTCACGCTGACCAAAAAAAAAAAAAAGAATTGGAAAAACAAAGTTCTCCCCAAACTGATCAGATTTAGCATACACACCCATGTGACAACAGCTTTGCTGCCAGGCACAGCTAAGAAATATCAACAGCTATTTTAAGTGCAAAGAAGTTTTTTTTATTAAAGATGAACAATTAAAATGTTTATTTCACATGAACGCTATAGTCCAACCCCCAAATATCAGACTGTTGGATAAATTCATATATAACTCATCTACAAAGTCTCGCAAATTCAGAATTTAAATTCAAAACGTACTTTCGATTTTATGCCCATATTCCTTCTGACCCAGCTCAAAATTCCTAGTACTTGTGCATGTAATTAGCTGCAAATACTGAAATAAGACTTTGTCAGCAGTTCTGGTCTTAATTACACTAAGTTGATCATCCTTGGAACATAAATACAATTATAATGTGTCATCCTAGATAAACAGCAATAAAAATATAAACACCAAGTGAGTATATTTCAAGCACACTTGAGACCCCAACACAGATCTAGTGACATTTTAGCGGCACAACCAATGTCTCTGGTAGAGATTCATAAGTTTGCAAAATAACTTTGACATGAACACATACATTACATACCCGTATAATGCCTTAATTAACTGACCAAAATTTTTTTTAAATCCGGTCTAAAGAAAGTCATTTACTCAGTCTGTACTATAGGCACCTATTTATAAGGTGGCCCATATACAGAAGCGGCATATAACCAGTCCGACTAATCAAGTATTATCCATGTGTATATAGTAAATACATGTGCCAATTCCCACTGGTCCCCAACGTGGTCCTTACATAGGTTTAACTAAAACAATTCAAAGTGATATTTTGCAAACATTAACATTGTATCCACAAACTTTCTAATTCTTTATCTAAAAATTCAAATTTTAAATACGACAAAAGAATTTGTAACAGCGATTCTAGAATCAGTTTAATAAATTCTAACAAGTAGTCGAGAAAGGAACTGCCCCTTGTCATTACCAGTGTAGTGAGTGTACTCAAAATAGCAATATGAACTCTGAAATACCCTCATTGCTTACAGCACCGTGTGATACTGCCTTGCATTTTGTGTACCGGTACATATACAACTACATTCTATACTTCTATAATGCCGAACACAACATGCTATTGGGTAGAACTACAGTTGGAGTATCAATAAGTATTGAGCACACTGTTACAAATACTGATGATCCTGTGACCCACAAATCGTCATATGTGGACAGACGTCAAAAATAAAATCTGATATTGCCACACCACCAGCTCCTCCCAATCGGTCCATAGCTTGCTGCGGTATAGTCATGAAGTATATTACAGTATCCGATGCAACTACAAATGTTACTCATCTAGCTCAATTATCTGTACACTATTGTTAGCACTGTCATGCTGGGATGTTTCACTGGTTTGCTGATGATCCATCGCATGCCGTGTTAATTCCGAAGTTGAAGCGGCGGTCACATCTCGTCCTCTGTCTGTTGTACTCTGGATGTGAAAGAAGCAGTGACATGGTGAATATGGGACAATCATTCACACCAAACATGCTAGGGCTATCTCATTAGAAAGTATTGGTGTGTGTGAAACATTTTCAACCTTCCCTTGCGACATATTTCAATTAGTTTTAACGCCCCCCCCCCCCAACATATCTCAATTTTTCTCACCATACACATATGTACTGTGATGCATTGTACTGCACTACAAGGTATTATAATTCTTTTGTACTCCCCCCCCCTCCAAACATATTTTTAAATCTTTTCAGGTCTACCCCCCCCCCCCTATTTTTTAATGGGATAGTCCTCACTTGTATTGTCATGAAATTGACGCTAAGAGTGACAGCAGGATAACAAGCTTGCCATTAAATAGAGGTCAATAAATTGAAATTGACACTAAAATGGCAAATTTTCTCAAATTAGTAAAGCCACATATGAAAGTATTGATAGTGTGATGTCAGTCAATCAAATTAATGTCAAACCATTCATGGGGAAAATGAGATGTCAAGTACTGAAAATTCATTAATGTTTGCAGGGATTAATGTTTATGTGTTTGAGACAAAACTATGTTCGCGGGGATTAATATTTGTGGTTATCTCAGGTCTTGTTAATTTTCTAGGTACAGGAATTATGTTTGCGGGTATTTATTTTTGTGACTTAAAGACGGTTGCGAATTTCGCCAAAGAAATTCCTCGCAAATATTAATGAATTTACAGTACCCAAAATGAAACTGATTGTTTCTTTATTCACAGTGGAAGTAAAGTCAAACATTCATAATGATATATCCGATATTCACAGTGGATGTGAGGTATGAAAAAAAAAAAAAGATTTTATAGTGAAAGGGTGATGTCAAACATTCAGATTGCCACATGTACATTACAGTGGAAACTCGTTATATAAAAACACCCCTCATTATAAGGCTTGTCTGCTTATAACACACTCACTTGTTACTCCAGGACACCCAAGTCCACAAAAAAAAATTATTATGAGGCTGTATTTCTTCAGTTTAAGCCTATTTTTGGACAAAATGGGTATTTCAATTATAGCGCGGGTTGCCCAGCATCCGTGTTACAAATGAGATGCCACTGTTTATGTCCATCTACCTACATGTAACACTTCAAATAAGTGCTTACCATATTTATTCTATTAGGTGCACATGCTCAAATAACACATGACAGGGTTAAACTGCAAGAAACCTCCAATCAGAAACATTGTTTTTCCTAAGCAAGTCATTTTTAAATTTTCTAGAGGCACTATGGACTCGAAAATTATGATTATTATTGACTGCTTGTACAAATGTACAAGCACTTGCATCGGCTTAAACCCTTACATTATAAAATATGACACTGAGAGGACTTACAGAGATCTGTGTGTTTCCAGCACCTTGTTCCGTTAGCATTGAGTAGAGATCCAGATCTGGAAAAGGTACAGCGCAAATACATATCCCAGTTAAACAGAGCTACTGAATGGCATTCTACACAACATGCATGATAATTTCATACATTGTGTAGTCAAGTTCAGAAATTCTCCTCTCTAAAACAATACCCTTAGTTAATCTTAGTTAATATACAGCATTCCTGTCCAAAACAAATTTAATATATTTACAAATAGTGCTGTCTTTCAGAATGACATAGTTACATAAGTTGTTCCAGAACACAATATCTAGCAGTCCATGTGTTATATGGATATCACTAGTTACTATAGTATTAATACATAAATGAGTGGACAGCCTGAAAGCAAGGGTAAAAAGGATTTGATGAACACAGCTTTACAGTGGTCTCTGCATTTTAAGGCCACCCATACAGCCAGATAAATATGACCTTAAATTGGAGGTGGTCTTAAAACGGAAGGAAACTTTATACTGAGAATGTAAGAGTGGTGTGACCGATGGCCGGTCTTAAAATGGAGGGAATTCTTAAATGGAGGGGTCTTAGTTAAATCACAGGGTCCACTGTATCCATAGTTATGGTTTAATTATATAAAAAATTATCTTATATATATGCACTATAGGCATTATTTTATGTATTGCCATGTGTCAGTATGTATTGAAGTGTTGCAGAATATGTTCAAAGTGTAAAAAGAATTCAATAGTAAATTCAATGAGCTCACCTGAGTCCATGTCGTACGGTTCCAGGACGGGAGGTAGAGGGTCAGATGGCAGCATCTGGGCAAAGTTAGGGAGCAGTGAGGGTGGGGGCAGGGCTGAGGGCAGGGCTGAGGGCAGGGGTGGTGGGAACCCCAGATAGCCAGGCATTCTCTGCAGTGGAGGAGGAGAGGGAATTCTCAAATTGGGTGGGGAGGGCTCCTTCCCCGTCCTCAATCCATGCTTGCTTGTGAGATAGGATCCAAGGTCTGCTTTGGGCTTCTCCCACTCCTGCTCAATTTTGGGCGACCTGGAAAAAATATGAATATGGTTTACTGTCAATGGTTTCAGTACTATGAATTACATTCTGTGGTGGGTCAAGAAGGATAGAAGCAGTGGTTGTATGTACTTTATCCAAATATCATTTGTGTGTGATCATTTCATGAAGAATATCAGCATGACCATGTATCCCAGTATAATGCCTACAATTGAATCTCCATGTGAACTTCGAGCTATTGCATAAAGGGTAAATGGCTTAAGGAGTTGTCTGAAGCAGAGTATAGCATAAATCCCATCTTCGGACACAAGGTTTCTCTTTGTACATATATTGGATCCTGCCTTATAGGCGTGCCGGACTCGGAGATAAGACCATTTCAGAATAAGAAAAACAAAACACTTAGTGTCCATCGTTAGTCACACAAAGGTAAACATCAGCATGATTCAGGCTTACAACGTTCGGAATTATGACCCCTTATGAGAGGAATGAGGAAATAAGGGTTGTCTTAGGATTCCACTGTCACTGTTTTTGACATGAGCTCAGAAACGACTATGGAGGAAGCACTGAGAAGGAAGCATGACTGCAGAAGTACATATAATTCACCAAACACAGGACATCACCCTAATGTATGATAGCTGTGTTATAGCCAACCAAAATAGCCAGGACATATGCATGACGCGTATGCCATCAAATCCTTCGCCTTCTTTATGTATTGTATGCTATATATATTCTATCAAATACATGAAATTAAAAAAAGAGCCATTGATATACATGACATTGGATTTAAAATTTAGTGTTTATCTTCAAAATGGAAGTAGAAGCTATTATCCAAAGTAATGACTACATGTATATATTTATACCAAACCAGACGTTATATTACGATCACATGTTACCTTGCATAAGAGAGTACATGCTTTGCCCAGTTCTCGCCCTATCTTTGGTGATAGGAAGCTGATACAACAAATCACTCTGGCTACAGTAGTTGGTGCTTAGCACTGTTAATGTTTATGAACTTAAGATTTCCAAAAACACACGACTAAGGTAACAGGTTAGATAATAATATACATGTACCACAATACTGTCCCATTACCTGAAAGGTCACCGAAAATTACACACACACACACACAAACACACACACACACAAACACACAAACAGGGAGGGCAAGGTAGAACCAACACCTAACAAATCAACAACAACACTCAAACACTGACAGATCTCTGAACAAACCTCAAATGTTCCTATGCATATACATGTAAATATACAAAGCTGCAGGCGACATTTAAATATTCCTTCAAATCTGCATTGAAGCAGCTGCTCTGATTGTCAGTGTGAAGGCATCGTGGATGGTGGCGAACTGGCTATCAACCATAGTCTGGAAATTGTTTTAAGCTCAAGACATAGCATATTTGCAGGACGTTTGGTTCAGGTTGAAACAAAATGGCAAAACTTTCTTCAACAACATCCTGAAATAGACCTTATATACTAACGGTATCATGCAACCCAACAGATGATAAGGGTGAATGAGATGAGCGACAATTCAGTAACTAAAGTAAAGATTCTAGCCCCATGGATTCTATGGCCGATATCAATGTAGGTAGATCTCCTCATATGTTGATATCAGCTTGAGCAAATATTGGACAAAACATCCACAACAGGCTTATCTTGATAATTCATATTAATATCAAAAGTTCTTCTACTAGGCAACATATATCTTTATATCATGTTCCTCAAGCCTAGGACACAAATCTAGCACCAAGTTACTACAGACTGTAAGTTAGGCACTAAAACCATACATTTTTCCTATGCGGCAAGCAGTAGAAACATCAAATGCCGTAGTATTTTCTCATTGGTGTTGACCTGGGTGTGGACCGAAGGCACATATTTTATAAGTAAAACTGTGAACTAATAAAGATCCAAGAAGCAGCCAGTTTAATTATTCCAACTGACCATATAACAAAACTACAGAACTTTAATTCTGATTGACCATATAACAAAACCTATTGAAGAGACCACTACTACACAAAACCACCTGTCTTAAAAAGACCAATTTCCATATATCACTGTATACAAGCCGGTTATCACAGACTACCTATCTTTTAGAGAACAGGTTTTGTTTCAAGACAGGTTCTACTGCACTGAAGGTAAAATTAGCCCTCAGTGTGTACAACACTACGATCCTGATGGCCTCAAAGATGATATTTAAATGAAACTAGAATGTTCTATTTGGGAGTGAATGTTTTTGGACTCTGGAAACATACTTAGTAGAATGTTCTATTTCATGGAAATTTTTGCAAGAAACTTGATCGCATGTGTACTCCAGATAAATATATCAAAAAATCATTGAAAATCACTGAAAATAGTCTGAAAATAATAGTCTGAAAATAGTCTGATATTGCTTTTATAATTTACTGACAGCTCATGGTTTAATTTAGACATTAACAATTTCCAAATGAGGGCATACAAATTTGACTACTCATAACATTATTTTCAATGGTCCATATTATCTATTATTATTATCTAATATTATCTAAGAGAAAGATAACAGGCTATCGTGTAATGGTAAATAAGCCTTTTGAAAAGGTGAATGCTAGTGTGCGTGGTAAAATAGGAACCTATATCATGAAGGCATCAAGCTCTACCTCCACTAATGGAGTGACCAGTGCTAGGCATGTGGCGTACATTATTTTGATGTGTGAAAAGAATGCCTAGTTTCTCTGCCAACTTATGCACATGCAACAATGGTTTGCAAATCAATTTTAATAGTATATTTGACATAAATAAAGAATAATTTTTGTAATGCTTCAAATGCAACGGAAACATTAAATTTATTTTGTACTTTATTCTGGTTATAAATTTAGTTACATTGTATTTTCATTATAGTAATGTGTTGGCTGTCCCATCCTTCCCCCTATAGAAAACCAGATTTTAATTTCAGATTCTAGTTTGTGTAAGCAATACTACATTGAATTTCTAACATGAAGTTTTACCATAGTGGAGACTGGATATTGGAGCTCTTCTCGAAATTTCAGCCATCACTGGCCTTCTTAAGGGGTGCGGAGTGGTGACGTCAGGTCTACAGAACACATGCACTCCTGATGGCTGTTATCAGCACTCCTGACGAAGGCCAGTGATGGCCGAAATCTTGGGAAGAGCTCTAATATCCGGTCTTGACTACAGTAAAACTTCATATTATTTAACATGGCTGAGACCAAAAACAACATCTATGCATGTACATTGTATAACATCCTCTACTTATCCATCTTATCTTTCGAGCTCCAGCAATAGTTGCATTACATGGGTTTCTTATTAATTACTGGCACACAATTCTATTAATTTCTTAAGGGCTCAGCCTCGAGTTGTAGATCTTCACACAACAGTGTTTGGCACGACCTAAACCAGTAATGTAGCCTTGGCAGTCAACCTAGCTTAATTGCTGTTATAGTGAATCTATTTTGAGTAAATTCTAGCACCTGTTTTAGCCAGTGTTCCCTAATATCATGAATATAGCAAAGTGGATGTGTCCCAAGGTGCATCCCCTCCCCCCTCCCCCATTCCCGACATTGTCCTAGCCTAGAAGGGCAGGTCAGGTGTGGGGGGGTGGAGGGAGACTGGAGGGATAGAAGGCTGTGATGTCTAATGTCAATGGGCAAGATGACAAAAACAACACAGACGCAATATACGGGACACAAAACCGCTTTTAATGAAATAAGAATCCAGGTACACATGGATAGGTCTTCGTTTACATACATATTCCTTAATCCAGAGGCCTCATCGTGTACATAACATTATATTGTAACAACAACAAATCTCAGTTCTGCCCTACATGTGGACAGGTATACAGACACCAAATGTGTCTGGCTAGTATTTTTTGGTAAGCGTAAAGCAACAAGACCTTTGACACCTACATTGATAGCCCTTGGACAAATACTGGAATAACTTGGCTGATTATGAAAATGAAAACAAAACAACACTTTTCTTACCATAGCAATAACATAAGCGGAAACAGAAAGTGACAAAATAAAAGTCTTTATCCTGGATACATTATTTTTGTCAAATGTGTATTGCAAAATTTTCACTATGGCTATGAACCAAAACAAGGATAAATAAGCCGTTACTGGGGTAAAACTGAAGCATTTAAAGCATTATCATGTATGTATTAATCAAGCAGATACCAGCACTTGATATAGGATAATTTCATTAAAGCTTCATTAAAACCTCATGGAAATGGACACATGCAATGCCAACAATAATTATTACCTAAAAAACAACTGTAAACTAATAACCTTCATCCAGAACTGTAGAACAAAAGACAATTTCAGCATGTTTATACTAAGTGCTATTGGTATAGCATATAATGGTACATATGTTCACATTCCGACAAGTGCATGTATGGTGCACTTATGGGGACCAGGCCTCCGTTTCATAAAAGTGACTTGAGGCTAAATTTTTCATTTCAGGCTATGCTAAGCCGACTTCGACCTAAACTGACTTTGATCATTTAACAAAGAAACTTGGGCTGGAGATCGAGTCAGTGTCATTCTAAATATTACCAAAATGCAAAATCATCCTATTTCAGTAGTGTTTATATAATCACTTAATTTCCGAAGAAAAAAATAATCTTAAGCCTCCTCCAGACTAGACTTTAATGCAAGACCGATATCGGATTTGAACTTAAGTTGGCTAAAGTGTATGAAACACTTTGTTACTTACCTAAAGTTGACTTAGTTTTTTTAGGTGCAGTGAAGCCTAAAAACCCTTTATGAAACAGAGGCCAGGTGGATATTAAAAATGTTCAGGCAAAGCTTCTTACAAGTCCGCACACTAAAGTGATTGTTATATAAAACAAAATTTTGTGCTAATCTATGAATAGAGAGAATTAGGAGTAATCGTCCTTGTCTGAATCTTAACAGCACTGACCAACCAAACAGTGACATCACAGTAACGGTTTCAGTTTAATAAATAAATCAAACTGCGTTATAACGCTCGCTGTAATCCCACCTCTCCTAATCCAACTGATTCAGGAATGAAGCCTCACTGACACGGAGCATAAAATTTATAAAAAAAGATAGAAAAGATCCCCAAACTGTAAATAAATAGTGAACATTTATCAATATCATGAAGAGGAAACCAACTTCTGGCCATAGTTTTGATATATCAGAAAGTTTCCGAAGCAGGAAAAGCATTATGTTGTGTCAACCAAACAGCACAAATTACATAAATATAGTATTAGGTGTACCTTCAAGAATGTAATATATATTGCTTTCAGGCTTCCTGTAACACTCGTCACAAAATATAAACTTTTTCTCTGTACTATTTCTATCACAAATATCATGTCTCCACACAACAAGAAACTTGACAATAAACATGTTCATTTAACACTGGCAAGTCCACAAGTCTCATTGCCTGCTAAATCACGCTGAAATTCATTTTAGGGTGATTTTTACCCCCAAAAGAACAAGAATCTCTTCCCATATGCGGGATCCCATTCACATTGTTGTAACCTTCCATGTAGTACCAGTAGTTCAACCTACAGTGGCCCTTGTCTTAGGAAACAACACATAAATGACTACCCAAATAATTAAGTGGTCCCTCCTCCGATAAGAAACGGCGGAGAAATATAAAGATCTTCTTGTTAAGTTACAATGCCATTAAAGTTAAATTCAAAGAACTATGCCGGGTCTTAGTATCCTACAGAAGGAAAGCCCAGTGGAAGCACCTCAAGACAGGGACCACTGTATAACCTTATCTTTCCGAACAAAATATTTTTGCCACATGTAAATATTTCTACACAGAGAAAACCCTGTAATGCTCCGCAATATACGCATGTGATACAATCAACAGCTATACATGTATATAGATATTATGTACACATATGAATTTCAAATCATTATTAATGGTATAAACGGTTTTGGTCAGCAATTAAGCAAACAACGCACTTCACAATTATATGACAAGATCCAGTATTTCAAACGGAGAAATCCATGTGGCCTTCCTGTGTTTTTACCAAATGAAACCTTAGGTAGCAATTTGAATTTTTTGCACAAACCAACCTTTTGTTTCATAAATGTCGGATGCACACTGGGAAGTAATGATAATGCTCCAGTGTTCCACCATGCCCAATACAGCTTTCAAAATGTAACCACACACAATTGGTATACTGTGCTCCATGGAAAAAACATCCGATATTTAAAACACCGCACTGGTGCGAGTGCTTAATAGGAAACAAAACAAGAAGCTCCATGAAATCAGCGATCTAATAATCCTTATTTGACTAGATGTAGCAGTATCATGAGCACGGTTAGCCACAGTAATTTGAGGAAAAATTACAAGTACCTAACTGTCAAACCCTTGCAGTAATAGAAAATACAAACAACAAAAACTGTAAACAGGAGGCGGAAATGCACACCACATTTTAAGCTGGAAGATCATACTTAACATTTGATTATAAGTTGTAAATACAGGATGTTCATAGTTACTGGATGAAATATTGCCCAAAAGTTACTTGAGACTTGACTGACATTTCAGAATGACCTTCATGGGAGTATTTCCATAACACAAATGCACTTTGAAAGCAAATACAATTGTCAAATAACAGATGTAAAAAGTTAATGTTTGGTTGGTGTGGTTGAAATATTTTAGCTTACATTATAACAAAGGTGGGTTATTTATCTGCATTACGCAATAAATATAAAACATGTTTATGGTTTTGATGGGAACTAAAATATCTTCAAAATCAAAAAAAAAAAAACAAAACAATTCTTTCTATCATCACAGGAGCAAAAACCTCTTCTTGTTAATCCCCCTTAATACCTTATTAATAATTAAGGCTAGTTGCTCTTAATGGTATCACAGGGGATTTGTGCTGACAACTTCTGTTTGTACAGAGCAGCAGCATCACACCCATCAGCTGCTGTACAGAAAGCACCTCTTTTATATCCCAGTCCTGATATTAGTGCCCACTAAACTGCTTAAAACGGGAAATTTCCACATCAGTCTTGAAGTAAATTTAGTCTAAATCAAGTAAATTGCCAGCAGTTACCCTAGTGGGTTGTATATTTTACACATATAACTGTTTTGTTTTCAATTCTTTCACAGTGAAAACTGACTTTTGCATTCTACAAATTCCATTTACTGTCAGAAGTATAAACCCGTTAGGAGAGAAGGAATGCCACGCACAATTAACGCACAGATTAAAGCCATAACCCTTCATATCAGAAACAGGAAACCCGCAAGCTCTCTCTACAATGGTAATACAGTGATTTCCTGTGAGTACAGTGTAGTGAACACTGTGATAATATATGAAACATTTGCTACAAATAAATAACTTCCAACTTCTTTCTGAAACCAGTTCTCTCTGTCTAGTAACAACATACCACACCATACAATTCACCATATTTAAGCCTTTCGTTTAACAGCCATTTCAACAGCTGTAGATACAATTCTGTTCGCTATAAAATATATACTCCGCATTCTTGGGTATGTACAAAAATTTACAGTTTTATCATAGAAATGAGATTGTGCTAAAATGACCTACATCAAGCATGTAACAAGCTGGTGTGAATCCTGTGAGCACAGCTACACAAACTCTACCACTCCACACCTCCGACAATAATACATTATAACACGCTACCGTGACCAGACTGAGCTAGGACAATACACAATACAATATGTACTGAACATCGCAGAATTACTGACCAGTGGTCACAGCATCCCCCCCTTACCCCAAATATAATACTAGCCTCACCACCCCTATCTCCTGTCCAGATGACCAGCTGGAGACAGATTAGGCTTAGTGTCTGGAGGGTAGAGATAATCCGCAGGGCTCGAGCTGCTGGGGGGCATCATTAAGGGGTAGGAATAGGGGTGATAACCAAATAAGGAAGGAGGGTGACCTATGGGAGGCCGTGACATCCCAGGTAAGCTACCCCCACCCAGGATATTGAGAAAGTCTTCCAGCTCCCCAGGCTCTACACCCCCATAGTATGAGGGTGGATATAGCGAGCCCGGCAGACTGCTGGGTGGGGTCATGCTAAGGGAGGAGGAGGGGTTGGAATGTGCTGGGGGCGGTGTGTGCGTGGGGGTGGAGGACACTGTTCTGGAATGTGCTGGTGGCGGTCGCAGAGGGGACAGCCTGTGACTGGGGAGTGACAACGCTGGGGACAGGGCTGGGGGGAGGGGTGACAGGTGGGGGGAGGAGGCATACGGAGAACAGGGTGGAATAGAAGACCCCGGGGTACCAATAATCTGAGGACTTCGACTAGCCAGGCTAGCGGCTGGGGTGGGAGGTGTTCGTATGGGAGTATAGCTACCGGCCGGAGAGACATGGGGTGGGGTGTCTAAGATAATTGGAGGACTCACGCACCCATTTCGACTTCCACTAGTGCTACTGGAAGCTATAACGGAAGGTGAACTGCCTCCGCGGGGTGTAGTTTGTAAAGACTCCATGCTCTGTTCGTTGGTGTCACTGCTATCACTGCCTGTGTCTGGTACAGACACAGCTAATGGCATGTCCTCCTCATTCTCGTCATCTGTCTCTGTTAGGTCAATCACAACCTCTGGCTCGGCTTTCTTAGGGGAATCTGAAACCAGGAATAAAGAATTTATATTTGGGGGCAATAACCTTCATGGTGACATCAAATGTTGTTTGAGCATATCTAGAAGTGAGGATAATCTCTACAAACGGATTATGACTGCAATATCAGGCTACATTCTCTAGTTCTCTCTAATACCAGTATCCATATTAGGCTACATTCTCTAGTTTTCTCTAATACTAGTACCCATATTAGGCTGCACTCTCTAGTTTTCAATAATACCAGTACCCATATTAGGCTACACTCTCTAGTTTTCTCTAATACTAGTACCGATATTAGGCTGCACTCTCTAGTTTTCTCTAATACCCTTACCCATATCAGGCTACACTCTCTAGTTTTCTCTAATACCAGTACCCATATTAGGCTGCACTCTCTACTTTTCTCTAATACCAGTAGCCATATTAAACATATACCACTTCCACGGCATCAAGTCAATAATGTATGTTACATATTCATTACGTTACACAAGTCCTATTTCAAACCTTCGTAAAAAATACTCACCATCAATAGACTCCACCACCATGTTGGCCTCGGCTTTCCCCAAATCTTCCTGGTCCTTCGGCAAAAGTGGTTGCCATGAACCATCCTCGATAAATTTGATTTCCTCGCACCCTACCTCCTTCCTCAGAATTTCAGTGAAGAGCCTGCAGAAACGACGTAACCAACGTGGATCAGAAAGAATATGGACATGCTTACTATTGTTAAAATGAAATAATGCACACACCACATAAAAGCAGCTTGATACTAATTTGATAGCTTGACGGTTCTTAATAATGTACCAATAAGCAACATAAAATTGAATCCAAATGCACATATTTAATGCATATTTAACCTTTAATAAGAGAATCCATAAACACAGCGTTTAGCATAAGTTTTGGCAAAATGTCATGATCTTGCCATTTTTGAGTCTTAAGTAATGTTCCAGTGTGCGTCAGTAGCAAATGATCTCACCCATCTATCATGAGCTTTTTGAAGTCTGCCGGTTTGTCACAAACTGGACACAACCACGATGGCTTTTTTTCGTTCATCTGTAGGAACATTGGAGCATCATAGCATTGTAAGTGGTTACACGTCGTGGCTCGACACGGGATTCGCATACGCATCTTGCCCAGCTGCAACACAGGAGCAGAATATAGGATAAATTCTCATATCTGCCTACAAGGCCTAGCATTCCACATACAACTGTGAGAAAACCCAAGAAATCCGTACCTTTCTTCCTAGTTACTGTAATGCAAAGCCCCCATCACAATTAAACACTTTCAAATGGTTATGCACAATATTTACACACAGTCAAAATCAATTAACAGGTACATTGATACATTTACTGGAAATGATCCCACACCACCCAGCCATCTGATATTATCTGGAACCCGAACTTACAGGACAACAGAGAGATATCCGGAGACTTGTGGTGGCAATCTCACTGTCAGGATCATGGGCCAATTTCTCTTTGACTGAAAAACAAATACCACATGTACATATTATATATATAACATAGATGAGTTACAAAAATTTTTTCAAGCTCAACAGGTTATTACACTATCACACCCAGCTGCGAACACAATACAGCACTGTGGTAAACATTATGAAACACTAACTGCAAAACAGAGTAATGAGCTTATTAAAATCTATCGTATTAGGAACAAAGAAGTAAGACTTGTCTTGTCGAATTCAAGCTAATAAATTGCTGTAGCTCTGACACCCTTTTTGCCAAATAGTTCTGTGCTTACAGGGGTGTCCTTTGGTTAGAAGGAACATCAAATGTGTTCTAGAGATGGTGACCTCTTTACAGTGTCTGTTAACGCTCTCCCTGCTAGTGTTTTTTTAACATTGGCATATCAATGGGTATTTAGTAACCACATGTAGAGTCACCTATACCCCCAGTACAGTCACAATACTCAGCATCTGTAATGTGGGTCCCTATATTTTTAACTGTGCATATTATTAAATACAAAACTTACTCAAAGCTCGAGTGTGATCAGGGTGCCGGATACCATTCTGCTTCAGTCTCTGTAGCAATATGTCTGAGCTCAGTTTCCGGACTAGGTATACCGCAACACAGTAACTCTGAAAACACACAACACTTCAAGCATGACTTGCTAAAATAGCTATATATGCAGGTGCTGGAAATCCATTTCCCACCAAATTACTAGTACTACTTTTCTTATTAGCAAATGCACTTTTAGCATGGCTGTTAAGATGACGAATGTGCCTATCTAACATAATCAACTCCCCTGGGCAGAAGCAGCCATTTTCAGGTTCCTGGCTTAAAAAGGCAGTCAAAGCTCTTCCAGTTCTCCACCACTTGATGCAGTTCTTATGCAACCCCTCCCCCTCCATAAAAGGACCAAATCTGTCAGCACACTATGTCATTTTTTACAGGTAGTGGTGCAAGCAGTGGCATTGTGGCAAGGCAGCTGTGCCTGTGTTTACCAAGGATGTTACAACTGTCTTTATTATTAGGTCAGTTCAGTGCTATTAATGGGGCAGTTGCTTAAAGGATTCGCGTCATCAAAAGGGAGGTGTGAGTATTAAATATGGTGTGTTTACCTGGGATTTTACAGTATCTCTGCATCAACATCTTTATCTATCCTCAGGGAATGTTACTCACCCTGCCCAGCTCGGAGGCCCAGGAGATATTGATGTGATTCGGCACTGTGGGAGAGATACGACAGATGTTGGTGATGTTTACAGGCCTGCTAGGGCGCTTCGGCTCTACGCCAGGCTTGTTTGTTGGAATGGGATTCTGCAAGGCAAACATTGTGAAGCAGTGAATTCAAACAGAAATATTTCAGTTTACGCTGGAGAGATCCTATTTTCAACAGTCTATACTGCATTGATCTAAATTAAAAGTTGTCCGCTCCAAACAGTAAATAAGTCATAAAGGAATGTCGTCAGCAAGTTAAACTTGTTTATTCTCTTGTGACTGCAAACCAGGTATGATAATTGCAAGATACAAATATTAAAGGTGAAACAGTTGACATATCCTTCACAGATGTCATAGAGAATTGCAACCCCTACTATATACTAGATTCACCAAAAAGCATATGTTTCTTTTTTTCGACTTGAAGGAAAAAAGAAGTCAGAATACATGTTAATCCTGATTACTTGTAATAAAGTTCCAGTTTACCAGTAATAAGGATTAACACGACTTTTCTATCAAGCTGCTACTTACAGGAAGTGGCGCCATCTTGCCATTGACTCTAACACAGATGCTGGGTGGAAAGTTGTCATCTTGCTCACAACTCGTCTCTAGCAAACAAAACCTGTTAGGAGAAAGAATATTATAATATAATGCCTAAAGTTATGCATTATCATGTCTTGCTGATCAGTTGTTATGGAACTATTCATTACTATTGCTACCATGTTACACTGCGACCAAGCCAAAATGATCAATTATGTAATGCTAACACTTCTGCTGTTCGGTTACAGTACACATCAAGTTTCAAAGAAGAAAATCTGCTTTAATGAAAAACATTATTTTCACTCTCATCATGTTCAATATAATAGGAAAATATCCTAAAACTTGAACCCCATAATGTAATACCTTAGTTGGACTTGTATACTGTAATCAACCCTTCCAGAAAGAGATTCCCTGAAAAAAGGAAGAACAACTTGTGAGTCACAAACCAACACCAATCTCACTGTCTGAACATACCAGGGCTCGAAATTAACATAAATGGTAGACTGTCCCGACACCGTCCCGGACTATAATTTTTACCGTCCCGAAAGACAATCGTTCCATCCTGTAATACTTAAAACGCTGAAAAGGCAATGCTTGTTAGCCGTTGCGGCGGTCCGTCCCGATTACGTCCCGACAGCCAAATTTAATCGTCCCGGGTTGATTTTTTATCGTCACTGGGACGGTGTTAATTTCGAGCCCTGCATACTAGGCAGTGGCACACAGTCTAATGAAAAGTCTCAAGTATCAAATGTATGTGCAAATTCTCACTGAAATTATGACTGTATTTAAGCTTGGTGCTCCAACTATTCATGCAACATTGTAAACATCTCAGGCACCTTTACAAACGGTGTATCACAACAAGGCAGAATGAGATGTTTTTCATTGCTATGACATGTTTCTCACTAAAACTCTATGAGTACCTGGACATTGCTATGTCTTGTGCTTGCTGTGGAGTGAGGTGGAATATGAAGAAAGTCTCCTGGAAGCGGGACTGTCCTCGAGGCACTGGTAAATAATTGAAAAGTAACAACAACATCAACAATATATCATATGTAGCAACAAAACAACATTAAATATTCCGTGGGTTTTCATATACACACAAAGTTAAAATTTAGACAGCATACAAATACTCACAGATGATGAAAAAAGACCTTGCAGAACTACATTTAATAATATAACAAGCATACCTCACGCCCTGATAAATATTCATTGCCAAAGAAATTAACTATTTAAAAGTAAGTTGAAACAGCAATATCAGAAGCACAGATAAACAAGGTTAACTGCAAATCAAATATGTATTACCTAGACTAGAGGGTTTCAGCAACTCTCCTAATGTGTCATAGAATGGGAGACCTTTAAGCCGGACATCTGGATGAACAGGAATTCCTTGGCTACTGTGAGGGGGGCTACTCTGAGACATGCTGGAACTGTGTTTTGAGGAATAGTCTAAAGCAGAACCTGTAAAATAGAAAACAGGACCACAGAGATTATTTCAAAGAAAGATGTTGATGTTTGACAATTAAGGTAAACATACTGGTTATACTTTCATATCTACAACCTACTTTAAGCAAGGGAATTAATATTATAGATATACTGGAAAGAAGTCGAGATTTATTTTTATTATTACTGCTAAATTATTAGCCATCCATGAAACCAATAAGGAATTAAGTTTCTTCAATGTGCTAAAGCAGCATATGAAAGGAGGACTACACATAATTAGAATTTAGGATTCTAATTCTCTTAATACCCACAAATTATTTACACTTTGGTTTTTACATGTATATGCAGAAAAACGATGTAACATACTGGATGCGGATGCTGGTGGACTGCCATGCACATTGTGTGAGCCTGGTGGTGGTGATCTCATCATGCCCTGATGATGACCTGGACTGCCTGTAGGTTTGGGTGGAAATCTTCGCCGATATAATTCCCGTACTTTAATCTGTATCGGAGTTGAAGTCCCTTTGTCTATCAGTTGCAAGGCACGATTTAGCAATTCCTGTTTCCGCCCACTTTTGTTTCTCCCAGCGAAGCCCAGCAGTACTTGGAGCTCCGACACACGGAAGCTCATAACCATGTGCTGGAACATAGATGAAGACATTCCAAATTTTAAAACCAGCACATACTAGTATATACATACAGTCTGTTATCTTGCATATTTGGCAAAAGATATAAGCTCAGGCCTTAATCATGTTGATGGGAATGCCACAATGATGAGTTGGAATAGGATTGACCACAATTCCTTTGTTAACTGCAGACACTGCCAGACAGAGACTTTCTTGGTCAACTGTCCACGGGCTTCTGTATCAAATATGACCACAGTTTAGGGGATGAGGTGCCAGTGCCAAGATACTCTCAGGCAATGTAGCAACGACTTCCACAGATAGCCAGTCACTTTTGTCACATGATCGTTTCATCACTAGACTTTTTGTGTGATCTGATGGCAGATTGGATGGCTGGGGTTGCCGGTTGTGGTTGGTCTGGGAGGTAGTACTAGTAGGTAAAGTAAGTAGGTAAGATCAAGTAGGTGGTTATGGGTGGCTGGTGAGCATGGTGAGGCCGGGGTTGCTGGTTGTGGTTGGTCTGGGAAGAAGTAGGTAAAATAAGTACTTAGTAGGTAAGATCAAGTAGGTGGGTATCATGACTGGAAATCAGTCAAGCTATGCAAACATATGGAGTCTGGGGCTCAGAAAAGAAATGTAACATTACACAATTGAGTCTGACATGTCACTATCATGGTGATAGCCAAATGTTAGCAAGCAGCATATTCAAAATCAAACTTCGGGGCAATCATGCAGCACAAATTGTACTGTTGAAGCCCGGGGTGTTGAAGGGTGTTGACTGATGATACAGATTTGCAAAACGTGAGTATGACTCCTGTGTTGCAAGTTCCTGGCATGTAAATACAAAAGGACACTAAGAGTGGTTTATATACATCATCTGTTGAAGGAATTGCAATGGCTGAGTGATTTCTGTGAGTGCAGTCTTCATCTGGCAGTACCTGTTGTGAAGAAAATCTGGCTAAGAAACTCAAATGGTGCACATCATGTGCAGATTTGAAAATTCAAGTACAATAGCTACTTCACAATTCTTCACTGAACCACTTTCAAATGCCACTTCACTATGATTGTGCTGTTCTACTATCTCATGTGAAATCAGTATGCTGGTGTGTCATTGTACATTCTTCTGTGAAATCTTGTACATAACTTAATTTGTTTCAAGACAGTTCACTTTCATAATAAACACAGTTCACTTTCCTAATAAACAGTACTTCATATTTCATTTTTGTGTGTTCTGTCCTCCGCTTGAGAACTCGTAGTTGTAAAATAACCCACAGTGTAATATGAACCATAACATGGGTTACAAAACATGCGGCAGGACCACTGAACAACACAGATCAGTCAATCGACCAACATCCCTTGATAGAAATAGAATCACATCTGGCAATGGACGTAATATGTAGCTGCGAAAGTCGTAGCGTTAGTAGTCCAGGGGTCCGAGTACCCCCCGGACCCCTGGACAACTAACGCTA
>JAAUYG010059622.1_pt1 | contig 20352 bp, 12 predicted proteins | sample 7278091 | NCBI WGS metagenome assembly JAAUYG01 (sample SAMN14350201, study PRJNA611818) | marine sediment metagenome | isolation source: surface marine sediment (0.6m) | place: French Polynesia: Moorea | collected 2018-08
ACAGCCTACACCAGCCAGAAATTTCTGCTAAAATACCTGCTAGTGTGGATTTCAACTACCAATACATGGTCTATACCATTGGATTTGATCTTGAGACCATGTACATGATGTAAGGTCAAATTCAAGATCACTATATTTATTTGAACTCTTGAATCAGAGAAAGGAGTGGAGTTAGGGCATTGCTATTAACCAACGATAGGGATGGACGTTTGCTAAATACAACTGCACAGCAGGGGGGACTTTCTTTTGTCATTGTACATTTTGTGTGATGTTAGTATTTATAGTAATCATGATAAATAGCTTACATAGTGTACACTGAGTGGACAGGTAGATCCTACAGGTACTATTAGGCAGGAAACAGATTAACATTCAGAATTAGTCTGCAGGAATCCTAACACAACTTACACCACTAAACATGCTAAAGAGATCATTATTTTGTTTACCAAATTTTGGATTTTCCAGCTGTTACAGACTTTTGGTGCCAATTCTGTGTGTAGGCAAGGTTTCCACGCTGTGACACTGGGGTGTCTTGTCACTTTCTTTCAAACCAGCAGTACTGATTGAACATGATACATGCTCACATCACTGCATATAAGACAAATGTAAGAGGTAGGGTCTGAGCGGAGTGATGGTCAACATGGTCAAGGTTTGACGATAGTGTCAGTTTGCTTTTCATACACAACAACCAATGTACTGCAGTTGTCCCTCTCTTAAAGGACACCTCTCTAATAGGGACAGAATTATCATGCTTTTAATCCTCCCTCTCACCAAAGAACACCTCTCTAATGAGGACAGAATTTTTTGCCGGAAGGGGTGTCCCTATTACAGGACAACTACTACTGTACCGTACTACATTGTACTAGTATTGATGAGTATCTTGTGCCTGATTTCTGGGCATTTGTTCCATTGTATTATCCCTATGTCATACTAGTACGTGTAGTATCTAACAGTAAATCTGTGTCAGCCATGTCGGATCCATACACACTGATTTTACGTTAATTTGTTAGGTATGCGAATGTTTGTTAATGTATTTTGTGTGCAGGAACCATATCTCTCTAACCATGCTAACCACAGCCAAAACAAGTATGATACTTGGTATTATTTTTGCCCCAGCCACCTGGGGATATATAGATATTCGTTACACCTTTGATGGGCATGACTTTTACACCTTGCAGACAGAGCTAGGCTGGACATGTTTCTTCACACATCTTCTGTAGTCACCATTCGAGTTTAGGAGGACGGTGTCAGGTAGTCGCCAAAGCGACCCGAACATGGCAAGATACGCTTTAATAACACTTAGCGGAACGTCAGGCTGTTCCTTTGTATGAGATCTATGGACCACTTTTGTTTGAGAGCGAGCCAAACATCTCAGCAATGTGTAGGGTTCGCCCCGCTGCTTTCATACCAGACCACGCCGAACCCGAACTTGTGGCTATGGGGCCCCGCAAGGAAACATATGGTATTGGATTAACGGGATTAGATTCCACTTGACATAAATGGAAAGGAAAATACTAGTAAAAGGGATACAGTGGCTACATGACAGTACATGTATGCACTGATAGGTACTACATGTAGTAGAACTCATAGTGCAGTTTACACCTGTTTTGGCACTGTATGACCCTTTTGGTGTTGATGTGCCGTTAAACTTGGATAACACTCACTCACTCACTACATGTAGCAGAGAGGGGAAAGGTCAAAAGCAGATCGGGTATGATTTCCCCATGTTACTAGTGTGTATTATTGTTGCGTCATAAGTGAGTTTGTATGCTTCGCAAGTGTATTAAGATGTTACTCCACTGGGCAGGGTTGGACATTAACTTATTTTGAGACGTGTCCTAGCCAAGTGAAGGTAAGTTTTACTTGTCCGAACTGGAAATTCACCTGCCTATATTTTTGTCTGGTACTCATTGACAGGATTTTCTGTTCCTACAACTGCTTTTAGCATAAAAGAGGGTTCAAATTTTACTTGTCCTGTAGGACAAGTTGGGTGGGAAGTTCAGTTGTCCGACAGGTACTTTCAGTTGTCGCGGGCAGTTGGACAGACCCTAGATGTCCATCCCTGCTGGGGCTTTCTTTCTTGCCCATGCCACGCCGTCATAGCTATGATATGATATACCCTAGCTTGGGGAAGTCTTTCTATTATTATTTGAGTAATGAAAAAAATAAAATATAATTTGCTACTGAACCATGTGCATGGAGCTTTGTTATTTGTGCCAACGCTAAATTGCTGAGCCTGTGAACAGGATGAAAACAATATTAATTTATGGAGGGCTGTTATTGTAGTTGGTATGGCATTAAAAATCTATATAATCCACATGCCACAGTAATGATAATTCATAAATGCTGGGATACCTGTGTATGTATTGGGGGGGGGGGGGGTCAATTATGTGAGCGGAGCCAGAGGGTGGCTGTGATTGCCTGATATAGGCAGGAACAGGAAGGTACACACTCGCAGGTCTGATTAAGGATTTGACAAGAGCTTTCAACCACTATTTATCATTACCTCGGGACTCACATACCTAGGTTTTTTCGCCCTGGATGTTCTCTGTAACCTCAGAGAATTTTTATGGGGTGGCTGGGGTAGCTGGGTACAGGTACAGGGCAGGGTCTGCTGTACGTTACTTTGCCTTGTGGTGGAATGCCGAATGCTGCCAATGCGGTATCCTTGGGCTTTCTCCTCGACTCAAGCCACAGGTGTGATGAAAATAGCAAAGTGACATGGTCCAGTGATCTGGTTTCACGGAAGAATCTGTGTCATTTATCAAGAAATTACCACAGCAGTGTGTTCTAGCCATACACAGGCTTTCCATCTTACATATCAATTTGTCAAGCCGCAGTAATGAACCGGCGGCAGAATGCTCAGAAATACTTCATACTTAAGGAGCAGCAGATTTAGGGGGAGCCGATCTGCTGCCAGTGTTATAGCGATGGAACTGAAGGGAAGATCCCAAAACACAGTGCAGTATAATCTCTCCCTGCGATACGTGGTTCTATCAGATGATCCTGATCAAGCAGTTCTGATCCTGATTAAGGAATCCTGTTTGTTTTCAGATTAATCACATTCTAGGACAGGCGGCGGAATGCGGCGCTCCCTACGCTCCTCGGCCAGCGCTGCATCTCCAGGCCCTGGCAGTGGGAGCAGCACCCGGCGCTGTGTCAAAGTCATACTACTTAACAAACAAGAGCTCACAATCTTCGTGGAGGTAAAATTTGTTTTCAAACTTTGAGTGTCCATTATCAGGGTTATGGTTATCTTATTGCATTAATTCCAAAATTAGCTCACCCCCAGTCTCCGTGTTAAAATCCTTAGTTGAACTTGGGAATCATACTTGTATGCTATGTAAGTTCTCACGCATCCTGAGTTAAATATTGATCAGGAGATAGAAGAAAAGAAGGATTGAATACATACATGTATTATTGTATTAAACAGTACCTGATTTTGTAATATCATGCAAAGAAATGGTAAGTTTATATGCTTTGTCCATTTCAGAACAAGGCACGAGTACAAGATGTGTTCCAGCAGTGCTGTGATCATCTGGGGCTTCGGGAGACAGAATATTTCGGCTTGGCACGTTTTCTTGGTGAGAATATAATGCTTATAAAGTAGGCACAGTAAATTCATTATCTAACGTAGCTGGCTTTCAAGCCAAAGACTTTACAGCGAGCTACATTTGCATAATCATCAAAATGAGGCGATGTTGGTGGGGGATTCACATTTTCCCAATGGGCTTTTCTACAGTGATCAGCTAACAGATTGCTAAATGTTATTGATTAGTGGTAATCACCTTTACAACATACATACAGTTTGTCCTGGCATTGATCCTGTTCACCAGGCATTTGCATACACCCACCAACTGTGGGTATGATATCATGGACATAAACATTGTATATATCACTGTGTTGCCTAGTCAGTATTTGCTATTCCTGATTTATTTTGTGAGTTTAGTTCAAATTGCCAAAAAGTTTTCTGGTACCCTGTTGGTTGTATCCCCATACCACTTGTATGGCCAGAAAAAAAAGTCTTAAAAAGACTAGGTCCTCTCCAAGGTCTTAATAATCCATCCATGTAGAATGACCTGTTTTTGTAACATTTGTCATTGAAAGTTGGTCTGAAAATAAACAGGTATAAAATAGAACCACAGTGGCAATAGTGAAGAATAGAATACTACGTTGAAACTGTAAAAAGTTGATACATATAATTCTATATGTTGCTGGATGCATGTAGTGACCAAGTCATGCTGCTCATAGCTAAGAACATGGGAAAATTTGTGGTCATCAAAATATTACATGTATCCATAAAGAAGCAGATCCAGGAGTGAATAAGGAATTTTAAAAGATTTGGATTAATCTGTGTGGTATCTAGCTAATGGAATGTGTTGAGAAATGATAAATTAAAGGTATAATCTGTGGTGATCTAGCATTACATGTGTTTGTCTTGACTTGTAGAAAGAGAATATCGTTTCGAAGACCATGGGGCCAAAATCCAGAAGGTTGACCCCAAGAGTTGGAAGAATCGGGTTGTGTCAGGGGTAAGTTGACTGTTTGCCGGGTAAAAAAGTTGAAAAAGCCAAATTATTAACTTGTAAGTTTTGTGTATTAATTCCAATGGATGATAGCTCTTTTATGTCAGATTACATTGTACTTCTATCAACTGATTATAAGCTATCTCTTATAGCATTCTGCAGTCTTATATTATTTGTATGTTGAAGTAGTCATATACGTGGGTGCTGGGTGATAAAACGCTGTGTACCGTAAGTCTACATCTCCCGTTGTTATTTTCAGACGAGTGAGGAGCAGGTACCAGAACCCGTCATGGTCTTCTACTTTCGCGTCCAGTTCTATGTGGATCACATAACATTGCTCAAGTAAGGCTGAACAAAACTGATCGGTTGTAAATGATTTTTGCCAGTCTGGCAATCACTAGCGTTGCTTATAATGGCACACTTCACTTATCTGGTACAAGCTCTGAACAGTCATTACATAATCTGTTCACTGATATGACAAAAAAAAAGCATCATCCATCCGCTTTACAAATGTATTTCCTAGCCTTGTTTCAGTCACATTCATTGTATGTGAATATAGACATAGTACTGTGCATTGTAGTTTGAGGAGTTTGTGGTTCATAAGGATAATGAGTTAATCCTATGAATAGGGTTCTTCATCATGTTTAAAATACCATTGTACAATATAGGGAGCTGTCAAGCGGCGGAATTTGGAGCTGTAATTGAGCTTGTTACCCTGAATTCCAGTACATATAGACTGAAAGCCTATCCCTTTGCTTCCCCAGAGATAGAGTACCTTGTACGATCTTTTTAAGCTTGTTATAGTTGTTGTTGTATCATGTGTATCTGGTTTAAGAAATTGCTAAAATACCAGGCTGTACGTATCAGTATCACTGTTATGTTATGTGTCACCCTGTTTGTGTCACAGGGAGCGGGTGACGCGGCAGCTGTACTACCTCCAGCTCAAGGACAACCTGCTCAACCACAGCCAGCTGGTCGGGGAGGAGAAATGCTTCCTCCTGGCTGCGTTCGCACTGCAGGCCGACCACGGGGATTACCCGCGGGGGCGCAGTATCCCATCCAATGGCCAATACTTCGACCCTCGGGAATATTTCCCTGCCTGGGTAAGTCGGGTCTTATATATACAGTAGTCCCACTCTTAAAGGACACTCTCGAGAGAGGACACCCCTTTAGAGGGGACTCAAGTGCTTGGCAGCAAGTGCTATCAACTAACTATGAATGTATGTAATGCTCCCTCTCACCAAGGGACACCTCTCTAATAAGGACAGAATTATTTGGCAGAAGCGGTGTCCTTATTAGAGGGGGACTACTGTAATGAAATTATGATTATACATTGCTTTGATGGTGACACTTCGGTGACAAGTCAGGACAAAGTACCATCCCACTCTATCAAAAAATACCGGTCGGTAAAGACCCTCAAACGACCTAATGTGAATATCACACATATAAATAAGTACATTGTTCTAAGGTTGCCGTTCTGGTAACATTTTCTTTATGTCGGTTCCAAGTATGTCTCAGTGAAATGCCATGGAGTTTGTTTGTGTGGGCTTCGCATTAATACATTTATTAGAGCAATGAATCACATGAAATCTCAGTGAAATGCCTATATCTTGCCAAATTTTCTTGTAGTCTTAAAACCTCTTTTCAGTTTCTTGAATGTTTTTTTGCAAACGTTTATTTTGCTGTCTGGTTCCGTGCTCTCCTAGGTTGTTTCGCGTCGTGGCCCAGATTACATACTACAGAACATGCCTTCCATGCACCGGGACCTTCACGGCATGACCCGCACCCATGCCCAGATGTGTTTCATACGCGATGTCTCTATACCACCCACCGCACACAATCTTCACTTTTATCAGCTGAGAAAGCGGAAAGGAGACCCGACCAGCTTAGTGTGGCTGGGCGTCTGCCCAAAGGGGATAGAGATATATGAGGTATGTATGACATTGAATGTCATGTATTTTGCATCACTGCCATGGCATAGGTTGCTTTATGCTCAGCTGACATCTATAATAATAATAATTATGTTATTGATAATAATAATAATAATAATAATAATAATAATAATAATAATAGTAATTATAATTATAATTATAATACTTTATTTAATTTTGATAGCGCAAACCTACGGTGTTTGTATGGGCTTCACAGTAATACATTCATTAGAACAATGCATACGAGTAGAAAATGCACAGTACATTCAGGGATTAGGAAAGACATTGACACAGTAAGGCAATCTGCCAATTCAAATGACGTAAAATGCTATTACATGTACCTATGACTAGGAAAATGAGATGTGTTGTTTATAAATTTATTGTGAATAAAATTAAATACAAGTTATTTTTACTGCTTACAACCAGTTATTTATCACATGCATAGTTGATAGTCAGGTTAACTTTTAAATAAGAAATGTTTCAATTTTTTACTGAAAGTTATTGATGATTGCGGTAACCTCGGATCAATCATTTATCAATAGGCAAGTTATTCCATAGTTTCGGGCCAACCACCCTAAAGGAGAAATCGGCATGCGTACCACAAATCCGTGGAACCACCATCCACCATTACTGTTGCTATTGGTGCTGTTGGTTGGCATATGTCCTACGTTGCTACTATACCAATGCGCTTTTTTTGGCTGTGGTTCTCAGGAAACTTGCAAATCATTTACACAGTTCATTTCGATCCCAAACCAAAGTCAGTACAGCGTGAAATGTACTCATCTTTTTTTGCAGGAGCGGGATGGTTTGAAGAGTCTTCTATCCACGTTTTTCTGGAAGGATGTGGACAAGTTGAATGCAGAGGTAAGGTAGCAAGAACGATCACCACGACATGTGCCTTCAGACATTATACCGGGGTAGTTGCAGTTTTAGTTACTACTAGTTACTATTTTTTATTTCAAGGATATATACATCCATTGTCTTTGGAAAGTTGCCACACAGAGGTATATATAGAGTTGTAGGCTATTGCATTCCTGACTTTTAAAATTTTGACCCAGATGGCTAGCTATCTGCTGTGAGAGCCTTCCTTAGTTTGTGTGGTAACATTCACCTACTTGAGGTGGGAAGAGAGTGTATTGATTCCATATCAAGTCACTGTTCTATTTGACATGATCGTCTGATGTCCATGGACTCGAGTAAACCGTATTGTCACCCTGTTAGTGTACCACTTTGTCTTGCAGAAAAATAAGTTTGAAGTGAAGACAGAAGGTCGCAAGTTTGCCTACTACACAGCAGAAGAGAAACTTTCCAAATACCTCCTGACATTGTGTCGGACAAGCCACGAGTTCCACATGTCAGTACAACCCAGACTGGCAGAGATCAAGCATCTGGAAGAGGAGGACAAGCGTTATCAGGAAGCCTATGTTTACTGTGAGACAAACGAGTCGTCGTGGGAACACGATCGGTCATCGCTGCCGAGTCGCTCTTCCATACGGACCCCATTGGGTATGGCCCCCGCCGCTACTCTCTATGGCGGCTCCCTCACGGCAACTGCACGCCGGTCCCTAGTCAGCACTAGCTCTAACACCACCACCTCTGGTATTGTTAGCGACAGGACGCATGCTAGCTTGGATGACAGTGAAGGTGATTGCATTGCCCCGGCTTCTCTCTAGTGTGCAATTCTGAGGCTGGTTTCTAGAGAAATCTTTAGTCAAAACCAAACTTAAGCAATGAAAAAAAAAATAATTTGGCTGACAAAACTGCAAATGATTATTATGAACTTTTGTTCATGTCTGGACTTAAGAGTTCTTCTAGAGCCTGGCCCCTGAAAGCTATTACCATTTCTGCAAGCAAACCTCAAGTCGTCTTCAGTTAATCGATTTGTTTTTTATAATACAGAGAGTCAGAAAGAAGGGAACAGAAAACGAAGAGCGAATGCTCTTCGTTTTCTGAGTATTATGCATTAACTGCACACGTATATCTTTTGTGATTTTTGGCTGGAAGCTTTTTGTTTCCCAGTAAGGAGCATGGTGTTTGTTGGGACTAACCAAGCATCTTTAAGTTAACTGCTGGATCAGACTTGAGTGTTTGCAACAGAAATGGATTGCTATGGCTTTTGGTGGTGGACAGAAATGCAGCTCTAAGGCTTGAAACATAAATTTGAAAATGAGAGGTCTTCAACATATTGGAAAAATGTCTAGAATTTATTTGAATTGCTTTCATGTTTTACAGGTATGCATTATTCTGCAGCACCGAATCGTAGAGGTGTTGTGAAGTCTTCACTAGTAGGGCCATAGCAGACTTGTATATAAACTTATAACACCATTGTGTTTGTGAAACTGATAAAAGACATAACATGTCTCTTGTCATTTCACAAAGGTTAGGTTCGCCGGTCTTCAGAATAATTTTTTATAAGTCTGGAAAAAGAACTTAAGTTTGGTAACGGTCTAGCAACCATAGACTTTGGGTGGTTAAAACGTTTGGAGTTAAGATTTTGATACGAATAGATCATTAAGCGGTTTACATTCCTGTTCATATCGTATTGTAAATAATAATCCTTTGTATAGCTTTACATATTTACTGTGTACTTAGTACGTTAATACCAGTGGTGCCAGTGACCATCTGGAAACCGCTGTACAGTGTACCTAGCACTTGATATTGGTAGCAAAATGGCAACGAGAGCGTGCGACTAACCTGACGTGTACATAGATTGCTAGGCTGAGGCTGGGCATGCTGCTTGCTACTAACACACCTTGCTTGAATGTGGTCCTGTCACTTCTAGTCTCCAGTTCAGTAGGACCAGTGTCACAGAAACCGAGAGACAATAGAATCTGTGTTTGAGATCAGAGTGAATTGCACCAGTGGGGATAAACTTTGTACTTCTTCAAGGGTTTTCGTTTGCCAGGTTTAAGAAGCAGATAGTCTAATATAGACTTAATAGCGTATTCAGGATTTTCTCAAATTAACGATACACTGTCAGTCTTGACTAGTTTGTTAGTGTAAATGCCTTGATCCGGAGACTTTTTCTATGTGTTTAGAAAGAGCATGTGCTTTTGCTGATGTTTGTGTTGAGTGCTTGTGTGTGTGTTGGCTAACATCATGCATGTGTTTCTGTTTTGTTTTGGGTTTTTTGCCCCGTTCCTCCTCACCTTTGGCACCTGACAGATGACAGTGGACAAGAGATAATGATTGACAGTCCGCCATCTGACAACCCGTCATGGCCACACAGAGTTTCACTTGTTGCCTCGTTACAAAGTAAGAAATGGGTTGGAGCCAGCCAGAGGACTCCAGGGGTACAACATTACAATTACCCTTCATGGGCCCTTCCATTCTTCAGTGATGTATATATATGCTGAATGTTATGTGGTTATCTCATGATTGTCAAGGATGGTATTTAATATCTAAGGGGAGTATATCTAAAGTTACTAAGCTGAACGTTCCGGATTATACATGTAAGTGGGACGATTAAAACTTTCAGCATTTGTTGTACCGTACGGTACATGGCTTCCCAAGTTTACTGGATAAATCAAATACCACAGGTTTTAACTTCGTAGTTATATTTGGTCAAATATATGGAATGGATATTTCCTGTCAGTCTACAGCAGATTAGGGATAACTGTTCACTGATGTTTAATATAATTCAGAAAGGCTTGCCATGCTGTAACCCTGAATTTCCTTTCCAGATTCCAGAAGTTTAACCCCGGTGCGAGGTTCGTTGCGACATCGTTTGGGTTCGCAGCGTAGCACCTCCCGTACTAGCAGCATTCACAGTCAACGCAGCCTGATGAGAGCGCTGTCCCCACCCAGTACCTCCCCCCTCCCTGTCACGATGACCAGTACCCCGGCAACCAGCCTGTCCCCTCAGCAGAGCATTGCCCCCAAGACCAGCCCTGGCTTCAGTCTCCTACCCAATGGTGGCACTTCGCCGGTGGCGGCGAACGCTCAGTTCCAGATGACACCATTCCTGCCCTCTATGGTGGTGAACAGTCAGACTGTGAGACCGGCAACAGCCTCAGGTACTCCCGGCCCCGTGGTTCCCCCTGCTAGTACTCGCACTGCCTCCAGTAACAATCCTGTGGTGTCTGTAGAACTAACCAAGGCCCCAGTGACTGGTAGTAACCGGCTAGGAACCAGTACCACTCAGCCTGGTAGCGGGGGTCTGCCTCAGGTGTCGGTGTACAGCCAGCCAGCGCCGTACGCCGGACCTCAGTTAGCCAGGCCCACCGTGACTGACTCTGTTAACCCTAACCATCCTAGCTTGCTGGTACAGAGAGACCTACCCCAACACACTGTGTTGTCTCAACAGACATCAGGTGAAGCCAGCATGTATCATCAACAGCAGCCCCTGGCCAACTACATCCAACAACCGCACCAGCCACAGAGGATAAAACAGGACTTAGCCATGCCTTACGCACACCTTCATCAGCATCCGGCTGGCCCATATCACCCATCACAGGGTTACGCCTACCACCAGGGCTCCGTGGCATTCCCTGCTATCAGCGCCAAGCAGCAGCAATTACTAGCCAAGCAAGAGGCAGCTGCGCAGTTTTTCCAGCAGAGAGCTGCCAGTGAGGAGCCACGGGCTCAGCATGACTCGCGACAGCTAGAGATGATCGCCACTTATCACAGGTTACAGCAGCAGCAGGAGGCTGAGCAGCAGCAGTTCTTGCAACAGGAGCAGCGGTCGCGGGCTTCCAGCTATTCCCATCCAGTCCCTGGGCCAGGGTATGTGTACAGAGCAGAGGAACCTGTGGATTACGTCGCTCAGGACTACTATCCTCAGTATGAAGAACACCCCCAGCAAGTGCCTACGACCTACTCTGGGCACCATGTTCCATACTCAGATGATATAGCCACTCCATACCAGACAGAGCCTAGCGCAACATACGGAGCAGACTTACCACAGACTGCCTACTCCGTGTCTCAGCAAATCCAGACTCAATATCCATCAGAATCAATGGCACCCACCACAGCAGCCTATCAGCCACGGCTTTCCGAAGCCACTGCCTACCACCAGGGCAGGTTAGGGGAGGCGGCCGGTTACCACCAGACTGAAGCAGTATTCGGTGGACCAGAGCCAGTTTACCAGGTGTCTCAACCACAAGATGTAGCAGGATATGAGCCAACTGTAGAAGGCATGCCATACGACGATGCTCTGTTGCAACAACAGCTTGTTAATCTGCAGAGTTTGAACCAGAAAACCGCAGAGCTGGAGAAACAGTTCGCTAAACAGAATATCAACATAGAGCACCTGTCTCAGGAGACCGACCTCCTGCAACAGCAATTACCAGGGGCACAGTTACCAGGCGGACAGTTACCAGAGGGACAGGTGCCAAGAGGACAGTTACCAGGGGGGCAGCTAGCAGGTGGACAGTTACCAGGCGGACAGTTGCCAGGTGGACAGTTACCAGGCGGACAGTTGCCAGGCGGACAGTTGCCAGGTGGAAAGTTACCAGGGGGACAGTTACCAGGGGGACAGTTGCCCGGGGGACAGTTGCCAGGGGGACATGACGAGGTCACCACAGCAGCAGCCATGAAGGTGAGAGACCTACAGCAGCAGAGACACGAATACTGGCTTCGGGAGAAGGAACTAGACGAGAAAATTGCCAACCTGGAGAAAAATGCTGTAGCTGAATTGCAGGCACATGTAGGACTGGAAAGACAGCAGCAAAAAAGAGAACAACAGCTGCAACAACAAAGAGAACAGCTGCAGAGGGAGAAACAGCAACAAAGGGAACATCAGTTGCAGCAACAAAGGGAACAACAGCTGCAGAGGGAACAGCAGCAACAAAGAGAACAGCAACTGCAGAGGGAAGCACAACTTCAGAGGGAGCAACAGCAACAAAGAGAGCAGCAGCTGCAGAGGGAGCAACAACTTCAGAGAGAACAGCAACAGCAAAGAGAGCAACTGCAACAGCAGAGAGAGCTACAACAAAAGAGGGAGCAGCTCCAGAGGGACCAACAGTTGCAACAGCATAGGGAGCTCCAGCTTCAGCAGCAACTGCAGAAACAGTTGGAGCAACAACAACAGATGGAAGAGCAGCAGAAGCTGCAGCAGCAGCAACAACAGCAGCAGCAGCTGGAGCACATGTTGCAACAGAAGACACTGGAGATGCAGCAAGAGATCGAACGACAGCGACAGCAGCAGCTGCAACAAGAGCAGATACTGCAACAGAAAGAAAAGCTGATTAATGATCAGCTGCAGATACTGCAACAACAGCAACAGCAGAAGCAGCAACAGCAACACCAATCTGAAACCGTAGCAGCAGCTGTGACTTCTTCTCCTCCTGCAGAAAGCCAGACATACCCCCAGGCAAATGGTCATGTGGTCGGGGTCCAAGACTATAACGGCGGAAATTTCCTATCAACTGCTGTAGCACCGGCTGCTGTGCAGAAAAAAGAAGAACCCATCTACTCAACACCATCCCGGGGGTTACAGGAGAAAACCAGGCCTCCCCCATCCTACCTGAAATCTGAGCCTGCCATCGCCCCACATACGGCTGGGGGATCAAGATCTGCCGGGGTTCATCATCGGAAATCTGACCCTCGAGATGTCAGCAAATATTTGGACCACTTACTGAGTGAGCTGCATTACACGGCAGCACAGGAGCCTCAGCCAGCGATAATTCAGGGAGAGCCCATGAGTGTGAACCCTCAGACACAGCCTCAGTCTGGTAATCCCCATGGTAACGGTCGCCCAGAGCAGCGCCCCGCAGCGCTGAGTCACTACCAGCAGGCCCTGGCCATGGCGTCTAAAGGAATCCTGGCAGGTGACGACAAGACCCAGACAGACAGCATAGACTCTCCACCGCAGTCAGATGCTGGCCAGCCAACAGAAAACCGGTCTAGGGGGGTGTCAGGGTCGGAGGTACCTGGGGGTGACATGGCAGAGACTGGGGCACAGCAACTCGCAGACCAGAGCCATGCACAGGGGAATCCAGCACCACCACACCCAGTTAACGCTGGTCAGGGCGGTGAGGCTGTACTGCCCCCTCCAGCTTACAATAAGGTAGGACAATATAAAGACTGCTTCTGCATCTGTGTTAGTTGGACAGACATGGCTTTTGCTCCATAGAATGGGAGCAATCTGCTTTTTCTACAAATCACCCATTAACAGTACTATACCGTATTGATTAGATCAATATTGGAGTGTGTTGGAACCTTTGCCACTTTTTGTATACCGGTAATATGAAAAACAATAAAAGTGTCTCCTAGGTTTGGGGGATACTGATTTTAAAGTGATTTGTATTAAATTGTTTGATAGAATCTACCACAAGGCACTAGTGCTGCTGTTGCTGTTTCTAAAATAATATGGAAGCTTTGGATTATCAAGTACTAATCCTTGATTAGTAAATTGATATTTCAAGTCATTACTGATAAAAAGTACTTGATTGGAGTATCATGTACAACCACATACGGATATTTACCAGTCTGCCCAATACACAAATACCTAGTATTTGTGTATTTTTGGCAAAAAAGATTTTAAGTTTTAAGCCTTTCCCTTCTGCGTTCAGGTGGTGCCTTCATCAAAGCCCGAGGTCACACGAACAACCCCTTCTACTCCTCCAGCCAAGGTGGTAAATGAACATTGTCCGAAGCATGGGTTCCGCCGCAGTCTTGCAGAAGAAGTCCGCGGATTCAGCAAATCTACGGCTCCCATGCTGAATGCCCTTTGTAATGACAAAGAACTGTTAGAGCAGTGCCGCTGCCGTGAGCTGAACCAAGAGGAAGAAGGATTAAAACGTATGTCATACGCTCACCCTGAGCCATGCCCTGAGCCAATGTGGAACGAGCCTGGCACAGTGGTTCGTCCCTTCTCTTGGCACAGTGGAAATTTCACCAAGGACCAGACTGTGAAAACCTTCACTGAGCTAGGGGCCGATACGTCATACACACACACTAATGGAATAATCACGCATGGCTCATCTAGCTCCTCCGGTGACCTGGTTCTTCAGTCGCTCCCCGCAAATGGACATATCGGTCAGTCACGGGCTACAGCCAGCACCTCCGATTTGGACAGTTTAGGAAGTGGTGGGGTGTTGGGGAGCGACGGAGAGACACAGTCCTCGGTGAGTACGGCCAGGTCGCTGGTTCCCACACGACTCACTAGTGGTGGTCACAGCCCAAACAACAGTGACAGTGTACCCACTCAGAAAGCCAGCGTGGGAGTCGCGTGACTACCCACCAAACTCAAACCAGCTGGAAGGCAAGTCTGAGTGGTGTGTGGGTGCTATTCTGTGTAACAATTCTCTGCCACACTCGTTATACGACCTGTTGTCGAAACCTAAATACAGTGGCTTATAATGCTTATTGTAAAGCATGTTGACTGTATATCCAACGTGGCATAATATATGTAAAATGTACTGGTCCAAGTCAATGCTACTAGCAAATGCTAGAGAATCGTAGGGGCTTGACTGCTGGTAGCTGTGCACTGAATTATAACTGTACATGTGTGTAAATATCTGAAGTAGTATGCAGTGGGGTGCAGTGTTTTTTTGGCCCGACGGACTTGTTCCACCTCGCGACTTATATAAAACACCTGTGTTCAGAATGGATGACCTGACTCAGGGCCTCTAGGCTTGGAGTGGTGTTCTCCTCGTGTGTACACGCTTTCTGTATCAGTTGGGACAGTATGGTGCTATGAAAATTGCTGGAAAAAGCAACGACCCAACGTTAAACTGTATCCCCGGTATGTATGCATTCGTGCCTATCACATGTATCAGTGGAACTGACTTGGCTGTCTGTGACCACTCATTTCATGGCGTGCATGCAAATTGAGAGATGTGGATTTCCCCCGAGCCTTAACTTGCTTCAGACGTGTAATTTTGTTGTGCCTTCTCTATTTAATTCAACAGCAACACTACTGTGTTCTAAAACTGGTAGGGGGTCCTGATGCAGATAAGAAACTGGTTGTAAAAAAATTGCTCTTTAAGACTGAAACTGCAGCTTGCTTTTATGATTGTACTACACTGTACATTGTCATATTCTGTGATTGTTGTCATATTGAAGGCTTTACAAACCAGTTACAGGATAATGGACCAGTTTTAGTGTGGTATCCCTGTTATATAGTTGTAGCGTACCGTAATACTTTTAGTATTGTTAAGTCGAAAACGTTTGATTAAGTATAGTCCTGAGCCTTTAATACTTATGACTGGTTGACTGAGGAAATGTTATGACTGTTATAGCATAAAATAAAAATGTACTTAAGAACTTTCTTTGATCATTAGCCCTGGGCGACAGAGTAAGAGAACTGAATAAAAGCTGCCGAGATGTCAAATGCTAGCTCCGAATCCCTACTGTTGAACACTTCTGAGGGGTCCTGATGCTCTATTCTGGGTTAACCTATCTCTCACCCTGGAGCGTTGTAATCTTCTACAAATGTAACTACTGTATTACAATATAATGTAACTGTAACATTACATTGTAATAATAGCTCTTACAATGGCTATATTTTGTATTTAAAGTAACCAAAATATAGGCTACACCTATCATGTTTCCTAACATTATAACAGTTACGTTACAGTTGGCTATCGTGTAACTGTTACAATGACTATGGTTTATTAAACCCATCTACATGCGTATCTGTGACCATATCTGAAATATGCATCTGCAGCACAGTTTTTGCCACTTTTTTATATGTTAAGTATGATCGGTGGTCATATTCCCACTTGTTTGGGACACTGTTGTTGTTTATTGTTGTTGTATACAGTGGAATTGTAGATATGCAATAGTAGAATCCGGAAAACTAGACACAGTTTTAATAAGCGTTGGGATTATCTTGACAGTCATTAGCAGTTAGCATGCAGTGCTTTTTCTCACACAGACACAAGTTGAAATAATTGGTACTCGATGGGACACATGTATCAGAAGAATCTGAATCTAGTTCAGTCTGAGCAAGCAAGACTTTGGTTCTTTCCTGTGCACTATACAGGAGAATGAATGACAGCACAGCGACTGAATATACATTCTGCAAGCGTGCCCATGTAGATAGCATGAGCATCAAGCACCATATCACGGCATGCGCTTGGAAAATGTGTTTCACAAAATTTATTAGCTGGGGCTTAACACTTCCTGCTACAAGTAACACCATCACGAAATATTGGTATGCCTGGACAATACCATTTCCAGATCTTTATTTTAACTGGGCATTCAGCATCTCTCTAATAAAAATGTTGCAGCTGCCAAACTGTTGATGTTGGCCACCGTGGTTTGTGATGAAATTCAAATCAAACTTAATATTTTACAATCGCATACCACATATGTGTTTTTCTCTTAGCTGATTTTATAACTTTTTTTTTTTTTTTTTGCAAAAATGTGTTTTGTAGATTGACATTATGCGTGGTTTGCATAACTTGTCAACACCACCGAATTCCTCCAAAGATTGAAATTTACCAATGCTGCTCCACTGCTGCAATGTTTATATACAAAAAAAAAAAATTGTTGCATTGTTAATTTGTAAGAATCCGTACTGTTACACTTGTTTTGTGACATATCTCTTTTTAAGAACGAAGCTGATTCCATAATGTTACACTTTGACAAAACAGCGTCACATGTATTTGCGCATGGCTACAAACACTGAAAAAAAAAATGCTGCAGTTATAGTTAAATACTGTTAAATACTCCAATGTATTACAATTAAATATCTAACCCTATCCATGTCTCTATCCCACCCCACAAATGAATAAATTGTATAACAAGGGAAGGTATTAAAATGCATTAATTTATCCATTGACAAGTATACACAAAATAGTTGTATACTGAACCAATCTTTATACTGAACTGGTATTGATGATTCCAAACACACGGCGTTGTCATTTTAAGTTTTAACTAGGGCAAGTACAGTAAACAGATCGCAAAAGGTACTGAATTTTTGTTACTTCATTGTGTATGCTCATAGGTGTTAAAAAGATAAAAATAATCTTTGTAATCATGCATTGTTGATATGCCAAAAAATATTGCTTTTATTTATGTTTTTATACCTCTTTATATTTATTTTGTATAAACAGATGATAAGGTATGCAGGAGTCACTAGTTGTATGGATTAAAATGAGATCAAAACTTTTCCCATTGAGTTAAGGAGAGTGTATTTATTATATGTTGCATCGGGTGTTTTTATATGGTCTCTTCCTGTGCACGTACCATCGACTCTGATCAGTAGTATAAATATTTTGCTTAAAGGCAGTAAATACTTAATAGTTGCAACCTCCCGTCATGCTGCCCCAATGTTGGTGTGCAACATTTCGGGTGTTCTCAAATCAACGGCCAGAGTTTAGTCGGGTCATATGTTCTGGTATATCCTTAGTTATGTGTACAGAGAATGTTATTTATAAGTATCCACAGATATATATTTTTTACGCTACGATAATTGAATGATACAAGTTAATATCAGTTGGCAAAAGGTATTCTTTCCCTTGCCGTATTTAGATGGTACATGTTTAAAAATCCTGTGTTATTTATTCTCTTAACTTTGTTACAACAATCACTTGACAGAATGTCTTAATAATTTCACAGAAAAAAAAAGTTAAAAGAGTATGGTTTCAATTTCGAAACAGGATTGATACGTGTGGCTCAAGCCAGTATGCATACCTCTTTGACGAACCATGTAATGCCTTAAAATGTGAAATAAGCAAGGATTCCTTGACCTTAGTTTTTGCCGTCCAGTTTCATCTCTGCATGTATTGTGGCCCTTGCTGCTTTATAGTGGAAAAAAATCACATCCGGTGGATGTTTTCTCTACAAGCCACTTACCATAGGTCCAGTCTCCTGATGCGATGCAGGTCTCAAAAGTGTACTTATGTTTCAAAATATTATGCAGACCATACCAAATTTGGATTGTAAACCTCTAGCTGTTGGCACAGGATAATTTAAAAAGGGCTGAGAATGTCTGCCTACACAGAGCTCCAGTAGGTCTATGCAGCTCGAACCACAACAACAGAGCAAAGTCCCTTAGGAAGCTTGTATGATCATGATAAGATTTGAGTGAACGTGGAATATTTTTGATGTCTGTATTTCTGCATCACAGAAATCGCACAGCAGCCAGTGTTAACGACTTGTTCCCCAGCCAAAGAATTATTGGTGACGTGTCTTTGGTAAGCTTTGTCACTGGATTTCATTGATCGCTCTTGCACTCACGAGTGAGATATAGAATAGTATCTTGTCCACATGCTGCTTTTGAATTATCCCCACTGTTATTCATGCATTTTGTATGTATTTATTTATCAGATCTACAAGACTTAATAACGCATAATGAACGTGGAGCATTTTTTAGCAGTAGAGACGCAGGTTTTCTGTTCATCCAGGGTATATTAGGTAGATTTTCAGACAGGAAATGGAAAATCAAGAATTTATGCCAAGGATAGTAGTAATGGCTGAATGGGAAAATTTGCACGATGTGGTGATATAGCATGTGTGTCCGTATTTCTACTGTTGCCTGGTGTGTGTGAGTCCTAACAGAATCTCTCCCCTGTAGTAATTGGATGCCTGTGCAGGACGTACGAACCAATGCAGAAACCGTTTGTTGGATGGGGGTATACCCTGACATGTTCGACAGCACAGAATGAGTAAGAAGTATCTATTCGAAATGAACTAATGATATGAATAAACCACGATACATACATCCTCAAGATGTTATCAGTGTCCTTGTTTTTATGCTGTATGTGACATCTACTAGGTACTAGTATATGGATACATGCTGAAGCTACCCAAATTCTACGCAGTGTCTCATATTGAAAGTGAACCTCGAGTGAAACATGTACAAGGTCAATTTATCACAGTGGAAATTTGAGGGGGGGGGGAATATTTTACTGTGAAAGTGGACCCTTTCGTGTTAAATAGGAAGGACCCCAATATGTACCCCCAAAACGGCACACTTGTATATTTTGCAACCACTTTGGTGGAGATGTTTCATCCCCCCCCAAACCAGTCAACTTTCAAAGGGTACAGTGAAAATTGTATACAGTAAACATCCTTATACACAGGTGGTCTTTATATGCAGGTTCAATAACATGGAAAGTATACCCCTGGAAACCCCAGGTTTGACTATCTTTTTTAAGTTTGGGGAGATCCAGATTCCATACTATTCATCACAGGAAACAAATGCAATACAGAGTATAGAAATCAACTGAAAACAAGTTCTCACAGCCATGTGAACAACTTTTGTATTCATCACCTAATTCGGTGTCAAACCGTAGCTCTATGACCCCAAGCCGTCTGAAAACGAATGACCCGGTCATGAAGTGCCCCTGTATGGGCTGAAATGGGGGACCTCCAAACGGTGTCCGATGACAGAAAGCTGCATGGCACCTTTGAGCCACCTAATGAAAGGCGATCAAGTGTAGCTTGGAACAGCCAGAAACAATAAGCATTGTGATAGGCCTACAATTCAGTTTTAAATGAAGATCCACCAAGAGCAGACGTGTTCTTGCTTTGCTGTCGGACTTCAGCCGTCTTGTGAATTTATATACACCTTTTTTTTTCTCGCTCGGACTTCTTCAGTGCACCTACTTAGGCCTGCCTGGGATTACGCTGGGAAGTGTATTTACTTAGTTTTTCCGACCTTGTCCTTTCAGAGTGATTGCTGAAAACATAATGAAAACATAAACCTTGTGTTCATTCCAGTCGTGGTTGCCTTGGCTGGGCTGTTTGGCTTGGCATTTGCCCTCTATGGCGTCCTCACCAACAAAAAACTTGGGAGGACGCACGGGCAAACAACAACCCAGACAGCCCAGCAAGGGTTCGTCTTCTGGTGGTCAGAAGACCTTCCACCACTGTACTACCCCCGGGTGTAAAATTAGTCTCCCTGGACAGGACCCACACGGCCAATGTTTCATTTGTGTAACACTTGATCACGATATGAATAATTGTGGCCCATGTTTGACTTCCCCTGCTGACGCTCAGCA
>JAAUYG010024700.1_pt1 | contig 20349 bp, 15 predicted proteins | sample 7278091 | NCBI WGS metagenome assembly JAAUYG01 (sample SAMN14350201, study PRJNA611818) | marine sediment metagenome | isolation source: surface marine sediment (0.6m) | place: French Polynesia: Moorea | collected 2018-08
GCTAATTACGAAGAGCTTGTAGAAAAAATAAAGTGTACAAGATACGAGCAATATTTAGAAATGAGTCTTTGTTAAAAATAGAACCAACACTATAATCTGTTCAAGGCGATCACTCTATAATAAAGACTATTTTAAAAGCGATCGCTTTTCTAAATTAATTAAAAATTAAATTAAGGTAAATAGATAATTATGTCTAGCAAACAATTAGTAGATAACGAAAACATACAGGTTCAATTTGATGATTTATCAGAAGTATCTAAGACAGATAATCTATTAACAAAAGCCAAAGCACATTTAAACAAAGGTAATGAGTTGAAGGAACAAGGAATGTTGGCAGAATCGATCGCTAGCTACCAAAAATCCTTAACAATTAAACAAGACTATATTCAACCATTATCTAAACTTGGCGAAATATACGAAGCGCAAAAAAATTGGGTAGAGGCTAATAAATGCTATCGCCGAATGATTGGTTTAAGACCAAATAACCATGTTGGCTATCTCAAACTAGCCAGAGTTTTGAAACAACAACACAAAATCTATGGTGCGATCGCAGCTTACGCTGAAGCAATAGAATTAAAATCAGATTTACCAGCCAGAGTTTATAAAGATTACGGAGATCTTTTAATACAAGTAAATAACGCCAATCCAGATGCGATCGCAGCATACCAAAAAGCAGCAGAAATTAAGCCTGATTGGGGTGCAGGTTTTTATAATAAGTTAGCTAGTCTTTTAGAAAAACAGGAAAACTTGGTCGAAGCAACTAAATATTATTTAAAAGCTCTAAGTTTGCAAGGAGAGAATCCCAAGCTATATCTTAGTGTGGGTAACGTTTATTTTAAGCAAGGACTATTAAACGAAGCTCTAGGCAATTATCAGAAGGCACTCGAATTTCAACCTGATTATGGCATTGTTTATAAAAGATTAGGAGATTTACTAAAACAAAGAAATCAGTTAGATGATGCTATTAAATGTTACCAAAAAGCACTTGAAATCAATCCTGATTTCAAAGGTATTTATCGTTTGTTGGGAGATGTGCTGATGACACAAGGTAAACAACTAGAAGCGCAACAATGTTATCATAGAATGAAATAAATATTTAAAGAAAAACGTCTTTCTCATAGCTGATGCGATTGAAGCATAATTGCTCACTTTGATGAGAGAATAACCAATGGAGTGGTAGAAGGAATAACAATAAATTGAAGTTGATAAAACGGTCAGCATATGGATTTAGAAACTCTGATAACTTTCGTGATCGAGTTTTATTAACTTGGCAGTTTAACTGTTAGTTAAGCATATTCTTTACTGAAGAGCCAAACTAATTTAGTTTTTCTAACTCTTTACTTACAAATACAATTAACTCATCTTGATTTTTTACATAAGTCAAATTAAGTAGGCTGTTTGTTAAGTCAAATAGCTTTTCTCTATCGATTAACATTTTTAATTCTTGATAATCAATTCCTCCACAAATTTCATAACTACTATTCAATAAAGCACTAGGATAATTAGATTCAATATATTCTAGCCACTCATCTCGATAAATATAATGGGCTTTTTTTCCCAGTTTATTTTTTTTCTGAATTGCCACCAAACTATTTAGAATTGATTTCTTCCAAGAGCTAGTTAACCTTTGCTCAACTTGATTTTTGATTAAGTGAATTAAGAGAATGACTAAAAAAGACTCTAAATTTTCAATAATAGATTTTCTTCCCACTTCTTCAAGCTCTTCTACAATACACAAAGCTTGGTTAATATTGCCTGACAATAAATTTTGTTTTAGTTCTAATATTTCTTCCATATCAAACTTTTAACCACTATCCATTTTCTGATGCGCGCTGCTGTATCATTAATATTGTATTCTAAATTGCTTGAGAGACTCTTGCGATACCTAGACTAGGCGATCTCACGGAGCAAGGTGGCAAAGCCAATCGCACCTTTATTTTGATGTGTAGTGTTGTAGTGCAGTCGTTTAGCTACCCGATACCGTAATCGCTTTATTCTTCAGTCAGCTGTTAGAGAAATTGCCTCTTCCTCAACTAAAATCTCCCATGAGACTTCAAAAGCGATCGCCTAAATTTGAATTAATGTCGAACTTGATAATTTCTAGAGATTAAGATATAGTACTACGCACTTAGATTAGGATACTCATTACTTATTACTTATTACTTACGAGAAATCGATAGCTACTATGTAGGAAAAGTTCCTCATCAATTAAAAAGATGTTATTCTCAAAGCGACGCTATAGCTGAATTGATGGAAAATATGAAAAAAGCAATTGAAATTTGCCATAAAGCGATCGCGCCTTTTATCCTTAGAGAGTGTTTGTCAACAAAAAAATAAACTACATATGTATTAGGACTTGGGGGCTTGGAGCAATGGACTTGGGGGTTTTAATTCACGCGCTTCCCGCGCTTCTCTACTTTTGGGTTTTTAAGATTTACTTTACAAACAGTTTCTTAAAGCAGTCAAGTAAGAATTATGTCGAGTTTTTAAGTTTTAAATACACTGATAACAATAGAACAAGAAGTAAAAAAATAGTTGACATGAGAGTAATTTAATATACAATGCAAGGAAAATTGTGCAACAAATAATTTTTCACTTCAACTAATATTAGTACTGGGTTACTTTGGCTTATTCTCAGACCTGATAGCAGTTACTTCCTGTTGTCATAGTTAGGAAATCATCAATAACTTTGATAACTGCTATCAAATTGTTTGATCTGTAGTAACTTAATTTAGCCTAAACATGGAATCAACTAAGTCCCAGCAAAATGATAAAGCAATAGCCAATTTTTCTTCTATAGAATGGCTCACTACTCAAGCAGTTGCCAAACACAAAGAAGGTAAATTAGAAGAGGCGATCGCTTTTTATTTAGAAGTAATAGAGTTGAATAGTAATTCTCCTTCTTGGGTATATGGTAATGTAATTGCATCAATGGCTAAAACAGGATATTCAGATGAAGTTTTAAAGTTAGGAGAAAAAGCTTTAAATCTATATCCTCATAGTGATGAAATATATCGCTCAATAGGAATTGCTTTTGAGGTCAGAGGAGAACTAGAAAGTAGTGCTAAGTGTTATAAAAAGTCTCTGGAATTAAATCCTAATCAACCAGAATGGGTTTCTATCAAACTGGCAGATCATCTTGAATCAATAAGTTTGAAAAAACATCAATTAGGAGATGTACAAAAAGCCCAAGAATTATTTAATAAATCTACTCAAGTTAAACAACAAGCAGTCACTCCAACAATTGAGTTGAATAACTTGCTCAAATCCCCTTCTGCAGATAGTACATCTACAGAAAAAAAACTCAAGGGGGCAGTGATCTCTTGGGACATGAGTCATAACCCTGCTGGGAGAGCTTATCTACTTGCTGATATGGCAAAAATGCATTTCGATGTTGAGCTTATTGGACCAATATTTTCTTTTTATGGCAAAGAAATTTGGTCTCCCATTCAAAGCCAAGATATGGACATGAGTGTTTTTCATACATCAAACTTTGTTAATTTTGTGCAGGGAGCAATCAAGCTTGCTAGAGCCAAAAAATATGACCTTGTGTATGTTAGCAAACCTCGTTTCCCCAGTTTATTTATTGGGATGTTAATTAAACACTACAGTGGGTGTCCCCTAATTTTAGATATTGATGACCACGAACTATCATTTTTCAACAATAAACCTCTAGCAGAATTTGACGAGCTAATCAATTCCCCTAGAGACGAAAATTGGTACAAACTATATAGTGAAATTTGGACTAGATTTGGTGAAAGCTTAATTCCTACTGCTGATGCTCTGACTGTTTCTAATATTGCTCTACAGCAACGTTTTGGTGGTGTAATTGTGAGGCACGCTCGCAATGAAAAAATATTCGATCCTCAATTGTATAATCGAACAGCTATTCGCAGTCACTTTGGTTATCAAGATAGCGATCGCGTAATCTTATTTTTAGGAACACCCCGTCCCCATAAAGGGGTTTTTCGCATTGCCCAAGCATTAGACAATCTCAACGATCCAAACATAGTTCTTTGCGTTATTGGCACAATCAACGACAAACGAGTTGCCAATAGATTTGCTGAGTATAAAAATGCCAGAATTGATTTTCATGATAATCAACCTTGGGAAAGACTTCCAGAATTGGTTTCGATGGCAGACTTGATCTGCATTTTGCAAGATCCCAAATCACCAATTGCCGACTACCAGATTCCAGCCAAATTAACTGATGCGATGGCTATGGGAGTTCCCACAATGGTAACAAAAGTACCGCCTCTACAAGATTTGATCGCCAGCAAGTCGGTAATTGCTGTCGAGCAAGATAATTTAGAGACCGCGATTGAGGACTTTTTCCAAAATAAGAATAGTAAGATACTGCAACATAGTAGAAAAAGATATACTTATATAGGAGAATTTACTTACGGCGTAAATTCAGAACGAATTAAACAAACCATAGCTATAGCCAAGAAAAACTATAAACCTTTTCCTGAAATATATACCGAAATATTTCGGCTAATCAGCAAAGAATCTGGGATTGAAATTCTTGATGAAGAATTGTCCAACTCAATCAAAAGTACTTCGCCAACCAAAACTTCTGTTTCAATCAAGAAAACCGAGCCGTTTAATGTTCTATTCTTCTGGAAACAAAACGACTCCGATCTTTATGCTCGTCGCCAAGATATGATTACTAAATATTTGGCAAATAGCGATCGCATTAACAAAGTTATTCATTTCGATGCACCTATTTCAGCAGGAAAGCTGCAAGAATTAGTACAACACGGACCTAAAGCTAAATTTAGCCAAAACAATCTGGTATTTACCAATACTGTAGATAGGTTTTTAGGACTGAAAGATACCAAAAAAATAATCAAACGAACTTTTGTTTATCGTGACAAAAGCTCGGGAGAAAAATTCTTAGGTAAAGTCCTACCTCAAAAATCAGACTACCCCAACTTTGTTAGGCAAGTCATTAAAGAAGCTGGGATAGGACGCAATACATTAGCTTGGGTATGTCCTGTAAACTTTGAATTTCCTGAACTGCATCAAGAATTAAAATTTGGCTGCGTGATTGCAGATATTATTGACGATCAAAGACAATGGGATGTCAAACCTCAATATCTGGTTAGGTTATCAGAAAATTATCAGCAGATTTTAGAGAGTGCGAACATGGTCTTTACTAATTGTGAACCAGTAAAGCAGTCATTCCAAGATCTGAATCCTGAAATAGATGTAATTCCTAATGGTTCTGAACTCTTTACCAGAACTGATAACTGGGAAAAACCAGAGTTTTTAGCTGGATTACAAGGTCCAATTATTGGCTACGTTGGTAATTTATCCGACAGAATCGACATTGAACTACTGAAGTATATAGCTGGTAAAAATCCTGACTGGAACATCGTAATGATTGGTTCTGCTCATGGCAGCGCGCAAATTTTTGAACTTGTTAAATATGCCAATATACATTTATTGGGGGTCAAACCTTACGATGAAGCAGTGAAATTTATTAAACATTTTGATGTGGCAATGATCCCCCACATCAACAATAAACTTACCAAAAATATGAATTGCCTGAAGCTATATGTATATTTTGCTGTTGGCATTCCCATTGTAAGTACTGAGATAGCTAATATTGATGAATTTGCAGGTAGTATTTATGTTGCAACCAATCGAGAAGATTTTAATCAAGGAATTAAAAAAGTTCTAGCTGGAGAAGAGGTGAATCATGATTCCCAGAAAAGAAAGCAACTCTTGGAAAAAATAGATTGGACAAATAGAGTTGATAAAATGTTATGCAAAGTCGATCAATTTTTTGTCCATAACTCCATCTCTAAAAATAGTAATCAATTTTTACTTTCTGAACCTCTAAACTCTAAGTTAGATGTTGTAAAATCTACAAAAAATAAAGGAACATCTCTTAAAACCGATAACGCTAAAAGCAGCAAGCAAAATAGTACTAGTCACAATGATTCTGATTATAAGGGTATTTGTAGCTTATGCGGTACGGAGCAGCTATTTAGTAAACAGCATCGCTCCTTAAGAGAAGGATACAAATGTAAAAGCTGTCGTTGTTCATTAAGATATCGCGAACAAGCAAGTACCATTGTATCTATTTTCGGTAATGATCAAGTTAATACCTTAGAAGCTCTATCTAAACAATCTACGTTTAAAGAATTGGCAATTTATGAGCCTCAAATAAATAGCCCTTTTGTTAAATACTTTAGCAAATTCAAAAAATATGCCAGATCTTGGTATTGGAAAGATGTTCCTCTTGGTAGTTTTAAAGATGGTATAAAATGCCAAAAACTAAGTAAACTTTCGTATTCCAACGATTTATTTGATTTGGTTATTAGTTCAGATATTATGGATTTGTGTAGAGAGCCTTTACAAGCTTTTAAGGAAATTTGGAGAGTAATGAAACCAGGGGGATACTATATTTTTACGATTCCTGCTTTAAAACCCATGTCTGAAAAAACAGTTTTTCGTGTTGACACCTCAGACAAAAAAGATTCCTTTTTACAACCTCCTATATATCGCAAAGAATTTCTAGTATATACTGTTTTTGGCAATGACTTTTTAGACCAAGTTGCAAATATAGGTTTTGAAGTTAAGACTTTTAGTCCTTTGATTGACGATCATGAAGTTGGTAAACAGATGACTTTTGTGGTCAAGAAAAAAAGCAGCGATCCTTATTAATAGATAATTGTAATCAAAAATAGTCTAAAAAAATATCTCTTCCTCAGCTAATTTTGGCATAATTCAATTAACTTTAAAATGGAAAATAAATTTATGAATATAAGGCAGCATTATCTTGAAGATAGTCAAATTAATCAATATGAATGTGACCAGATTATTCACAAGTATCAAAAAGAATTAGAACAAAGAAGGAATTCGTCAATAAAAGCAGCCAATGACTTATCACGAGCATTAAGTAAAAATGGTGATTTGTCCTCAGCAATGTATATCTATCAAAATATTGCTGCGGGAAATTTGAATAATAGCGACGAGGATTATAATTACTATTTGGGGCGAGTTATTACTCAAATAAGCCTAAGAACAGGTCAATTTGACAAATCAATTAGTTTCTTTGAAAACGCGCTAAGTTTGCAGCCTAATAACAATTGGCTACATTATTACTTAGCAGTAAACTTAGCTAACGATTCCCAAACTGACCAAGCAATAGAAAAATATCTTCATATCATTAGTAAAGATGATCGTTTTTTTCCTGCTTATGTTCAGTTAGGAATTATACTATTAAAAAAAGATAATCTTGAAAAAGCTATTAAATATAATATAGAAGCATTTCGTTTATTAAGTGTTTACTCAATAGATAGACGATTGATAGAAGATTTAGCATTGAGTAATCAAGAATTACTTAATAAAGGTTTTATTCAAAATAATCGACTATCGGTAGAATCTCTTGAAGAGATGAGATTGGTATTGGAAAATGCGATCAATAAACTGGATCACCTTTCGCACAATACAGTAGTCAATTTATATTATACAATAAGCAAGATTCTAAAAAGTCAAGGAAAACTTGAAGAGGCAGTAGATTGTAGTATCAAAGCTAGTTATTATAAAGCCAAGAAAGTAAAGCCAGATATTTATACAAATAAGCCAAATTTAGTTAATTTTGACTCACCAAGCTTTTTAATTATTGGAGTAAAGAAATGTGGTACTACCTCTTTATATGATTATTTGATGCAGCATCCACAGATGCTACCAGCATCTATTAAAGAGCCTCAATTTATTACACAATTGATTAGAGAAAGAAGAAAAGGAAACATAGACTCTTATCAAAAGCTTTCTGAATCAGATTTGAAGTTATATTTATCCCTTTTTCCTCCTCATCCAGAAGGAGAATATTTAACAGGAGAAGCGAGTACTACCTATATGTGGTATCCAGGAATAGAAAAAGTAATTTTCAACTCTTTTCCCAAGCTAAAGTTAATTATTCTTCTAAGAAATCCAGTAAAGAGAGTTATATCAGAATATAATTTTCAAGTTGACTTAGGAAGAGAAAACCGCTCGTTAGAAGAAATGGTCAACTCACAGTTAGAATACTTAGAAAGCTTACCAGATATATCAGAAATAACTAAAAATCCCAGATTTGACGAATATCTAGTTCATAGCCTGTATGTATATTTTATTCAAAAATGGCTAAGTGTATTTCCCAAAGAACAATTATTAATTTTAAAAAATGAAGATTTAAGCACGAATCAAGATATGGTAATGAATCAAACATTTAACTTTTTAAATCTTCCCCCATACGATTTTATTAAGTATTCTCAAAAGCTGCGAGGTTACTATCCACAAGTGGATGAAAAAATATCTTCACGCCTAGCTAACTTTTTTAAGCCTCATAATCAAAAGCTAGAGAAACTACTCGATATAGAGTTAAATTGGGATTAAATTCAGGGTAAGCAAATGAAGCGTTGAAAATGGGTTAAATTCTGACCTCTGACTGCGGAAGGCAGTCAAGCGCAAGCCCTGCATTTCTTGCGCGTTCCTTGGGCGAGGCAACCGAGTCAAAAAGACTTGCTCCGCAACCGCCAGGGTCGCTCCTCCTTTGCAAGGCAGGGAACGCTTGACCCCAATCATTCATGGTTTCTTTCGTTATTTTTTAGAATTGGTATTACCATTGAGAAATCTTAGTGACTTTGGGAAACTTCTTTGGTAAATTCTGTTTATCTTTCAGTGGAAATAATAAAACTGACAAGATAGTATTATCGACCTGTTTAATCTCAATAGCCAGTTTTTCGACTCCTCTATTTTCTAATTGCCCCTCTGGGTTGGGAGAATTTGGTAATGGTTCTGCTGGCATAATTTTGAAATGTGCATCTATTGGACTCAATATTTTCATTCCCAGACGAACCCCACCTTGATACAGAATAGCAATATTATCATTTTGAGCGAGTTTAATCTTTGCTCTCGTGTGCATGAACCACCACAAGTCGATAGGTGAATTTGCTTTTATTTCATCTTGAATCAGAATTTGTTGTCGCTTATCCTGTAAAGCAACACCTCTAACAAGTCGAGAAACAGAGGGATAATATGCTAAGGTCAAGTCTGTAATAGCGTATGCTCTATCTACCTTTGAAGAAAACCGTTTAATCTTGGCTTCGGCATCAGGATTTTGTTCTGGGCTTTTGTCAGGATTGACTACTATGGTATTTTGACCCTCTGCTCTCATTCGATAATAAGTCCAACGTTGATCCTCTGTTTCAAAATAACCAGGTAAGCCATATTTGTCTTTGCCCAAATCCATTGCCCAACGTATACCCAAAGCGTCTAAAACAAAACTACCAAGATCTAAATGACTATGGCTAGCTTGGTTGTCTCCCGCTTTAAAACCGACAAAAGCAGCTAGAGGATCTTGCCATGAGCTACGCATAGTAACTACTTCTGCATCACGAAAATATCTATCGAGAGGTAATTTTTCTCGGTAATTTTTATCCACCGAATTTTTGTTCCAAATTAGATCCATTGGTTCTGCCATCGACATTTGCTTTTGAAACTCAGCAAAAACTGGCTGATTAAATTTTTCTGAAAGCCAAAATAGTTCTGGATAAGATATTTTTTTGTTTTGTCCATCAGCAAAATTAAAAGGATATCCAGAAGCTCCAGTCCCGTAGATAGGAAAAAACCCAGTTTGAGCAAAACCAGCAATTTTAGGCAAGTCAAAGTCCGAACCTAATGAAATTTCTAAAGCATCCAAAAATGCGACAGTGTAGCTTGTACCGTAATGCCAGTAATTTAATCCTTCTTCCCAAGCTCCATCAGGTGCATAATGCTCCATAGCAATTGGTAGTCGATTAAGTACTTTATGTAAAATTTTGCTAGACAGATCAGGATTGCTATCTATAATGGCAAGCGCGCCAATACCAATTCCTCCATTACAAACTTGATTCCAATTATTTTTGGCTTTTGTCCACCATTCATCGTGTCTATATCCATCTAGTGCTGGTTTCAGACCTTTTTCTAAAATATTATTGCGAATAAATAGTTTTTCTCGATCATTCCAATCGCTGTACAGCCAATCATAAGCAATGGCGAAAGCGAAAGTCATTTCCGCTGTATCCAAAAAATGAGATGGATTCCAATTGGGAAATTCAGATATAGCTTTTAATTCTTGCCAAACTCGATCTAAATAACGTTGATCTCCATTAAGACGATACAGTATGGCTAGGGTCTCAATTCTTTTTATTGCCAGTTTACTAATTAAAATCATTCCAATTGAATTTTCTAATTCATATACTGGTGGCTCTTCGACAAGAAATTGCTCTGCATCAAAAAGTATTTGTTTATACCATTTTTCCATTTTTTTATCTGTCTTAATTTGCTTTTTAATTTCAGCAAACCTTTGATCAGAAACTAATAAACGAGGATGGGCAGTCAGAGGCATTTTGCTAATTGTTTTTGGTGAAGGGAGATTGACAATTATATTTTTAATAGATTTGTTAGCAACAATGTCTGATTGTTTTTCTGTTTTGCTTAGGCTAATTGGAGTATTGAAATCAAAAAAAGATACCCTTGTGCAACTTGGAATTGCAGTCATAAAAACCATTAACCCCAATAGTGAAGCTACTATATATTTGCTTTTTTTTAATAAAGATTTTTTAAACATTTAATAGAAAATATCTTAATCAGTAAAGTTAATTGTATTTTCTCCAAAAATACAATTTAGAGATAGAGATAAATTGTATAGATACAATATTGTAAACTAATTCGTGGTGGTCAATAAAATAATTATGTCTAATAATAATTCAAGAGAAAACAAAACTATGCAGATTGTAAGTGATGAATTATTGAGTAAAACTAAGACTAGTAATTTATTAGAAAAAGCTGAAGTTCATTTTAGTAAAGGTAACGAACTAAAAGAACAAGGAATGTTGACAGAAGCGATCGCCAGCTAGCAAAAATCCCTCCAAATTAAACCAGACTACATTCAACCATTACATAAACTTGTGAAGTATATGAAGCGCAAGAAAATTGGATAGAGGCTACTAAATGCTATCGGCGAATGATTGGTTTAAGACCAAATAATCATGTTGGTTATCTTAAACTAGCTAGAGTTTTGAAACAGCAAAATAAAATATATGGCGCGATCGCAGCTTATGCTGAAGCAATTAAACTTAAATCAGATTTGCCAGCAAGAGTTTACAAAGATTTCTTATTTCTCGCTGATTCTAAAGCCTCAACATGGAATAATCGAGCCTCAATCAAACATGAAGGAGGAATCTATTGTTTGCCTGAGAGGGGTTTTCATCGTTTTAAACGAGGTCATCTTCCTGCTTTACCTCTTTATTTCCAAGATGAGTGTAGAAACTGTGAAAAAGCTCAACAGCTATCACTAATATACAATCTCCGAGACTATACTAGACAGGTTTAAATTGAACAATAAACTTCTAGTGAATCGATGACTATTTTACAGGATCAACAAAGACAAGTATTTTCTTCTGGTATTTTGCGTTTAGTTGGCTATGGCTTACTAGTAATGGCAGTAGTAGATATTTTATTTTTATTGATTCCCCCGCAATTAATGAATCCATTGTGGGAGTTTCAAACGATGGGTGCAATTGTTGAGAGGATTCCTGTTACTTTGTTGGGAATAGTCTTAGTATATTACGGAGAAAGAAGCGATCGCGCTCCCGTTGAAAACTTGATTCTCAAGGGTCTATCTTGGTTATCTATGGTAGCAGCTATACTTTTATTATTAATGATTCCTTTGAATATTAGTAATAGTTATCGAATTTATCATCAACAAAATGCTACAGCGAATGCTCAATTTGTCAGTCGTAAAGACGCAATTCAACAATTCAAAGAGCAATTAAAGGCTGCTAATTCTAAGGATGAAATTGGAGCTATTCTACAGCAACAAGCCCAACAACAAGTTATTATTCCTGACTCAGTAAATACCCAGAAACTTAAAGCAGATATTCTGACTAATTTACAAAACAATCAAGATAATCTAACCAGCCAAGCACAGTCATTTAGAGCCCAAAAACGTTCTTTATTATTTAAAAAATGCCTTAAGTGGAATCTTGGTGCATTAATAGCATCTATCTTATTCTTTTTAATCTGGAAAAGCACGGATTGGGCGCGTCTAAACATTGATTTAAATGAAGATTAATTATTTAAAAGCATTATTTAATTCAAAGTCAAGTTAAGGGTTTTACCGTCCAATAGAAAACAGTAAAAGTACTGAAGCCTTTACGTAGAAAAAAAACTAGTATAAATGGGCATGATACCCAAAAATTTTCTATTAGTATTTTTTACGTTTAACTTTAACTAAGGTTCTGTAAAGTTCGCTTTTTTTCGTGACTTTTACAGATCAAATTAAATATGAGTAACGAAATAATTAGATCTGAAGCAATTGAATTAAGCTCCTTAAATACTCAAGAAGCTGGCTTTTCCTTAGCAGATTTTAAGCAGGTTGTATATCGTCGGTGGAAACCAGCTTTAACAGTAGGAATCACTGCTTTTACGGGAATATTTTTGTTTACTGCCCTCAAAACTCCTGAATACCGCTCAGAAACTTTGATTTTGCTAGAAAGTCCCCAAAATCAAGAAGCTACATCTGTTGCTCCTACTCAAGCTACGGCTAGTCAATATTACACAATCAAAGATTTATCTACAGAAATTTTTGTTCTTCGTAGCAACTCAATGGTAGAAAAAGCGATCGAAACACTGAAAGATCGTTATCCAGATATTTCTGTAGCTGAAGTAGTAGATAAACTATCAATTCATCAGGCAATAGTTAACAAAATACCAACCGACGTACTAGTTGTTTCTTATACTGATACTGACCCAGAAAAAGCAAAAGCAATCTTAGAAGCTCTAGGTTCTACTTACGTAGACTATAGTTTAGAAAGACAACAATTACAGGCAGCAAATGCCATCAAATTTATTGATAGTCAATTACCTGATGCTCAAAAAGAACTAGACGAAGCAGCTAAGGAAATTCGTCAGTTTAGACAGGTTCATCAACTAGTAGATCCTGAAATGTCAGCAGTAGAAGCAGGAGAAATTCAACAAGGTATTGCCGAACAGATTGAACAAACCGAAATGGCGATCGCTCTTAATAAAAAACAAAGCCAAGAGTTAAATCGTCAGTTAAAAGAATTGGGGCAAGACTCAGAAACAATGTTAGCATCTTCTGTTTTGGGTCAAGACGGTGTTTATCAAAGTTTGGCTTCTCAATTAAAAGATATCGAAACTCAGTACAACTTGGGTAAAATTGATTTTCATGACGACTTTCACGTTATGGCAAATCTTAAAGAGAAGCGACAAGAACTTAAAAAAATACTCCAAGAAAGAGCCGAGCAAGTTTTAGGTAAGTCAGTTTCTCCTAAGGTTTTAGAGCGTATAGTTTTATCCCCCAGCTATACTGACACGCAACCATCAGCAGCAGATACTGCTCCCTCCGCAGATACTGCTGAGCCTTCGGCAGATAGTCCAGCTGCAAACAATTCTGGTTCTAGTTCTGGTTCTGAATCAGGTACAGAAGTATCTTCTGAAGGCTCTACTTTAGAAGTATTTACTAGTCGTCAGTTAGAGTTACAAAATCAAGCTGCAAGTCTGCAAAGTCAATTGGTAAGTCTGCGTCAGGCAAAGGCAAAAGCGGATAATAAATTTCTTAATCTTCCTGGGTTACAACAATCCTTTACAGAGTTTAAACGTCAACTAGAGCTTAAATCTGAAGCTTATAATTATTTGCTTGAAAGGCGACAAGAGCTAGAAATTTCTGAAGCAGAAGAAACTGCACCCTGGCGTGTTCTTAATGCTCCTTTGTTACCCAGTAAACCCGTTTCACCAAATATTAAACAAGGTTTGATACAAGCGTTGGTTGCAGGAGGATTTTTAGGGATTGCCACGGCATTTATACTGCAACAACTCGATCAAAGTATTAAACAGGTTGAAGAAATCAAACAGATTACCAAGTTAGCCCTATTAGGTGTTATTCCTAAAGTTGCTGAGCCAAGAATTGATGCCAATATTCATACTACTAAAAAGTCTTATTCTTATTATTCATCTTTTACTGAAGGATTGCGCTCTTTGGCAATGAATCTACGTTATCTGATGGCGGATGATGGTCAAATCAAAACTTTGGCTGTTACTTCTTCTACTTCTGCTGAGGGTAAATCTACTATTTCTCATAATTTAGGTATTGTCTTAGCAGAATTTGAGCTGCGAGTATTAATTGTAGATGCTGATTTACGTAAACCAAAATTGCATAAGTTAGCCAGAATCTCTAATGAAGCTGGGTTAAGCGACGCTATTACCAAAGAAAAACCTTGGACTGATTATATTCAGGAAGGCTCAGTCAAAAATTTGCATTTAATTACTGCTGGTGCAACTTCTCCTAACCCCATTGCTTTATTAAATTCTGAGAAGATGAAGCAGTTGATTCAAGAATGGGAAACAGCCTACGACTACGTACTTATTGATACTCCACCGATTGGAGTGATTGCCGATGCTAAAAGTTTGGCTAACGAAGTTGATTCGATCTTGTTTATCTCTGGTATCCAAAGAGTCACTCGCAAAGCAATTAGTAATGCTTTAGATGTTTTACGTAATAGTCAGTGTCATATTGCAGGGGTAGTTGCTAACATGGTCGATCCCGAATTTGATTATTACGCTTATTCTTATTACGACTCTTACTATAATCAGTCTCATCATGATAGTAGCGACTTTGATGATCAAGATGCTGATTCTAAAAGCAAAAAGAAAGGAATCTTAGAACAATTCCGTCGTCGTTAAGCAATCATTAACCACACAGAGACAAACCAAATCAATCACTATGGTTAAGCATCCCCCAGAATTAATTATTGAAGCTGGTCGTAGTGAACGTCAATATTGGCGAGATTTATGGCATTATCGGGAGTTATTTTACTTCCTTGCTTGGCGAGATATTCTTGTCCGTTACAAGCAAACTGCTATTGGTATGGCATGGGCGTTGATTCGACCTTTTTTGACCATGGTGGTTTTTACGGTCGTTTTTGGTAAATTAGCTAAATTACCTTCTGAAGGCGCACCCTATCCCATATTAGTGTTTGCCGCGATGTTACCCTGGCAATTTTTCGCTAATTCTCTCACAGAGTCGAGTAATAGCTTGATTACTAATTCTAACTTGATTGCTAAGGTTTATTTTCCTCGTCTGATTGTACCTAGTAGCGCAGTAGTGGTTAGTTTTGTCGATTTTTTGATTTCAGGAATGATTTTATTAGGGTTAATGGCTTGGTATGATTTTGTTCCTAGTTGGCGCATTTTAACCTTACCACTCTTTATAGCGATCGCTTTTGCTGCATCTATCGGTGTCGGTTTATGGCTGGCTGCTCTTAACGTTAAATATCGCGATTTCCGCTATATTGTGCCATTTATTGTCCAATTTGGTATGTATATTTCTCCTGTGGGTTTTAGTAGCACTATTGTCCCGCATAAGTGGCGATCGCTCTATTCTCTCAACCCCATGGTAGGGGTAATTGATGGTTTTCGTTGGGCAATTATCGGTGGAGAATCTAATTTATATCTACCAGGATTTCTACTGTCTCTGGGGTTAGTTGCTTTATTGCTGATAAGTGGTATTTGGTTTTTTCGTAAAATGGAACGTACTTTTGCCGATGTAATTTGAAACGTTGCTATTTTTCTTAATTTATTTAATTAGATTTATTTAATTAGAAGAAGTATGTCTCAGCCAGTGATTAAAGTTGAAAATCTGGGAAAAAAATATGTTCTTGGACAGCAAAAGCGAGAACAATATACTGCACTGCGAGATGTAATTGCTAATGGAGCAAAATCACTAATCCAAAAAATTACCAATTCCCAATCTTTAGTTAATCATCATCGAGAAGAGTTTTGGGCTTTAAATGATATTTCTTTTGCCATAAATCCAGGCGATCGCTTGGGGATTATTGGACGTAATGGATCAGGAAAATCAACTTTATTAAAGATTTTAAGTAGGATAACAGAACCAACAACAGGCAGAATTAAAATTAAGGGCAGAGTAGCTAGTTTATTAGAAGTGGGGACTGGTTTTCATCCTGAATTAACGGGGAGAGAAAATATTTTTCTCAACGGCGCAATTTTGGGCATGGGCAAAACAGAAATTAAGCACAAATTTGATGAAATTGTTGCTTTTGCTGAAATAGAAAAGTTTTTAGATACCCCTGTAAAAAGATATTCTTCTGGGATGTATGTCCGTTTAGCTTTTGCGGTAGCTGCCCATTTAGAACCAGAAATTTTGATTGTGGATGAAGTACTAGCAGTAGGAGATTCAGCATTTCAAAAAAAATGTTTGAGTAAAATGGAAACTGCCGGGAAACAAGGGCAAACTATATTATTTGTTAGTCATAATATGGGCATAGTACAAAATCTTTGTAACAGAGGAATTTTATTACAACGAGGAAATATTGTAGCTGATACTTCTATAGAAAATGCTATTAATTCTTATCTTAAAAATATTGAGCAATCTAATAGTGATAATTTATTAGATCGTCTAGAAAGATCGGGGCAAGGACAGGCACAATTAGCCAAGATAAAAATATTAAGTGAATGCCAGGAAACATCTACTTTAGTCACAGGAAGATCGGCACATTTTTTATTTGAAATTACTAATCTTTTACCCAGACTATCTTGTATGTTTACTATCTACGATCAGTTAGGAACAGCGATCGTTAATTTTAATAGTGAACAATGTAGTTCTCAGGACTTAACTAATTCAGAAATAGGGGCAAAATTTATTTGTGAAATTGAGCAACTTCCCTTAATGCCTGGTCAATATCGTCTCAATGTTTTAATCAAAGGAGATGGGGTAATACAAGATCATTTGGAAGGTGCAGCCTGGTTTGATGTTGAACCAGGAGCAATGCAAGGCAGACCAGTTAAGGTTAGAAATAATGGTAGCAAAATTTGTGTTCCTCATATTTGGACAGTGCCAGTTTGAGTAATAAGTAATAAGTAAATGAAAATTGTTATTTTTGGTTATTATAATTTTTTTAATGCTGGGGACGATCGCATTCAGCATTGTCTTAAAAGAATTTTTCAGGGGCATATTTTAGTTTTCCTACCCCATTTTTTACCCCCTCCCAGCTTAGATTATTTAAATACTTTTGATTGGATAATTATTGGCGGAGGCGGATTAGTTAAGGAACGAGTTGGAATCTGGGTTGAGATGTCTCAATGGCTCAGGTTATTGCGGGCTAATGTAGGGGTTATTGGTTTAGGAGTCAATAGTATTACTTCAGAATTGTCTTCAGAATTATCTAGCTTATTAGATTATGCTAAATTCTTTTTTGTAAGAGATAAAAAAAGCAAGAAGCTACTAAATAATGATCCTAGAGTCGAGGTTCACCCTGATTTAACTTGGTGTTTTCCTTTAACTAGAAACATAGATAATTCTGATGATACTATCGCTATAAATTTAACTCCTTGCCAAGGCCAGAAGTTTGAACCAGATAAGTGGATCGAAAAATGTTCTGGAGAAAATCTTGTTCCTTTTCCCTTATATTTTACTAAAAATCGAGATTACCGATTACTACGAAAATATTTTAGCGATCGCGTCCCTGAAGAATTTGATTTACAACCTTTAATTACTAGCAAAATGTTAATTGCTTGTCGTTATCATGCGATCGTTTTTGCGATGCAGATTGGCAGACCATTTATTGCTATTAATTATGATGATAAAGTCAGAAGATTATTAGTAGAAAGTGATTTAATAGATTTTTGTTTAGAGTTATCTGAATACGATTTATTACCCCAAAAAATCAGCTTAATTGAATCTCATAAAAGCGAAATAAAACAAAAAATAAATTTATATGCAGTACAGCAAATAGACAAAGCCGAAATTATGCTAGATAAATTGCACAAACATCTAGCTAATACTCCTTTTGTAGAGCATCCAAGAACAGTAATTAAAAGAAAAATTAAAGAATTATTAAAAATTAGCTAATATTTTTATCTTAGCGTTGCTTAGTTACAGGATGATTTTTAAACGATTTGCTTTAAAACCTTTTTTGTTCGTCGTCTAGATTCTGCTACTCGCTACTTGTTACTCGCTACTTGCTACTTGCTACTTACTACTTGCTACTCGCTACTCGCTACTTTCTACTCGCTACTTTTGCCTCACCATTCCATCTTGATGCAAAGCCTAATCTAATGACTAATGCTCCGCAAAAAATTCTGATGATGCCTGATTATCGCTCTGATAATCCTTATCAGTCGTTATTGACTAAAGCTTTGCGATCGCAAACAGTAGAAGTTTTTTTTCCTGTAGGATATCGGCGAATTTTCCCTTTTTTTCGGGCAGTAAAAGATCGGCCTGTTGATGTTTTACATTTACATTGGCTAACGCCATATCTTAAGGGGGAAAAGTGGTTTACTAGGCTAGTTTATAGTCTTAAATTGCCGATCGATCTCTGGCTAACTCGCCTCATGGGAATAAAGATAATTTGGACGATTCATAATCATCTTGCCCACGATTGTCAGTTTCCTCAACTAGAATTATGGCTGAGAAAAAGACTAATCAAAATAGCTGATGAAATTATTGTCCATAATTGTTCAACTGTAGATCTTCTTCAACAAGCCTGGAATTTAGACTGTTCAAAGTTGACTGTAATTCCCCATGGACATTATCGAAATATCTATCAACCATTAATTTCTCAGTCAGAAGCCAGAAAAAAATTAAATTTACCTTTAGATGGTTATCTGTTCCTCAATTTGGGAATGATAAGACCATATAAAGGCATTGAAAACTTACTGCAAGTTTGGCAAGAAAACCAAGCTATTTTTCAACCCCATAGCCTTTTAATTGCAGGAAAACCTCTAGATGCAGCCTATGGTGAAAAGATAACAGCATTAGCTACTAATACCAATCAGGTTATTTTTAAAGCAAATTTTATCCAATCAGACCAAATTCATCTGTATTTTAGTGCTGCGGACGTTGTAGTTCTTCCTTTTACCAATATTTTGACCTCTGGCAGCTTGATTCTCGCTATGTCTTATAACAAACCAATTATTGCACCATGTCAAGGAGGAATCAAAGAAACTTTGAAGGAAGCTGATAGTCTACTTTATGATCCAAGCGATCGCCTGGGACTATTAAAAGCTCTCGAAACCAGTACCCAAATTGATCTCCAACAATTAAGTACCCAAGTTAAGCAAGCAAGCGATCTCCTTGACTGGGACAAGATTGCCGAACAAACAGCCAAACTCTATCAAAAATAAAACTTTTCTATCGCAACGTTAAATATAAATCTACAAAACTTATTACTTATTACTTATTACTTATTACTTATTACTTATTACCTCTCCCCATGACTCCTCAAGTTAGTATCCTCATCCCCTGTTACAACGCCGAAAGATGGATTGAGCAAGCTATTAATAGCGCACTTAACCAAACCTACAAAAACATTGAAGTCATAGTAGTTGACGATGGTTCAACCGATAATAGCTTAGAGATCATCAAAAGTTTTGGCGATTTCCCAAGTCAGTGCGCTTCGGGCAAACGTATTTATTGGGAAGCGAGTATTAATAGTGGGGGAAATTTTACCAGAAATCGATTGTTAGAACTCAGTAATGGGGAATGGCTACAGTACCTAGATGCTGATGACTATTTGCTTCCAGAAAAAATAGCACAACAGATAAAGTTTCTTCGCCACAATCCTGATACTGATATTGTTTATAGTCCCAGTATCTTTCAACATCACAACTACATAGTTGAAGCAACATTGAAGAATAGAGAGCAAGATCCCTTAGCTGCTCAACCTCAGATTCTTAATCTTGAACCCTCTAATACAATAATCCAAGAAATCTTGCCCATTCCTCAACCCCACGATCCTTGGGTACTTCTTGCTAGATGGTATTTACCTCAAACAGGAAGTCCTCTCTGGCGCAAACAGGCAATTATTGATGTGGGTGGCTGGAAAGAAGATCAACCCTGTTGTCAGGAACATGAACTATACCTGCGTTTACTTCAAGCGGGTAAAAAATTTAGTTATTTTGGGGAGGCGGGTTCAATATATCGACAGTGGAGTGAAGCTACAGTCTGTAAAAAATCCCCAACCGAAACCTATCAAAGACGCTTAGAAATAATTGACAACCTAGAAAAACATCTAGTCCAAACTGCTCAACTCAATCAAGCCAGACAAACTGCCATTAATCAAGCCAGATTTGAATGTGCGCGAATTATCTGGTTAAGGGATAAACAGTGGTCAAAAAACATTATTAACCAAATCCGTCAGACAGAAACCAATTTCATCCCTTCAGGAAATTGTGCGCCCCAAATATATCGTTTAATCTATCAAATTCTTGGCTTCGATCTAGCCGAAAACATCGCCCAATTAAAACGCCAATTAGCAATTAACTAACTAC
>JAAUYG010140941.1_pt1 | contig 20348 bp, 11 predicted proteins | sample 7278091 | NCBI WGS metagenome assembly JAAUYG01 (sample SAMN14350201, study PRJNA611818) | marine sediment metagenome | isolation source: surface marine sediment (0.6m) | place: French Polynesia: Moorea | collected 2018-08
CCCACTCTTCCCCCACCCCCCCCACAACCGACCTCCCTAAAATAATCTTCATTTTTTTCTTTTTTTGGGGGGGGCGTATCAAGTGGGTAAAATTTGTTGAATTTTAGCTATCCACCACATTCTTAGACCATTTTTTATTGTATTATTTTATTTATTTACTTATTTTTATTTTGGAATTTTCGTTTTTGAATGTCACATTTGTGACAGGAATGTTATTTCGTCTGTCATCCGTCATTTGTGCCGCCGGCTGTTGCATCGATATTCTCTCAACCTATGGCACGAATTTCTTTCAAATTTTAGATGTTGGTTTCCCTGGCCAGCTGTAAAGCCCGGACGTTTTTAATACATGTACTGAGTACTTTTGGAAAAGTGTTTTCCTTAACAATGGGCCTGTGGGTGAGATAATTTCAAAACACCACTTCAAATCTCTTTCGAATTATTCTAAACTTCTGCAATAACTTCTCTGAGTCACCAGGTAGTCCTTACAAACTTACTTTTTTATTCTGTTTGTAATTTTGATTTTTAAATTTTTAAAGATTTTTGTTTCTGAAAATTTAAAAGTCGTGGATCTGAAAAATGAGTCGTATATAGCGAAAAACGAAAATTTGGACCTCTGGGGCGAGCCTTACACGCATGGGGATAATTTTAACTATAGTACTTCAATGTCCTTCAATGTCCTGTTGAGATTTATACGAAAATAAAATTTTTAATGCTACGCCTTGTACAGTTAGTTTTTTTTCAACCAAACTTTTTTTAGATATCACCTGTGGCATTCCTTATAAAACCTATGTTCTCGGAAATTTAAAATGATTAAAGAAAACACGAAAAATGTGAAAATTAGCTTGTGGGTAATGAGAAAAAGGAACAGGAGGCCAAAGTTTGATGCTCTGACCACTTGGCACATATTAGACCAAACCCTGAAGCTTTATTTTTTATTTTTGTTGAACTTCAAAATTCCAAGAAGTAATTTTTGTGAAGTAACATGGTTCATTTGAAGAGATGCCAAATATCTCCAAACAAAAGTATACCATATGCCGTCCATTGACGACATAACCAAGTTTGACACGAAAAATAACTTGCACAACAAATGCATCGAGCTACACAACCTGTACAGCGGCACTTGCATCCTTTCAAAATAAACCTATGGTACAATTTCGCCATCTGCTGTCGATGAAGCCTTATAAACAAAGGAAGCTGATATAGAGCATCAGAGAATCCCGGGCAGAGAATCGACTTCTAAGATTAGTGGTTGGTTTTACTGTCTATTTTAATCCTGTGTCCAAATAAGATTTCCGTTCATATTCGATGGAGGATCTGTTGCATCATGTTGCATGGCGTTTCTTCTAGCTACTTTCGTCATGGCTTGGTCGGGGGATTTTGACGGACACTGGTCGATGGAAACACAAGCATGGGACGCCACGTTTGGTCAAAGTGTTGCAGGATCGTCGAACAAAGCCCCCATTGCTAACTTACAACCTGGATTGTCTAATGTGGTATGTATGGCAGTGGGCAAAAATGCACAAAGTTGTACTTTCTTATCTTCAGTGACCTATTTTTTCTACTGGGAATTGAGGGCTGATTTAGTTACTAACTTTTCATAGGTATTTTCGCAAGTCGGCTGGTAAATACGCTTCAATAAACGGTGTTTCCAGTCAGGAGATCTTCATGCAGGACTACTTTTTATTGCGTAACCATTCATCGGGGTGTGGTGCAAAAATTGTGTGCCCCTGGGGCTGGATAGAATAAATTTGTCTACATTTTATGTCCGACATCATGCCACATATATATAAGCACATTTAGCGTCGGTGGAACAAAAACAGTTTACCCTAATAGTCTCCTAATCATGTTAATTTGTTATTATAACCGTAGCTATAATAGTTGTTGCTTATAATGACAAGTTTAGTAATTAATTTATTTCCAGATTGTAACAGGCATGGTGATAGCGAAGGAGGAGCCCAGGCATTTCCCTAGCAAGAAAGGTCTGCATGAAGTTCTTTTTCTGTAATAAAGTCTGGCATAACAATTAACTCTCAACAAGTTATTAAACTAAGGGTGCTAAAATTGCATACAGCATATGATGCAGTCAGTGTCTTATTCTACTGCAGCTACTGGTATCGGTATCTGCTGCTGTTTAAGATGTTTTTTTTTTTTTTTTTGTGCAACCACAAAAAAATATTAAATGCATCACGGGGAGCGGGGTGCATGGGCATACAAATGCATGCATGTACAGAGCCCATAGCTGCACTAAGAACTGTATTACAGATCCGACGTCTGAACGCTACGTGATGAGCTTTACAATGCGGGATTCGCCTACTGACTTCATCAATGTGACGTGCTGGGGAGGAGATGCTTACGTCACAAACCTGGCCGAACAATTCCACATTGGGGATGTCGGTGAGACATCATTTTAGGTGTATTTGCCACAAATTAAGTTAACGTTATTTATGTCTCTAAATTCTGCATTTTTCTTTATTTTGTAGTTTCCTTGTCTCAAATAAAAAGCTGATGCTTCTCTGCCATTTATATTTCTCGAAAAAAAGTTTAACGAAATACACCACATTTTCTGTTTAAAGTTAAATTAACGTGTAAATTCCCCGTCCGTCAGATATATTCACTTTTTATTGAAAAACAAAATTGAAAAATTTTGTTAAGCAACCAACTGAACATGATTATTATATATGTAGGCTACGTTTGTTGTATTACCCCACCCAACCCACCCAAAAGTAACCTCTGAAGTCAAAATCAATAGGTTCACGAAATTTGAGGTCTGCTTGTGTGCTTATGATTAAACACGGAGCAAGAGCTTAATTTCCTACTTTTACAGATTATATGTATCAGCTGAGATAATTGAAAGCATTTATTTTCGTACTAGGGAAAAATATTATTTTTCAATATATGTTAGCTATTTTGTTCTGAATTCAAAATTCTGAATGATATTCATTCACATGGAACCGTGGAAAATAGAAAATGCTAATCTCAACATTTTAAAAGAAGAAGAAAAACAAAACAAACAAGAAAAACAAAAAGCAGACAAAAAAAAAACAACAACAAAAAAACCCAACTAAAAAATACGAGCATGCATGGCCACGGATAAATGCCTTAACCACTTTAATGATTTTGTTAGTCTTAGTTTAGGTACTACGTTAAAATAGAGGTACAAATTTCTGACAGGGTGTAGGTCCTGGCCCTTGCATGTGCATTGGCCAAGTCGTAATATGGGAATTTCTGGGCCCATTTTAATATTGTGCCCTCTGTCACCGTTTGTTTAAGTGCAATTGGGACATCCAGGAATCCAGTCCAAACCTCTGGATGGATCAGATGAAAGATTCCGTCCGTGGACTCCAAGGTAGGACATCGTTACGTTACATGTACGTCTCAAACCAGCTTCTTCATCATTATATCCGGGGTTATATGTATTGAGTGGCACGTTGGCGAGCAGGAAGCACTGGTACTTGTGTAAGTCAGACGATTTCCGCTCCGGACAGGGCACCTCGTTCCCCTCGCACTGCTCGGCCCAGCTTAGGCAGCCACCACTTGTGTAGAAAAAGAGGTTTAAAGCAGAACATTTTATGTTATGTCTACACATGTACATATAGTTTTTTATGGTTTCCCCCTCGGTTAGTTTTGATTTTTTTTATACATGCAAGTTTGACCGGGATGGGATCTAATTAATAATGTGTATATTGTAATAATTATGTATTACGGATGGACCATATTACTATATACATGTAGTAGAATCTATTCTACATGTATTCCGTCGTAACAGTCCACAGATTTCCCGTCGACGGGACAACGTATGTGGATTGAAGCCAACTTACATTCGAGAAACTGATATTCGCTGTTCATTGTTTCTATCTTCTATGTAGCATGTATCAGTTAAACCTCGGTGAGAGCCGGGGTTCGGTCAAGGTGTGTACGGCAGAACTTGGATCCCAGTATAATGGCTTACTACACGTCCCCGTCAAAGCTGCCAATGACTTCTACACTATAGCGGACATCTTGGAAAACGGGCAGGCCATCCACGGCCAGAACGTTAACCTACTGGGGGTCGTCAGGGAGGTGAGAGTCCCCAATTCCGAAGACTAAATACCAATACCGTTGGTATAGGCACATACATGTATAGTGAAATTATGTAATTGTTGGTTGGCATGGATTCTACGATGCAACCGTAATGAACGAATTTTTGTGACCCTGTTTTGAAGTTCAGCATGTTCAGGGGTTGAACACAAACTACATCACAATATGTTTGTGTTAACCAACCTGTCAGGGAAACGTGGGTGTGTTTCGGACATAATGCAATGTCATGCGTGCATTCATGGTTTCTGCTTATCGTTGCAGACTGGAAACGCAAAGGAGGTGACATCAAAGACCGGGAAAAAGTTAGTGCGCTGTGAAATTAAACTGTTTGATGACACTGCTCCGAGACTTCCGTTGATTCTGTAAGTTTTGTGTCTAGGTTAGCACTAGACTACAAAATACTTTTAATTAGTTAAATGGCTAAACAATCGGCTTTTTCTTTAAAGACTTTAACCAAATGCACACAATATTAGCCAACATTCTTAGCCCAAACCCTCTTAGTAGTAACTTACTATTACAACTAGACATAGAAAATTTAAAGTACACCTACTAGGAGTACCCCTAGGCAGTTAAACTTTTGTTATTTGAGAATCTACCAGCTTGAAAACCTTTTTGAATTTCAACTCTCAAATGGTTGAATAAATGATCTTAGCAGTTTTGGCTAAGCATAAGAGATTTATTTTAGCCAAATGAGGGTGGCTTTAGCCTATGGCTAATGGCTAAGCCCTAACGCGAACCCAGTGTGTGGTATGGTAAAATTTTCTGTTGTAAGGATATGTATGATATGCTGGTAGTATTTCAAGAGCTGCACTTTTGGGAAGACACTGGTAGGGTCACAAGAGCCACATCTGCTCGTAGAAGACGGAAATGATTCTAAATTTCATAAATAGATTGAACAAAAAGCAAACATATTTGGTGTACCGAAAGCGTGATAGTATGTAAGTAGTTGTCAGACAGTACGTGATACGTTCGGTGCGACAAGTGATTCCGAAAATGTTGGTATTAAAATTGTGTTTTCTTTAATTTCCTTTGTTTTAATTTTTGTTGCGTTTTCTTACCCATTTCGTTTCTTTTCTTTCTTTACTTTCTTTTTTTCCCCTTTTGTGTCACTTTCTTCAGTGCACAATCGTGGTGCGGATTAATTTTTCTACATGTAGCTTCTCTGATTGCAGATGGGACCGGGAAACCATTGCATTGGCGCAGAGCTGGCTCCCGAAAGAACACGGTACTTGGAAATTGTGCATATTACTCAACAATAAAGGGTGTAGATATAGCAGGAGAAGCTGCATTAGAAGCTGAAGCTGCCGCGATTTTGTAAATTGATGGTCGTTCTTTCTAAGGTCATTTTATGTAATAAAGACGCATTTCAAAACATTACAATTTCTGCCCTTAATTTGTTGTTGTGGTCAATGGAATTAAAGGTCCCTCCTACCGAATCTTCTTATAAGGTCTTAGGAAATGGCACCTTTAATTGTTATGTAGATGTATTACCGTGAGTTGCTATGCGCATTGTAACGTACATGCGTAATATGCCGGTAAAGGTGTGCAGAGAGTATGAAGTTACAGCCAACATACAGGTTAGGGTATTCCCTTTTCAGTAATATTTGCTGCCGATGTTCGCGTTACATTTGATGACTTCAGAAAATCGATGGTGGCCACTGCAACGTCGAAGACTGTCTTTACCGTAAATCCAGGTGCAGTTAGGCCCTTAATACAAGTTCACCTTTCTTACTGAAGTTCTGTACGTGCACGTTGTTAATCTGCTTACAGTATTGGCGTATTATCTATGTTTAGTAATTGCAGCAGAACCTTTGTAACATACGTCCAAAATGAATGTATCACATTCGCAACATTCACCGGGCTCCAGGACCTTGTAAATGTACTTCATACACGTGTTAGAGAAAAACTCTCTTCTGATATTAAACGTTGTAAGACTACATCATGAAAGGGGCCACTAACGTTCGCACACAATTAGTCGATCGCATCACTAATTAATTATCAGATGCTTATTTAACATGTTAAGTTACTACTTACATGTACTTTAGAATTCAGAGCACTTTCGCCAGTTTTTTTTTGTGTGTGTGTCCGTTTTTGTCAACATTCAAACTTTCTCTCAGTATGCTCAGTGTTCAGAGCACATTTTACCAGTCCAGTGTATGTCTGTAATAGCCAGATTCCACTATATACGTCTATGGTAATACCTTTGTCTGTTCTCTGTCTCAGATACGCGGGAAGCACATCGTCTGTACCAGTATGCAGAGACTGCCGACCTGACAGCTTCTGCTAATGATCTTGACTCGGGACCACTGGACTGTAAGACTGGATAGAAGCAGTGCCATGCACAATGTACATGTATCTAATATACTCGTAGCGTCTCTGGTTTGGTACTTTAACTGAGAGAAATGATCCTTTTAGTGGATCTCGTACGGTTAAACCTTCAAAGTTGGGTAAATAGTGGCGAAGAGAGATTGTCAGTTTCGATGTTATGGCATATCCGAAGTGGTTTGGGTCATTTTTTGGTGAGGATTTACTAGTAGTATGAATCATTAAACACTGAGAACTACCGTACGGCGACACCATGCAGGCATTGATTGTTGAGCGATTAATCAGGTTTCATTCAAGATTTCGTATACTTTTGGTTTTCAAATCTATCTTTACATCTGTCACTGCGAGTGTCTTGCATGCAGTTCCCGCCATTTCTCAGTATCATCCGTGACGAGCGTTCTCACAGTGGAGGAGATGAAGGAGAAGCACGTGCTGAGGGCAGACGACAGCGACCCGCAGATTGGTATCACTTTTGCTTACGTCACCACGTTTGACGTGGATGCACCTGCGAATCAAGTTGTAGCCATCAGATGGTAATGGTACAAATTATGCAGTAAATACATAGCTGGTCAAAATACCCACAGCATTATAAATGTATAGCTATTGCTTGATTGCCACTACAACAATGCAATGTAATGTAACTGCTGAAAATATATTTTTCTTTTACTTTTTGGTGGGTAGGTTGTTTTTTTTTTTAGAGTTATAACGCAATTTGATGTATTAGTACATCAAAATATAAAGGCAAAAATTCAGGTGCTTATAAAGTTGTGCTGAAAAGTTAACCATCACCATTCCCAAGTCTCTCTCTCCCCAACCACATCCAATTTTTTCACACAGTGCCCGTTGCAACTACCGTGTGTGTGGCAGTACTGGTGTATGTGTCAACGATAGATGCCCCCAGGGGAGCATGCCCGGGCTGGACATGGCAAGTACCGAAACTAGTACCATGTATGACGTCAGATTGGGCATCTCCGACCACACCGGTACACTGGCACAGTGCCGGGCTGCCAGTGACGTCATCGAGGGGATGTTAGGTTGTAAGGTAAGCCCCTAATGAGTAATAAATAATATATGTAATATTCTGAAGCTTCTTAAAGCTACATAAAAGATTCTTAAAACAAATCTCTTGAAACATGCATCATTTTCTGGACCATATGAATAAAACCCTTAGACTTTCATTAAGTTTCTGCACAAAAAGTTAACCGCGGTGGGCAACCTCAGTCTACCTTCTATTGCATTCTTAATGTTATTTAGTGCTAAAAATAACACTAGTGTTTAAACCAATCTATGTATTTTAACTGTTATAAAATATCTAGATGTAAAACGTCTTTTTGCATGGCCGTGATAGTAAACACGTTTATTCGAAGATTTTGTTCTTTACTGTGTTATCTGTTGTTTTGACATTCGGTAACGATTTCAGGCCAAAGATTTCCTAGCTATGAGCGATGAACAAAAAACGACAGCCAAATGGAAATATTTACTGGAGAAATGCAAGATATATTTTAAGGTAGAGACGTTAAAGCCTTGGAATTTGTGTGTGTTACACTATTACCTCTTTTTCAACTAAACGCAATTATGGAAAATAAAATAAAATACATTTATTGCTTTGTATTCATTTTAAAAGCACCATACTAATATTAATTATTGACAGATCGAGTTAAGATAGCTGAAAACAAGGGTATCTAAATAAGTTATAAGTTATTGCTCACCTAAAAACGCCACATCGAAATTCACGATTTGCTTTTAATAATTTTAGTTTTAGTTTTTATTGCCTTTGTGACTTTCAGACATTACCTCCCACGTATGATAAACCACAGGCGATGACACGGTTGTTGTCTATACAATTGGCCAGTCCACAGGAAGCAATCCGCAGCCTCCAGTAGCTTCGGTACAGAATAGAAAACGATACTGAGAGACAGATATTACCATTATTCTTTTGGTGTGGAAATCCAGAGAACAATATAAAGACTAAATCTAGTATGACGATCAGTAGTTCTTGTAATTACATGTAATCTTTTATCGTTTATGAGTGGCATTTTCTTGTAGTGTGGAATTCGGAAGAATATTCCAATGGATGAAGATTTCCGGTACGTTAAAGACAATCTTTTGGTCGGTTATGGCTGGTTGAGTACGCTAAAAATATTAAGTGGGACTTGCGTGTACCGATTAAGGTATTAATAATGTTTCTTTAGGTAAAGTTAATACTATAAGTATGGTTGCAAATTCAATTTGATAGAGGATGGTGCAGGTAACCCTTTTAGCGTGGACTGGAGTTCATATTTCCAGAAACGTTTGTGCAAAAATCACCTAATTTATAATTGATATATTATTAATATAATTATGCATTTCAGTGATTACAGTGTAAATGGGACTGTTTCATCATTCTTTAATGTCTATTTCTTTGTGTACTAATATGAGAATTAAATAAAATTTTCGCGTTATATGCTATGCTCTGTGCCTTTGATTGGTTTCTTGGAATAAGTTAGATGTATTTATTTTTCGTTGGCAGTGTAATGCTACTACTACAAGATCGGCAGTAGTAGCAGTTACAGTCCTTAATTTGTTGAACGTGTGGTTTGGGCCTTTAGTTTTCGCGATCGCATATGTAGCAGCCGGTGGTGATAATGTCGACCTTGTCGAAGGGTGTCGTGCCCAGAACGTCACCAGAAAGTCCAAGTGTGGGTGAACGACCACACCTAATACAGAGATCTTTTATGGCCAAGTACATACTAGGTGTCGATTCCTTCAGATTAACACACCCGCTTTGGATAGAGTAGGGTGATCTCGGTCAAGTGTTTGTGGTTCAATTTACCTTTTTGCCGGGCATTGTTTCTATGAAGTATACCAAGGTTATTCTAGTTGGTAGTACGTACACAGAGATAAGGAACACATACATTGGCTTTGTTCCGAGTGGCACAGAAGATAAAACCTGCACTGTACCTGTGGATATAACCTTCGATATATATGGAAACCTGCTTGGGTAAACTGCTGTGACAGTAACGTTACCCAGAAACAGACGGCAGTTTACATGAGGAGCATTTGTGCATTGATGTACATTTGTATTAGTTTACAATTGACATAACGATGAATAAAGCCACATATGTTTTTATGCCTAAACCAAATGGTTTACATGTCCCATCAGTTTTTCTCCACCAACGAATAAAACTTAACTCATTATGATTTCAAAACTTACATGTTATAGCTTACACAATTTCCTGTGCATTTTTACTCTCTCGGAAACCAGTACTTCCCGAACGCTGTAGTGACAGGAATTACCTGTTCACATGCAGAACTGGATTTCTTTTTCAACAATTCCCCCGTCGTGCATGACTTTTCACCTGATTTAATCCAACTGTTAACCCAATCTATGCTTGCTGGGAATAAACATCTTGCACTTATTTTGAACCGTTTAGTTGTATTTGTTGTACCATTGTGACGGCCCAGTCAGACACTGCAAAGTTTAACTGCTACTCTCTTTATGAATTAAATAATAACTGCATGAAGCTGCATAGTCATTTACTTTTCATACATATGCATAATTATTTTAATGAACGACACATTAACATAAGCAATTTGATGCGTCTGTAATACAATAAACCCTAATAAAAGTACATGTATACCGTTGATTTTGCAGCATTCTTTATCCAAATGTCGGCAGGCAGTGACAAGCTGTAAGTGTAGGGTTCATGTCTTAAAGTCGTTACATAGGCTACTAGTATATGTAACATCTTCCTTGCGTATTCACTCATCCTCTCTCACAGTGTCTAGATGTTCCAGCACTCTGGAAAACTCTCTACTACACAGGAACGACCCCGGGGTCCCGTGCTCGTGTGAGGGAAAAGGAGATCCACCGGACTGTTCGCCATGATTCAAGGTTGTGTGAGAGTCCGACACACCTGTCCTGGATACCAGCGGTTGCTGGGACAATGGGGGGAGGTACCCAGGGTTACTCACGGGGCGCCTTGGGGAGGCGGGGGGCCTCAAGTATTTTAGTGGATTGTTAGCAGTGGTCCTCCTAGAAGATTTCAATATGGGTCGAGGTGTTCTGTTTCCTGCGTGCTTTGAAAACATAAACCCACGAGATTCCGAATTTACTTCCATAAAGGCAACCTTGCATCTCTTTCGAATCACAGGATTTATGTCATTTTCTGGATCTATACATCCGGTTGATGTATGTAATGATTCAGTCAGAGCATTATGATCTGGAGTAAAACGCGATTTACTGATTGTGTTCATGTCATAGGTGAAGGAAAGTTCGTCTCCGGAGTGTCTTCGATCTCTGAAAACGTCAGTGGTGAGTTGATGAGGATCAAGAAGAGATTTTGTTCCGGATATCGCGTCATGTTGTGGCGTCCGTTGACTGAGCCGGATTTTCGGAAAAGTGGGAGTCTTACAAGCTTTTGCAAACGTTGAATGTTCCGACTCCTGAGCTTTTAACTGGGATGAAATTTCGGGCAACATTACGTTTTCGAAGAGGCCTCTGGTCAATCACACACCTCCTGATCGTCCATATTCTAGGCTCGTCACAGTTATTCTCGCGTCGTCTCTTACCGGAGCTTGACAGACTGGGTGGGGCATATAAAATATATGCCGTATCCTCGCGGCTGTTACGAGCTATCCAAACAGACCGATGGAATATGTACTGGAGTCCCAGGTTATCCCCAGAGAGCTGAGACGTCACTCTGAAATAGACTATATATCCGATGTTCCAGAAAAATGAAAATCCTACCTTGTCATTGTAGATGACGCAAGAGAGGTCATTGTTATGACGGCTATGACAGTTGATGATGTCTTCTTAATCAAAAGGTCATCAATACGGTTGGGTTTATTTCAGCACCCAAACGAAAAGGTGTTTTAATCCAAGCGTGTACAAGTTGATATTCCCATGTAGTGGAATTTTTGTTTCATTTGCTCCATTGTCCAGAGCCTAGTGACACCAGCATAGCTTTCGTTTGTTTTGGCCTTGCGTGCCCGTCTGAATTACGGCCAAGGCTGTGGGGGTTTAACGCCGGGGTCGGCTATCCGGCACAGTGCCAGAGCCTGATGTAGTGATGTGATTGAATCTGCTGGCAGGGTTAGTGACCCGATTCATCCCTCAGCATACTCGCGTGATAACGCAGACACGTCTGTACCAAGTCCTAATTAAAACCTGTCCTCACGAAAAATAATTCCCATACATCTATAGGCTACTGCTTTGGCTTTGAAGAACGGGTTCTCTGTATTCGACACGAGAGGTTCTTGAAGAGCACGCAAGCGCTTACAAGATGGGTCCGTCCGTGTACACAAATCAATATTCGAAGATGAGAGGAACAAATAAACAAAACGCATCCTGCAGCAGAAGTGATTGCGCAGCACAATCACCTTCAGTTGTGACTCGGTCGTCAGATTAGTTTATTCCTTAAACCGAGTTCATGAGTGAATCATGTTTTATATCGGCGTTCGACCTAGCGCGATCTTATAAAACTGTTCCATGATAACGTCTTTGCTTTGGTTAAGGACTGAACCTTGGCATATCACACCTCAGTGAATTTCTCTGAACTTTTTATCACTGCTAGATTGAGAACATCCATGTTTTTGGCCTTTAATCAGCATTTAATAAGTTCTTTTAGCAGATATTTTACCAAATCTCTCTACCAAGTAACGCAAAGTTCCAACAGTGCACACAGTTGTCTAACTACAGCTGGTTTGACGCTAAGACTTGGTGACCCTACTAGATATATGATTCACCACTGGCCTCAAATGTTGCCATTGTAACCAAGTAACTTCTCCATTTACTCTTATTCTGGTTATGCAAATTTGTGTTACATGTATGTAACACAAAGCTACATAACCATATTCTCAAAATCAACATAAATAATCTCAAACGGTATTTTGTGTTCCTGTAATAGTTGCGTGCACACAATTGTCACAGCTTTGTAATGATGAGGCAACCGATTAAAATGTACAAATGTATATAATTGAATATTTTTGTACAAATACTGACGAGGTTTTCAAAACATTTGTAGATGTATTTTAATGATCACCTCGGCATACAAGCAGGTCAGAGAGGAAAGTCTTTGATACCGTTGGTTCATTCACTTTATGGGTTGAAGATTGAGAGGAGATTAGCTGTGTTAACCTGTTTGAAATTCCTATATATATGGAGATCAACTAAAATGTGAATTATGTATATGCAAGCATGGTTAAGAGTATGGGATTTCTCAATATAAGGGGAGTAGAGCTCTGGAAGGGATTTCCTGATGAAATGGGCAAGAGGGTCTTTGAATGTATGTATTAATTAGATGTTCACACCCGCATGCAATGCGACGCGAGGGGCGCAAGATCTGGACACTGATGAAGGTAGTGCATGGCATCTTCAGGATAATGGTTTGCATAAGGGGCAATTACTACTTGTATGAGAGATATGCACAACTCATAAGCGTGGCGTTGTGCATAAAGTACACGGCGGCCCATCCTCATGCGTAGGGTAATATCGGAGGCCGGGATTGAATAATCTAACCAGGATTCATTACTAACCAGGAGTTATTACACTAGATCGATGCTGAATGAATATTTCACTGACTTTACATATCGTTATTATTGAGACGCCGTGTGGCTTGTTAAATTGCGAACAATGAGGCGGCGGCTACATTGTAGGGTGTCAGTTTTTGGTCCTGGACTAAACTATACACTTCCCGATATCACAAAGCAAGATGGAGAACACAATATCATGTGCCACAGGGAGATACAGTGTTGCAGAAAGTCGCCATATGATAGGCTAGGATTACGGACGTTTTGTGAATATTTCATTCAGTTTTGACAGCTTTATTACAAGAAGTGAAATCACTTCTGCTAACAGGAATAGAAGGAGGAAGTTGAGTTTAGTTCGTTTTCATGTAACAATTGAGGTAATTCATGTAAATAATTGAGGTAATTTATGTTGGTTAGCTCCCATACAATAGTTAATCTTAATAGGAAATCGGTAGTCGTCATTTTCATATTTGTGAGAACCAAAAATTTTCAAACAATGTTACCAATTTCAAGTGTGAAATCATCGAGAATTGAGCGTTGCAACGAAAGAAAATTTAGATGGCTGTATTGCCACTTACAACCTGAAAGGGTCCGCGTTTGGGTATTTACATATTTATCAGTATCGAAATAACTAACGGGGGAAATCCAAGTCATTACCAGTATACGTTAGAACCCGCAGATAGTAAATTAAACTTTGTCATTGCCCATTTTTATAATTTATTGAAGTCTGGATTGAGCACGGGAGTACCGCAGTACGTACCAGCCCGCTAACTACATGTACAGGAACTAGTAGTACTAGTCATGAAGTTAGAATGTTCTATTAAGTCATACCGTTGATTTCAAATTTACTTTTGTGTATTTAATAGGGTGACCAGAAAGTTAAGTCATCCGTTTGAGATAAAGAAGGCAGGAGTTTAGGCCCCGACTATTTGAAAATGTGCTGTTCTAATCTGAATGAGGTCGAACGCAGACGCATCCACAAGTCACGACAGAGCATGTACCACAGATACTTGTAAGGGAAAATTTATATGACCATGTCATGTTGTGCCACGTAGTTGTAGTGTCATTTTAGGCTGGAACTTTAACATTAGTGAATTTATTACTTTTGTCCTATTCTATATGAGTAGGCATTACTACTAGATAATAACTAATTTAGTGTCTAAAGATCCACTGCTCATTTCAACAGTCTGGTCACGTGATAAAATCCGTGTTCCAGCAATGATTAAAACTTTGGAAGATGCGGTAAGACGCGAAAGTGTAGTGGTCTCTCACGGGCACAGCATGGTCATCGGACGGGTGTTACGCGTTGGGATCACGGGAAATATCTACATGTATGTTTAGCGGCTTATCACTGACAAATGTATTTTTCCTAGACTATAGAGTAACTGGTTGTGAATTGGAATAAATAAACTTTTCAGATAATAAATTAAAATATAGATAGTAAAGTAAAACTATAAAGTACATATGACATGAAAAGAAAATATCAATTGGATTAAGACAATTATCTTCTATTAAATGTTGCAAGATAACTGTCTTAATCAAATATTTATTTTAATTTCAGCATATCTACTTTGTCATTTATCCTTTTGTTTGCTAGCGCTTTATTTTTTTTTTCATTATTTTATTTTTTCTAAGTTTAAATTTTATTTACTCTATTTTTAGCCGTGCTTGGGTTTCAGCAGTGGAACAGTGACCGATGGCTATATCCCGTATAAAGCCAAAATGACCACAAATTATCACGTATGACCACGTCCACCAGATTTTCAGAACTTTTTGTACGTATTTTAGACGCGGATTACTGTGTGACCGGGGTACAATATTCACACGAATCACGCTGGTTAATTCATTTTAAAGTAATTTCAAAGCGCGCACAAGGAAGCAGCATATTATATAATATTAGTAATTACAACTAAACTTGCGCACCATAGGGAACAACAAAATGTGGTCCTGATACATATTACTTAGGTGGTCTTTATATCAAGGTTCAATAATATGAAAAGTACACCTCCGGGGACCTGTAAAATGTGGTCTTAATATGTAGGTGGTCTTCATCTACAGGTGGTCTTTGCAGCAGGTTTGAATGTACAAACATAGCCCGGCAGTGCTGTACCATGTTTTCACTACATCCAGTTCTGCTCTCCAGGAACAATAAACTAAAGTTCACGAAACCAATCTTTCCAGGAAGTGATTCAGACCGGGTTCACAGAGAAACGAAATCAATCTACTTGTATGTATGTATGTATGTACATCTACATATTATTTATTTTAACTTCTCCATATACAGTGGACGTCGGATATCTGATTTCAGCCCTCTGACGAAGTATGAGATCCAGGAAGGGATATCTAATTAAGTGCGTTGAGTACCGGTATCATTGGGTATTGGTTACTCAACATGCGTATATAACATCTGCGCGTGCAGCACAGTTACCATAGAATCTAGTACGCTGGGACAGCGATGAGCCAGCGACCTCTGAAGGAAAATGGTGTTCAGGATTACTGCATGCTTTTAGCAAGTCCACTTAGAAGTTCGCTCATGTTGTCATTTCGCTTTATCTGCCACAAACAGCGCCGTGATGAGAACCTGCTCCACTCCCTCCAGTGTCTCCATGACAGCCGTATGCTCTCTATGCTCTACTTCCACATCGGGGATAAATGTGGCATTGGGATTCTGGATGATATAATGGTAGGCAGGCAGAAGGCGTTTATTTACAGTATAAATGTCTATCCAGCAATCGACATGCCCGTTCTTCTACCAATGTATTGTCTCCCTGAAGATGTCATTTCGACATGTGTGAAACCGATGGTGGACAACCAGTGTGGTAACATGACTGCTGCACTGGTTCAGGAATACATTGTCTACCTGCAGGATTGGGTAGCACAGTCTCTGGAATCTGCCGGACTTCGCAAAGATCTCTGTCATTATGATGCACCATTTACAGCAGTTGATAACCAGGTGCACACAACAAAAGATGTATCTCCACTTGTACAGCATAACTCGTCGTCTTACCAAATATTATTCAGGGGGATCTTAGAACAGAGAACAATTGACCCGGTGTTGGGATCTGTTTTCGGTAAAGGTGTTACGGCAACGATAAGGCATCTTCTGAAGGATGTGGGGCATATGTGTTCACATTGGGATGCATTAGCTATTCCAGTTGCCCAGTGTATGTTATATGCAGCAGACATATCAGAGAGGACCAGGTTCAACATACTACAGTTTGCCCATCTTATGCAACCATATATACCCTGCAGTTATCACGGGATTCAATGTCACAGACTAAGCATGGTCAAAACATGCTGGAACCTGCTCCAGAATATCTGTGGATCACGTACACGAGGATTCACCCTCCGGGTTGAACTGCTTGTGGAAGGCTGTGAAATCCAGGCTATGATGGACCGCCTGGGATGTCACTGGCAAGATATGCTGATAGGACATTACATATATGCTAGCAAGGTGACACAGTGGCCACTGGACATTCAGGGTTTGGGTAATCCACTGTCTCTTGACCGGGGTATTTATAACACAGCCGAGCTTTATGAAGACCTGAGAACTGTGATCTCCCTGTTACAGCCGGGGGTGAAGGCGATACGCAGGAAGTGTGGACATGAGCCTGCCGTAAGACTGGCACGTCTCCTTGACAGGATACCATACCTACAGGAGGACGCTATTAAGGAATTGTATTCCGCAGTAAAGAAAAGACACCCGTAGCGTAAATATATCTATACACTAATGTCAGTATATGAAATATGCACATGTAGACTTGGAATGTGTGGATGGTGTTTTAACTGGCAGTGGAACCCTGGTGTCGAATGAAGAATCAGTTTATTAGGGTGATTTTTTCCATCTCTACAAGATAAACGGTATGATAAATAATAATGCGATGTACATACAACTTTGACGGGGCATGCAGACTTCCGTGCAAGTAGAGAGGGAGTCGGTGGAAATATGTGGCAAGGCGAGAACTAGGAAGTTACTCTTTGAAACAAAACACCATTATTGTGTCAGATTATATTGCCTAAACAGTAATATTATCATCTCCTTCATGCTTTCTGTGTGACGTTCCACTACCCTTTCCCATTATTATCACTGTCTATTCAAGGTTAATATGCAATTAGCGCAGAGACGATGGCTTGTAAGAAGGGATGTGTATGCATTTGGCCCAAATATATACATGATATGATGGGACTAAAACATACTTTCTGTTATTTAAAACAGTATCCATTGTCCTAGTTGTGAATAATATTCATGTTTAATGCAATATATGTAACAGCGGATAAAAGTGCCTGCACAGTCAGTTTCGACGAAAAATCTTCCTTTTATATTTAGGGTAAAAAATATTGATTGTTTACTTCTGCCAAAAACCCTATTCATGTTACTCGTAGGATATATTCGTGTTTATATTTTAAACGCTCTATTGTATTGCATGTCTGTTATTCTTCTGTACATTACAAATTATCCAAAATTTGGTACCTGTATAACCGGCGTAGGATCAAAGCATCAGATTGTGAGCTGTTCTTTTTAAGGAATAATAAATGAACTAATCTTGACCCCTGTTTAATGTTTTAGTTCACTGTAGAAGTAGTACCAGCAGGTAGTTAACCCCAAGTAACAGTAATAATAGATCATTACGCCAGCCACCATTATTTGGATGTATAGTCTCAGTTGAAAAAAAGTCTTTATGTCGTATACCTGTTATTCCAAATGAAGTAATCGGATGCAAACCTTTCAGCTCTGCTCTGACCATGAACCGCCATTTACCATCTGTACGGAAGCACGTTATGTCTCTTCATTAAGTCACTTTGTAGAAAATTGAGTATTTTATCGGATACGGCGGCTGATAGTTGCCACATATTTTTTCTGGAATTAGCAACACGTTTGTAATACAAGGCGGTGCAAATATTCGCAACACGCTTCGAATAGTAGAAAGCGTTTGAAACATTTAAAACGCGTGTTAAATATTATAAACGTGTTTTGAACATTAGCAACGCTTTTCAAACATTTAAAACACGCTTTAAATATTGCTTTGAATATTAGCAACGCGTTTGAAACATTAGCAATTCTTTTATTTTTTTATTGTTTTATTTTTTTTCTTTTTCTTTTTTTTAAATTGATAATATTCAAAACACATTTATAATATTTAAAATGCGTTCCTAATGTTTCAAATGCGTTGCAAATGTATCAAACACGTTGTTGATGTTCAAAACACGTTTATAATATTGAAAACGTGTTTAAAATGTTTCAAACGTGCTGCTAATATTCAAAACACTTTTATAATATTTAAAACGCGTTGCTAATATTTACACCACCTTGTATGCCAAACGCGTTGCTAATTCAAGAAATAATAATATCTGGCAAGTATCAGCCACCGTACAGATAACAGGAAATGACATAGCCTAGCGCGGAGTCACATAACCCAACGGGAATCACATGGCCCAACTTATGAACTTTGGAATTGAATGCTCCCGGTGTTGTCTCTGAAGAGTTAAGTAACACTAGGTGTTGTGAAATACGATGAGCAGTCATTCGGTTGATATCACATGGTGACATAAAGTTTCAAATTGCCATGCTATTATTAGTGCAAGACATGTTTCAAAGTTGCAATGCATCCAGTCAATGTAATTTTACTAAATTTGTGTACTGGATATTTATGCTGAAACGCAACGACATTGTGCAGTTGCCGACGACACTGGGAAGGGACATAAACCTCCGGCCATCAGAATATCCACATCAGAGCGTACTGCTGAGGACGCTGTATCATGCTTATCTTAGAGGCTTGGGGGCAAGTAGAACAGTCATATCATAATATGGGCGTTCAAGGCACAAACATGTATTCAAATCACACAGCCGAGAAACGGCCCACCCACACAAAACATTAGAGTAAATACTTTTAAGAATGACACGCACAGAGCAGGCTCTAGATCATATTGCTTCTCCACATTCCCCTCCTACTGCTGCTACTCATCCTGCTGTTACTCCCTCCTTCTCCTGTTTGTACTAATACTGACACTGCTATTACTGCTACTGCTGCTGCTACTACTGCTGCTGCTCCTCCTCCTCCTCCTCCTCCTCCTCCTACTACTACTACTACTTCTGTATGTCGCATAAGGAATTCTTTCATTCCAACTTTAGTTAGCATTATATTTTTTATGGGTGCACGATCTGTTTTATTCGGTACTACCACACCGGCATCTTATGGCGATGCCAGTAGTTCTTCAATGCGTTGTCATTGAAGTTTTTTTTTGTCTCCTGAAATGATCCACTCAGGTTCAGCCAAGAAGAGAAGGCCAAGAGGGACCAATACTGTTACATGCCGTTCGGCGTGGGCCCAAGGAAATGCATAGCGAGTTCCCTGGCCACCATGGAGATTAAAATTGCTATCGCACATGCCCTACGCCGTGTCAAATTTGTCAGGTCAGAGAAAACCGAGGTAAGAGTTTAGTAGTGATGTAGACTGTCTGATAACTCATTTGTGTACAGTATCCAACTAATATTATATTTCGACATAGAGATAGCAGGGCTAAATATACAGCAGATTTCATTCCCTTTGTTAAATCATGTGAGTATTTACGGGAGGCAATCGCCATGTTTAGGCATGATTGTATTAATTCGTTTTTTACCATATGCATTTGTGACCAAAGGTGATTAAACGCTTTTCCGAACTAACCATTGGTTATTGTTGGCTGTCTTTTCACTATCTTACGGCTGATTAATTGTAATCTACCATTAAAAGTTTTACATGTGCTTTCAGCCCCTTTCAAAATCTTACACTAATTATTAGGTAGTTTAAGCTCCCATTATAATCTTGCAGGGGAATATAAGCTCCCTTTCCAAATTGTACAGATGATGCGGCGTCACTTCAAAGTCGTGCAAGTGATTGTAAGCACCCTTTCTGAATATAACAGGGGATTGTACACGTTTCAAAATATTGTGCAGATTATTGTGTGCACCCCTCAAAGTTTTAGAGGTGATTGTTAAGCTTCCTTTCAAATTCATAAGGGGATTCTAAGCTCTCTTTTCAAATGTTACGTGTGATTGTAAGCTGCGTTTCAAAATCTTACAGGTGCCGCTTCAGCTGCAAAAGATGGCGATCAAACCCAAGAATGGAATATGGTTGAAAATGGAGGAACGAGCTCAACCAAAACGTTTCGCATGAGACCTTGATCAGAAAGACATCTTGATATTTTCTGTGACTGCGTCGCAATAATCAATTTATTGTATATATTAATGCTCTTAAAAATCTGGCTTATGTGGAAATTCACAAACAATACAAATGGGATAAATAGAACACTGGGTCGCATATATTTCTGTGCGCACAATCTTATTTAAACAGGAAATAATAATAATAATAATAATAATAATAATAATAATAATAATAATAATAATAATAATAATAATAATAATAATAATAATAATAACATCAACAACATCAACATCA